>Ga0075468_10000818_pt1 | contig 12765 bp, 9 predicted proteins | sample DEB08_DNA_12_FD_77578 | JGI IMG/M metagenome (GOLD analysis project Ga0075468, IMG submission 77578) | Aqueous microbial communities from the Delaware River and Bay under freshwater to marine salinity gradient to study organic matter... | ecosystem: Environmental > Aquatic > Marine > Coastal ...
GATAAACTCAGCTTCACCCTCTTTAAGGCTGATGCTGTTGACCACAGATTTGCCCTGAATACATTTTAGACCGGCTTCAATGACATCCCATTTAGAGGAATCCACCATAATCGGTACGCGGGAAATGTCGGGCTCGCCAGCAATTAGGTTTAAAAACTTAACCATGGCCGGCAATGACTCAAGCATGCCTTCGTCCATGTTTACATCGATAATCTGCGCGCCGTTAATTACCTGCTGGCGGGCAACTTCTAAGGCCGCATCGTAGTTTTCTTCCAGAATTAGGCGTTTAAATACAGCTGAACCAGTGACATTACAGCGCTCGCCAACATTCACAAACAGCGAGTCACTCTTAATGGTAAAGGGCTCGAGTCCGGAGAGGCGACAGGCTGAGACGATTTCAGGTATAACACGTGGCGTTATATTGGCCACAGCTTTGGCAATTACGCGAATATGCTCAGGGGTGGTGCCGCAGCAGCCGCCGACAATATTTAACAGGCCAGCGCTGGCAAATTCCGCCACAGTTTCGGCCATGGCATCGGCGTCCAGATCATAGCCACCAAATTCGTTAGGCAGGCCAGCATTGGGATGGGAGCTGACCAGAGTGTCGGCAACCGTGGAAATATCCAATAGGTGAGGGCGCAGCTCTTTGGGCCCAAGGGCGCAATTTAGGCCGACACTGATTGGCTTGCTGTGGCGCACGGAGTTCCAAAAGGCTTCCGGGGTTTGACCTGAGAGTGTGCGACCGCTGGCATCGGTGATGGTGCCGGAGATCATGATCGGCAGTTCGAAGCCCTGCTTCTCGAAGACCACCTGTACCGCAAAGAGAGCGGCCTTAGCGTTCAATGTATCGAAGATGGTCTCTACCATAATAGTATCAACGCCGCCTTCTATGAGGGCTTCGGTGGACTCTATATAGGCTTCCACTAACTCATCAAAGGTCACATTGCGGGCGCCAGGATCGTTGACATCCGGTGACAGGGAGGCGGTTCTGCTTGTGGGGCCGAGAATACCGGCGACAAAACGCGGTTTATCGGCAGTAGAAAACTCATCCGCGGCTTTGCGCGCAAGCTGTGCTGATACAACATTGATCTCACGAGAGATCGCCTGCATATCGTAATCGGCCTGAGAGATTGTTGTCGAGTTAAAGGTATTGGTTTCAATAATATCCGCACCAGCATCTAGATAGGCGCGGTGGATATCGCAAATAATGTCAGGCTGGCTAAGGCTTAGCAGGTCATTATTGCCTTTTAGGTCAGTGTGCCAGTCGGCAAAGCGCTGGCCTCGAAAATCGTCTTCCTCGAAAGCATAACGTTGGATCATGGTGCCCATGGCGCCATCGAGAATTAGAATTCGTTGCTCTGCTGCCTGCCTGATTTTGTCGGTCATATTCTTGTCTACGCCTTTGATCTGCTGTTGCATCAAAATATTTTGATGGATGCGCATAATACCAAAGTATTTAAAAAAAGCGACCTTTAAAAGTAAATGAGGGTTCCGTCTGGGCCTCTGTATGGCGTAAAATAACCGAGTTATTTACTCAAGTTTAAACAGTCTATTAAAGCCGGCTGTCAGAATGGATTTTAGGGAACACTATGCTCAACGTAACTATCACCGAATCAGCGCAAAAATACCTTGCCGGATTATTGGAAAAACAGAACTGCGAAGGCATAGGTATTCGTATGTTTGTCTCAGATCCGGGCACTCCAAAAGCTGAGACCTGTATTGCCTACAGTCGTCCTGGGGAGCATAACGAAGAAGATCTGATTGTTGAGTACGCCGACTTTAGTGCCTACTTTGAGCAGCGCAGCATTGCCTTTCTCGATGAAGCTAAGGTGGATTTTGCCGAAGACAAATTTGGTGGTCAGCTGACTATTCGCGCCCCCAACTCAAGATTGCCCAATGTCAATGACGATAGCCCCATTGAAGATCGCATTAACTACCTGCTGTATAACGAAATCAATCCAGGCCTCGCCTCTCACGGTGGCGTAGTGTCACTGTCGGAAATGGATGAAGGCTTCGCGGTACTGGAGTTTGGTGGTGGTTGTCAGGGTTGTTCTGCGGTTTCCATGACCCTTAAAGAGGGCGTAGAGAAAACCCTGATGGAAAAGATTCCCGAGTTGAAAGGTGTGCGTGATGTGACTGACCACACCGACACCAGCAATGCATATATGTGACAACGCGAAGCGTTGTCATCCTGAGTGAAGTCGAAGGATCTCAAGCCGCTGGCAGAGCCAGGAGCGTGCAGATGAAGATCTCTCACCTCACTGCCTTCGGTCGAGATGACATGATTTTTTGTTATGCCGAGATGAAGTAATTATTGTTTTGTCACTATGGCAGCTTGTTTGCTTAAATTGAGATAGCTCTACTTGATCTCAGATTGTAATAAAGTCCCAGCTTTAAATTTCACGAAGGTCCCCATGAGCGCACTCGCCGAGATCCAAACATTCCTACCCTGCGCCACACCGCATCGCTGGATCGAAAACGCCCTCGAAAACCAACCTCTAATGCTTATTGATCACGCCAACTGTGAAAAGAAGGCGGCGAGTACAGCCCTAAGTTTGATTAATCGCTATACGGATAATTTTGAACTGCTGAATAAAATGTCACGCCTAGCCCGTGAAGAGATGCGTCACTTCGAACAGGTGATCGCCCTGATGAAACGTCGCAAGATTCCCTATGAGTATGTTTCCGCCTCACGCTATGCGGCAGGTCTCCGTGATCTAGCCCGCAAAGAAGACCCAGCAAAGCTCATTGATGTACTGATTATTGGCGCCTTTATTGAGGCTCGGTCTTGTGAGCGTTTTGCTCTGTTAGCGCCACATTTGGATGCTGAGCTAGAGAGATTTTATATGTCCCTGTTGAAGTCTGAAGCGCGCCATTATCAGGATTACTTAACGCTGGCCAAAACTGTCGCCGGTGGCCATTCGATAGATGATCGCATTGCCGTATTTGCCCAGCGCGAACAGGAGCTGATTGAATCGCCGGATAAGCAGTTTCGCTTTCACTCGGGTCCTGTTGCTTAAGCCTGAAGTAAAAACAATTTCCGAGACATTAAAAAAGGCAGCCTAGGCTGCCTTTTTTAATGCTTTGGAAACCGCTGCTTAGCGATCTTCAACTGCAGGGTAGTCACGTACATCTGCGCCTGTGTAAAGCTGGCGAGGGCGGCCGATACGGTAAGGATGAGTAATCATCTCGTTCCAGTGTGAGATCCAGCCAACGGTGCGACCAGTGGCAAAAATAACCGTGAACATCTCAACTGGAATACCCAGCGCCTTGAGAATAATGCCAGAGTAGAAGTCGACATTGGGGTAGAGTTTCTTGCTAATAAAGTATTCATCTTCAAGAGCAATCTTCTCTAGCTTCTTGGCCAGGCGGAACAGGGGATCATTCTCCAGTCCCAAAACGGCCAACACTTCATCGCAGCTCTCGCGCATAACTGTGGCGCGGGGATCGTGGTTCTTATAGACACGATGTCCAAAGCCCATTAGGCGGAATGGATCGCTCTTGTCTTTGGCTTTGGCGACATAGGCATCGATATTGTCTTCGTGACCAATCTCTTCCAGCATATCCAATACTGCTTCGTTGGCACCGCCGTGAGCAGGTCCCCAGAGTGCTGCAATACCAGCTGCGATGCAGGAGAATGGGTTGGCGCCAGTGGAGCCAGCCAGACGTACTGTTGAGGTGGAGGCGTTCTGCTCGTGATCGGCGTGGAGCAGGAAGATACGATCCATAGCTTTAGCAATTGCCGGCTGAACTACGTAGGGCTCGCAGGGCGTGCCAAACATCATATGCAAGAAGTTCTCTGAGTAGGAGAGAGAGTTATCTGGGTAAATAAACGGCTGGCCGGTAAAGTGCTTGTGGCACATGGCAGCAATGGTTGGGATCTTTGCGATCAAACGATGAGCAGAAATTTTGCGGTGCTCTTCGTTATTAATGTCCAGTGAGTCATGATAAAACGAAGACATAGCACCAACTACACCTACAAGCATGGCCATTGGGTGCGCGTCGTAGCGAAATCCACTGATAAAATGCTCAACTGAGCGGTTTACCATGGTGTGATATTTGATCGTATTAACGAACTCTGCCTTCTCTTCTGCATTGGGTAGTGCGCCTTCGAGCAGGAGATAGCAGGTCTCTAAATAATCTGATTTTTCAGCCAGTTGTTCAATCGGGTAGCCGCGGTGCAGCAGGATACCTTTGTCGCCGTCGATATAGGTAATATCGGACTGACAGGCCGCCGTTGCTGAGAATCCGGGATCATAGGTAAAGACATTGTGTGAGCCCAGAGTGCCTATATCTATGACATCTTGGCCTAGTGTGCCCTTGAGAATCGGCAGTTCAATGGGAGCTTGACCTTCGATTGTTAGGGTAGCTTTACGATTACTCATGCAGAATCCTCTGGTGCAACTTGATGGTTAGGGCAAAAATTTGGAGCCGCAACTATAGATGTTCGCGGCAAATTGTCAACTCTGGTGGGTCTTCCGGCAGCCTTAAAACGTCCATTATACTAGCTTATTTCAACTTGTTGGATAGCGGCTATTCATAAGTAAAATGCCCTGTCATGATCTGAGTAGTGATTTTTGCCGCGGGTTAGGCTAGGTCTGGACTGAGTGAGGGGACGCTGCATTTTAGGAGTCTAATGCTAGGATTAATCTTTCCTGTTTTGTTTCAGTCCTACCGATTGAATTTAGCCCACCTAGTATCTATACTGCTGCGCCATCAACGCGCTGCTTTTTGAGCGAGTTTTAAAGCCCAGCATCTCTTGACTCTAACCTGTAATAAGTTGCTTAAGGCTATTTGAATTCAGTCTAAATTCATCTCCGTTTTGTCGGATCACTACTTTTAAGGTACTACCCGCCGTGGACAAAAAAAGACCTGTCAATCTTGACCTTGGAACCATAAGGCTTCCAATAACCTCTTACGTATCTATATTGCACCGAGTCTCTGGTGTGATTTTGTTTTTCTCTGTCGCGATCTTTCTCTGGCTTCTGGAAGGCAGTCTCTCTTCAGAGCAGGGCTTTGCCGATGTTAAAGGAATTTTTGCTAACCCGCTTTGTCAGTTTGTTATTTGGGGCAGTTTGGCGGCACTGGCTTATCATGCGGTCGCTGGTATCCGGCACCTCGTTATGGATTTGGGTTACGGTGAAGATTCATTCGAAACCGGTCGCGCAACAGCTTGGATTGCAGTGGTAGTCGCTGCCATCATTATTGTTTTGGTCACAGGGTGGGTTTACTTATGGTAACTAACGTCACTAGCCTCGGTCGCAGTGGTTTGTCCGACTGGCTTATTGCTCGAGTATCAGCCTATGTGATGACCGCATATCTGATTTTTATTGTCGGCTACCTGATGCTGACTCCAGAACTAAACTACACACAGTGGGCGGCTCTAAATAGTTCCCTGCCAATGCGCATGTTTAGTCTATTGACCATCCTCTCCATCGCGGCGCACGCCTGGATCGGAATGTGGTGTGTCTTGACCGACTATATAACAGTGCGATTGATTGGGCCAAAAGCCACTGCACTGCGTATTATTTTTCAGTTGGGCATGATAGCAATTACCTTGCTATACGTGATCTGGGCTATCGATATTCTCTGGGGAATCTAAGTAAATGGCTAACATTAGAACAATGACATTTGACGCCGTAATTGTCGGCGGCGGTGGATCAGGAATGCGCGCTGCGCTGCAGTTGGCGCAGTCAGGATACAAAACAGCAGTAATTACCAAGGTATTTCCAACTCGCTCGCACACTGTATCCGCCCAGGGCGGTATCACCTGTGCAATTGCCAGTGATGATCCCAATGATCAGTGGCAGTGGCATATGTATGACACCATTAAAGGCGCTGACTTTATTGGCGATCAGGAAGCGATTGAATATATGTGCCAAACCGGCCCGGAAGCGATTTTTGAGCTCGAGCACATGGGTCTGCCATTTTCACGCACCGAAGAAGGGCGCATCTATCAGCGTCCCTTTGGCGGTCAGTCGAAAGACTTTGGCAAAGGCGGTCAGGCTGCTCGCACCTGTGCTGCAGCGGACCGTACAGGTCACGCACTGCTGCACACGCTGTATCAGGGCAACCTGAAAAACGAGACAACTTTTTTAAATGAATGGTTTGCTGTCGATATAGTTAAGAACTCAGACAACGCAGTAGTCGGTGTCGTGGCGCTTAATATTGAAACTGGCGAAACTGTTTATGTTAAGTCCAAGGCCACTGTATTTGCCACTGGCGGAGCAGGGCGTATTTATGCCTCTACGACTAATGCACACATCTGTACTGGCGACGGAATTGGCATGGCGCTGCGCGCTGGCTTCCCGGTTCAAGACATTGAGATGTGGCAGTTCCACCCCACCGGTATTCACGGTGCTGGAACTCTGGTAACCGAAGGTTGTCGTGGTGAAGGTGGTTATCTGGTAAATAAGGATGGCGAGCGCTTTATGGAGCGCTATGCACCCAATGCCAAAGATCTTGCCGGTCGCGATGTGGTTGCGCGCTCTATGGTTCTGGAGATTCTCGAAGGTCGCGGCTGTGGTCCAGATGGCGATCATGTCTATCTCAAACTCGATCATCTGGGTGAAGAAACCCTAAACGCCAAGTTGCCGGGTATTCTTGAATTGTCACGTACATTTGCCCATGCGGATCCGGTTAAAGAGCCGATTCCTGTGGTACCTACCTGCCACTATATGATGGGCGGGATTCCCACTAACGTTAACGGCCAGGCACTGACTGTAGACGACGAGGGCAACGACCAAGTGATTGAAGGCTTTTACGCCTGTGGCGAAGCAGCCTGTGTTTCGGTTCACGGTGCCAACCGTCTGGGCGGCAACTCGCTACTTGATCTGGTGGTATTTGGTCGCGCCTCAGGTATGTTTATTGAGCAGCAACTGCGTGAAGGCATAGATCTTAAGGATGCCAGCGAAGCAGATATTGAAGCGGCTATGGCCGGATTGAATAACCTCAATGATTCCACCGGTGGCGAGAATGCCTCAGTGTTACGCGCTGAGTTGCAGACTATTATGCAAAATTACTTTGGCGTCTTCCGTCGCGGTGACTTTATGCAGGAAGGTATTGCCAAGCTCGCGGCGCTGCGTCCACGGATCAAAAATGTTGCCCTGGGCGATAAAAGCAATGCTTTCAATACATCGCGTATCGAGGCGCTGGAGCTGCAAAATCTATTTGAAGTGGCTGAAGCAACAGCAATTACTGCTGAAGCGCGCACCGAAAGCCGCGGCGCTCACGCCCGCGAAGACTTTCAAGAGCGCGATGATGTTAACTGGTTGTGTCACTCACTGTTCTTCCCCGCAGATAAGCGAGTGGGCAAGCGCGGAGTCAACTTCAACCTGAAGACACGCGAAGCTTTTGAACCTCAAATTCGTACCTATTAACAGGGGCTGACAAATAATGTTGAATGTAAGTATTTATCGCTATAACCCGGAAGTTGACTCTGAGCCTTATATGCAGGACTTTGAGTTCGACACTCAGGGCAAAGATATTATGGTCTTGGATGTGCTTGAGAAACTCAAGATTGAAGATCCCACTCTGGTCTTCCGTCGCTCATGTCGCGAAGGCGTCTGTGGTTCCGACGGCATGAATATCTCCGGTAAAAATGGACTGGCCTGTGTTACGCCGCTGTCTTCAGCTGTGAAAAAAAACAAGCTGGTAATTCGTCCGCTGCCTGGCTTGCCAGTGATTCGCGATCTGGTTATCGATATGAGCCAGTTCTATGCTCAGTATGAGAAAATTCAGCCCTACATGATTAACGATACGCCGGCACCGGCTATTGAGCGTTTGCAGTCTCAAGAAGAGCGCGCAAAGTTAGATGGACTCTATGAGTGCATTCTCTGTGCCTGCTGTTCAACAGCCTGTCCTTCGTTTTGGTGGAACCCGGATAAGTTTATCGGTCCATCTGGCCTGTTGCAGGCTTATCGCTTTCTGGCAGACAGTCGTGACACTGCTACTGAAGCGCGTCTGTCTAACCTTGATGATCCGTTCAGCGTTTTCCGCTGCCATGGCATCATGAACTGTGTTCAGGTTTGTCCGAAAGGCCTAAACCCGACTAAAGCTATTGGTCATATTCGCGATATGTTGATCAGAACAGCGACTTAAGTTGTAAATACTCCCGAATAGAAGGGTGATAGGTATTTGCTTTACGTTAACGGCCAGTTTTTACTGGCCGTTTCTGCATTAGAGGTTTAGAATACCGGCCATTAAATTTCAATAATTCGATCACCTGAAAGGGGAATAATAGTAATGCCTGAGGGCCCTATGGAGCACTTTCTTCGCTCCTCTCACTTTTCCGGTGGTAACGCTGCTTACATAGAAGATCTCTACGATACTTACCTTCACGATCGCAATGCGGTTCCGGAGCAGTGGAGTAGCTTTTTCGATACCTTGCCGCGCACTAATGGCAGTACCGCACCCGATATTTCCCATGCCACTATAGTTCAGCACTTTGAGTTGCTCGGTCGCCGTCAAGCGCGCCCGACGCCAGCTCCAGGCTCCGGTGGTATTCACCTTGAGCACGAGCGCAAGCAAGTTAAAGTTGTTCAGTTAATCAGCTCCTACCGCTTTCGCGGGCATCAAAAAGCCAACCTCGATCCCCTGGGATTGATGGTTCGCGAGCATGTGCCCGACTTGGATCTGCATTTTCACGGCCTCACAGACGCTGACTTGGATACCACATTCCAGACTGGCCCGCTGTACTTTGGCAAGCAAGAAGCGACATTGCGTGAAATAGTTGAATCCTTAGAGGAGACTTACTGTGGCTCCCTTGGCGCCGAGTTTATGCACATCACCTCTTTTTCCGAAAAGCAGTGGCTGGCCCAGCGCTTTGAAAGTGTGCGCTCCAAGCCTACCTACGGTGACGAGGCGCGAGTTGATGTACTCAACCGTCTAACCGCTGCTGAAGGTCTGGAAAAGCATCTTGACTCAAAATATCCCGGCACCAAGCGCTTTGGTCTCGAGGGTGGCGAAAGTCTTATTCCTCTGCTCGATTGCCTGGTGCGTCGCGCCGGTGAGTATGGCGGCAAAGAAATTGTTATGGCCATGGCCCATCGCGGTCGCCTTAACGTGCTGGTGAATATTCTCGGCAAAAATCCCGCAGAACTGTTTGAAGAATTTGAAGGCAAGCGTCTGGTCAATACCTCAGGGGATGTGAAATATCACCAGGGCTTTTCATCCAATGTGATGACACCCGGTGGTGAAGTACACATGGCGCTGGGCTTTAATCCCTCGCACCTCGAGATATCCTGCCCCGTTGTGGTCGGCTCTGGCCGCGCCCGTCAAGATCGCCGTGAGGACAAAACCGGTGAGAAAGTAGTACCCATCCTGATGCACGGTGATGCAGCATTTGCTGGTCAGGGTGTGGTTATGGAGACTTTTCAGCTATCCCAGACCCGTGCCTACAAGACTGGCGGCACGATTCATATTGTGATCAACAATCAGGTCGGCTTTACCACTAGTCGTCAGGAAGATGCTCGTTCAACGGAATACTGTACCGATATTGCCAAGATGGTTCAGGCGCCGATTCTCCATGTCAATGGCGATAACCCAGACGCGGTGATGTTTGCGGCCATGCTGGCCACTGACTACCGCTATGAGTTTGGTAAAGATGTGGTTATCGATTTGGTCTGTTACCGCCGTCGCGGTCATAACGAAACCGATGAGCCGTCTTCGACTCAGCCATTGATGTATGACGTGATTCGCAAGCACTCAACCACTCGTGAGCTGTACTCGCAGAAGCTGGTTTCTGAAGGTGTGGTTACCCAAGATCAAGCCAATGAAATGTCCAACGATTATCGCTCTCAATTAGATAAGGGCGAGTTTGTCGTCCACAATCTGGTTCGCGAGCCGGACACTAGCTTGTTTGTCGACTGGGAGCCCTACCTCGGCCACGACTGGCGCACCCCGGCCAATACTGGTTTGGAGCTCAAAGACCTGCAGTCTGTCGCCGCCAAGATTATCGATATTCCCGATGGTATAAAAGTACAGCGCCAGGTCAGCAAAATTTACGATGATCGCCGCAAGATGGCCGGTGGCGCACTGCCGCTGAACTGGGGCATGGCTGAATTGCTTGCCTACGGTACGCTGTTGGAGGAGGGGTATCCGATCCGCTTTACCGGTCAGGATGTTCGCCGCGGTACATTCTCCCATCGCCACGCAGTAGTGTTTAACCAGAAAGATGGTGAGGCCTATTTGCCTCTTGCCCATCTATCCGACGATCAGCCGAAGTTCGATATCTATGACTCGGTATTATCTGAAGAAGCGGTACTGGCCTTTGAATATGGCTACGCCACTACAGCACCTAAGGGTTTGATTATCTGGGAAGCGCAGTTTGGTGATTTTGCCAATGGCGCACAGGTGGTTATCGATCAGTTTATCGCCAGTGGCGAGCACAAGTGGGGCCGTCTCTCTGGTCTGACTATGCTGCTGCCTCACGGCTTTGAAGGGCAGGGCCCAGAGCACTCCTCTGCACGCCTCGAGCGCTTCCTGCAACTCTGTGCTGAGCACAATATGCAGGTGGTGAACCCCACGACCCCAGCACAGATATTCCATCTATTGCGCCGCCAAGCGATTCGTCCAATGCGTCGTCCGCTGATTATTATGAGTCCCAAGTGGATTCTGCGTCACAAGCTTGCAACGTCTTCCCTGGAAGAGTTGGCCGGTGGTAAGTTCTTGGATGTAATTGCGGAGAAAGAGCTGAATGCGGAAAAGGTTACTCGCCTGGTGCTCTGCTCCGGTAAGGTTTACTACCACCTGTTAGAAGAGCGTATGGCACGCGGCATAGACAACATTGCTCTGGTACGCATTGAGCAGCTGTATCCCTTCCCAGATATCGAGTTGGAAGAGGTATTGAAACCCTATACTAAGCTTAAAGATGTTATCTGGTGTCAGGAAGAGCCGATGAATCAGGGCGCCTGGTATAGCAGTCAGCACCATATGCGTCATGTGCTGCAGGGTATAGATCCAATGCTCCACCTGCGTTATGTAGGTCGTGCCAGCTCGGCTGCACCGGCTTGTGGTTATATGTCTGCGCACTTGGAAGAACAAAAACAATTTATTGATGAAGCTCTCGCACCAGACGCGTAGAGAGACTTACATAAAAAAGACTCGTAAAAACGACTCGTAACATAGGAAAAAATTAGATGGCCACTGAAATTAAGGCACCGACATTCCCGGAATCTGTTCAAGAAGGTTCGCTGGCAACTTGGCACAAACAGGTTGGCGAAACGGTTAAGCGCGACGAGCTATTGGTTGATATCGAGACCGACAAAGTTGTCTTGGAAGTTGTAGCTCCAGCCGCTGGTGTGTTGGCAGAAATTTTTAAAGCTGAGGGCGACATAGTGCTCAGCAATGAAGTGATTGCGCGTATTGAAGAGGGTGCTGAGGCATCTGCTCCAACTGCAGCCGCCGCTGAAGCCGTTGCCGAAGCCCCAGAGGCCACTGAATCTGGCGGATTGATCAACCCAGCCGCGCGCAAGCTCGCTGAAGAGCGCAGTATAGATGTGGCTCAGATTGTCGGCACAGGTAAAGGTGGGCGCATCACTAAAGAAGATGTAGTCAACTACAAGGCGCCGGTCGCTGCTTCAGTAGTCGCTGCACCTACAGCGGCTGTTGAGCAAGTGTTGGAAGTGGGCGATCGCGTTGAGCGCCGTGTACCTATGACCCGCATGCGTTCACGCATTGCTGAGCGTCTATTGGAAGTCACGCAAACTACTGCATCACTGACCACCTTTAACGAAGTGGATATGACTGCGTTGATGGATCTGCGCAAGCAATACAAAGAAGAGTTCACCAAGATACACAACGGCACCCGTCTGGGCTTTATGGGCTTCTTTGTCAAGGCCGCAGTTGAAGCGCTGAAGCGCTTTCCATCGGTAAATGCCTCAATCGACGGCAGCGACATTGTCTATCACGGCTATCAGGATGTGGGTGTAGCTGTTTCCACTGAACGTGGTCTGGTGGTTCCCGTGTTGCGCAACGCTGAGAATATGAGCATCGCCAATATTGAAAATGGTATTTATGACTACGCTATGAAAGCTCGCGATGGCAAATTGACCATCGACGAGATGACCGGCGGAACCTTCACAATCACCAATGGTGGTGTCTACGGTTCACTGATCTCAACCCCGATTATCAATCCACCACAGTCTGCGATATTGGGTATGCACAAGATTCAGGAGCGCCCAGTAGCGGTTAATGGTGAAGTAGTGATTCGCCCCATGATGTACTTGGCCATGTCCTACGACCACCGTTTAATTGACGGCAAGGGCGCAGTGCAGTTCCTGGTTACCATGAAGGAATTGCTTGAAGATCCAGCTAAGATACTACTTGAAATATAAACCATACGTCTTTGATATCTATAGGAAATACCATGTCAGAAAAATATGATGTAATCGTAATCGGTAGTGGCCCGGCAGGCTATGTGTCGGCCATTCGCGCTGCTCAGTTGGGTCTTAAAACTGCCTGTATAGAAAAGTGGAAAGATGCTGATGGTAAGGGTGTAAACGGCGGTACCTGCCTCAATGTTGGCTGTATTCCCTCCAAAACATTACTCGATAGCTCGTTCAAATATCACGAAGCTAAAGAAGAACTCGGCATTCATGGTATCAGTACTTCTGGTGTGAAGATTGATATCGCGGCGATGCTCGAGCGCAAAAACAAAATTATTAAACAGTTTACTGGGGGCATAGCGGGTCTGTTTAAAGCTAACGGTGTCACTGGTTTATACGGCACAGGAAAATTGCTTAACGGCAAGCAAGTCGAGCTCAC
>Ga0075468_10000821_pt1 | contig 12757 bp, 8 predicted proteins | sample DEB08_DNA_12_FD_77578 | JGI IMG/M metagenome (GOLD analysis project Ga0075468, IMG submission 77578) | Aqueous microbial communities from the Delaware River and Bay under freshwater to marine salinity gradient to study organic matter... | ecosystem: Environmental > Aquatic > Marine > Coastal ...
AACTGCAGAAGATCCGGTTTCACTTCAGTGATCACTTGCTTTACAAATTCTTTATCCGCATTGACTAGAAGCACAACACAGAGAACATCCGAGGCGATCACTGCGCGAATTGCGACAGCCTGGCGCAAATCCACATAGCGGGAGCTCTTGCGATAAATCACTAAACCCAGTGCATCGGCACCCGCCTGCTGCACCATAAGCGCCTGATCTGGCGTGGTGATACCACAAATTTTTACCTGGACCGACATGTTTGCACCTGTGCGTTATATATAAACTACTTTAACTAAAACTTTCAACCATTTGTTTTTAATGCACTAAATAATAATTAATTTAAATATTTAAAAACAGCGGGCCCTTAGGCATTAGGGGAATGACCGGGTCATTGGGATAGCCCACATTAACCAGATAGAGGCCATTTGGCGGCGCTGTCGCAGCACTTTTGGTGCGATCACGGCCTTTTATCAACTGCCCTATCCAACCTGGATCGCGCCGACCAAAACCCACTTCCATTAGCGAGCCAATAATATTACGCACCATATGCAGTACAAAGGCATTGGCAGTGACTTCAAAGACAATCAGCTCACCGGCCTGGATAATCTTAGCACTAGTGATATTGCGGTTGGGCGACAGCGATTGGCACCCTGCTCCACGGAACGCTGAAAAGTCCTGCTCTCCCAGCAAATGCTGGCAGGCCTCCTGCATAGCTGCAGTATTTAAAGGGTTGCGCACCCAGGTAACGCCCTGAGAGAGTATTGCCGGCCGCGCGGGAGCAGCATGAATAACATAGCGGTAGGTCCGCGAAGTAGCGCTAAAGCGAGCATGAAAGCTCTCAGTGACCTGATCTGCCCAGAGTAGCGCAATACTGTCTGGTAACTGGCTGTTGGAGCCTTTAACCCAGTTGCGCCCGGTGCGCAGAGCAGGAGTATCGAAGTGCACCACCTGATAACTGGCATGCACCGCGGTATCGGTGCGCCCTGCACAGCTGACAACAATATTGGAGTTAGCCACCGAACTCAGGGCACGCTCAAGTTCCTGCTGAACCGAAGGACTGTGCTTTTGTTTTTGGAAGCCACAAAAAGCACTGCCGTCGTAGGAAACGACGGCAGCATAGCGTTTAACGCCTGCGGGAAGATCTTTTCCCTGGGGAATTTTGCTGTTGAGGCTGTATACCCAATCTAATTCTGTCATGGGCGAAATTATACACACTGAGGAGTTTATTAGCCCAGTTAAGCTTTACCTCGCAGCCTTTTATTTCAGGCTATCGAGGAGCGCCTGAGCTTTGGTTTTGCCTTCTTCGTCGGCCTCGCCAAGTAACTCCTCGAGAATCTCTTTAGCACCCTCCGGATCACCCATTTCGACATAGGTTTTGGCTAGGTCCAGCTTAATCTCTGCTGAGTCGAGGCTATTGATATCATCTAATGCGCTAAAGGCATCACCTTCGCTCTCATCTTCGACTGCGGACTCTGCGGCAAAGTCGGCGAGTATGTCATCTAGGTCTTCGCCACCAGGCAACTGCAATCCTGCAGAATCCTCTGTACCAGAACTTGCACCGTCTGAATCATTTTTCACCGCCTCAGGAAGATCTTCTAACTCAATATCAAAGTCCTGAATATCCAGTGAATCTATATCCAGATCGTCTAGTTCAAATGTCTCCAAATCAAGATCGGAGAAGCCGAGATCTTTAAGCTCGGGAGGCTGGGTATCAGTGCTTGATGAACCGGGTTCATTTAAGTCAGTTTCTACTGATTCAGTGCTCTCTGCAGGCTGAAGGCTCTCTGCAGGCTCAGGGTTGTTTTTTACATCAGGGACTTCGATCTGCTCAGGGCTCTCTGATGTTTTAGGGCTATTTATAGCGCCAAGTTCAAGACCTTCTACATCCGCGTGCTCAAGACTGCTGAGCTCAGAGCCACTGCCGAGATCACTATCATTTTCTTCCAGACCTGTTTTGGCCCCGCCCTGAGGGCCAGCAATAATGGCTGCCATTTCGATGGCCGGGCTATCTTCGGTTAGAAGGATTTCGTCATAGAGAGCACTCAGCTCATCATTGCGGCCCTCGCGGAATAGAATCTCCATCAACTTCAACCGAGACCCGGCATCAGCTGGGTCCTTGGCGCGAGCGTCTTCGAGCACTTGAATAGCCTGTGGCGTATTGCCAAGGGAGAGATAGACCTCAGCCTCAGCCACTGCCTCAACCATCATGTCAAAAACGTCTTCGCCAACGGCCTCTTCGATACCGTCAAATATCTCAGTATCACTCTCGTCGAATAGGTCATCCTCTGGATCAAGCTCCAGATCGTCAAGCTCGTGCAGAGTCGCCGCCGCAGTGGCCTTATTCGGCGTCCCACTATCATAGTTTTCGTAACTAGCCATGGGCAGATCACCCAGAGCGTCATTGTTGCGAGACGAGGACGATCTGCGCATGATAAATACCAGCAGCAGTAAAACAATTGCGCTGATTAGACCCCAAAAATAAGCGGGGACGGCCAGCAATGTGGCGCTCAGATTGCTCTCAGCTTTAACCGGCACTGTCGCAGCACGGTCGAGATCAGCCTGTTTTTGCGCTTGCTCGACCAGCTCTGCCATGGTGGCGACCTGGGCCTCTAGTAACGCTAGGCGCTGACGAAGCTCGCTATTCTCCAGCTGAAATTTATTGACCTCATCATTGGCAACCGCCAGCTCAGATGACAGCTGCTGAACAGTCTCACCAATCAGGGAGCCTGAGCCAGAATCTGAGCCGGCCTCACTGTCAAGGCTTGCGCCTGCCTCTGAAGAGTCCCCTGAAGCAGAGACCAATTGCAGCCGCGCGTCAGTCTCTTCACCAAAGGACGGCTCTAACTCCGAGTCTGAACCATACTCATCACGATAAATAATCTCGATATCATCGTTAGAGGTCGCTGCATCATCTGGCTCAGCAGGCGCTACAAGGCCAATTTGCGACGCCACCATATCTCCAGCTTGCTGACGAATTTGATCAAGGGACGGCAACCGTAGTACCGCGCCTCTCATTAAACGATTAGCATCGCCATCTGAAAATGCATTAGTATTCTGCTGATAGAGGGAATCCATGGTCTGCAGCACCGTGGCGCCTCTGGGACGCAAGCGTTCGGCAACATTCCACAATGTGTCACCCAAAATTACCTGATGCTGATCACCAGATAGTGCTGCACGATCAAGCGCAGCGCTGCCAATAGTTGTCTTCTCTGCTTTAACCGATTGGATAATCGATTGAGTTGTAGGATTAGATGTCACTGGCGGCGCAATGACCACAGCAGCCGATTGCTCATCACGATAGATAGGTAAGTCTAACAACAAAGTGTATGACCGCATCACTCGGCCTTCGGGCCACTGTAACTGCACCAGGAAATCTAAATAGGGTTCTACAACAGGTTGGTCAGTAGTGATTTTAATAATGCGCTGATTGGTGCTGTCCCGGCCGAGAGAAAACTGCAGACGGCTAAGAAAGAAGTCTCGACTCAACCCCGCTCGCTCAAAAGCCTCAGCCGATGCCAGCGATACCAGAACCTGATTATCCTGAAGACCGTCGGAGTTAATAATTTGAATATTGGCTGCGAGAGGCTCATTCAGCGATGAGTTAACAGTGATCTCACCCAAACCCACGGCATGGGCGGAGGGTGTTGCCATCAGTGCAGAGAGAGCTATCACAGTGGCTGCAATGACTAGTTTAAACTGACCAAGCAGATTGCCGATAAGCTGTGTTTTAGGTGTTTGAATCAAATCGTGTATAGACTTATAAATATAGTTTTGCATAAAAAGCGCCGACCACTTCCGGGTTGTCATAAAAATATCCTATTAAAGGCCTCTTAAAACAGCCCCTTACAGTAATTGTTTCGCGGCTAACCTGCAATATCTCAGGATGATAACCATCCTCAAGTCTTAGCACATTATTGGCTATTTCATCTCGCAGTTTACACTTTGCTCAATCCTCAATCAGAATTCTCAACATCCGGCGCAACGGCTCAGCCGCTCCCCAAAGCAGCTGATCACCCACAGTGAAGGCTGAAAGATACTGCTCACCCATATTCATTTTACGCAAACGCCCTACCGGAACATCCAAACCACCGGTGACTGCAGCTGGCGTCAAATGCTTCACCGAAGACTCTTTATCGTTGGCAATAACCTTAGCCCACTGGTTACCCTCAGCTAACATGGCCTCGATTTCATCCATTGGCACATCCTGAGTAAGCTTAATCGTCAGAGCCTGACTGTGGCAGCGCATAGACCCAATACGAACACAGAGACCATCCAAGGCAATCGGATTGCCTTCGCGGTTCAAAATCTTGTTGGTCTCGGCCTGATTCTTCCACTCTTCACGACTCTGGCCATTTTCAAGCTGGGAATCAATATAGGGCAATAGACTACCGGCCAATGGATAGCCCCAGTTATCTACTGGGAAACTCTCGGATCGCAATGTATCAGTCACCTGACGGTCGATTTCTAAAATAGCTGAACCAGGGTTAGCCAGTGCATCAGACACAGAACTCTTAATCGCCCCCATCTGATTGATCAGCTCACGCATATTCTGCGCACCAGCACCAGAAGCCGCCTGATAAGTCATGGAACTCGCCCACTCCACCAGATTGGCATTAAACAGGCCACCGAGACTCATGAGCATCAGGCTGACAGTGCAGTTACCGCCAATATAATCTTTAACGCCATTGGCCAAGCCATCTATAACCACCTGCATGTTGACGGGGTCGAGAACAATAATAGAACTGTCTTCCATACGCAGCGCAGAGGCCGCATCAATCCAATAGCCATCCCAACCCGCTTTTCGCAGCTGCGGGTAGACTTCTTTGGTGTAGTCTCCTCCCTGACAGGTAACAATAATATCCATCTGCTGCAGGGCATCGATATCAAAGGCACTTTGCAGCAGAGGTATTTCAACACCCACGTCGGGGCCAGCTTGGCCTGCCTGAGACGTAGTGAAGAAAATTGGCTCAATATGGGCGAAGTCATTCTCTTCACGCATTCTCTCCATCAGCACAGATCCAACCATGCCACGCCAACCGATAAATCCTGTTTTTTTCATTGTTCTAGATCCTGTTGTAAATTCTTGGTTAAATTCTTTTGTTACGTGGTACTGCGAAGCTATGAGATCCCTCGTCGCTGCGCTCTGTCGGGATGACATCGTTGAAGTACTCTGTCAGTGCCAAACACCTCACACTGTTATCTCGAAACACTCAACACTGTCATCTCGAACGACCCCACAGTGTCATCTCGAACGCATGTGAGAGATCTACCATCAGCACCCTCGATCTCCCAGCAAAGCCATACAGACCCTTTGCGATCAATCAGGGCCCGTTTATGGGTTCGTGATTTTCAGGTCAAGAGAGTACTTGTCTGAGCGTCAGCGAGTTGTACGAACGCTGAAAATAACTAACCCATGGGCGATGCACATGGATGTGCGAGTGTCGCGTGAGGCGGGACTCCGGGAGCGACCCCGATCGCAAAGGGTCTGTATGGGTTTGTCCGCACTCAACAAAGAGATCTCTCGTCGCTACGCCCTGTCGGGATGCCACCTATATTAAGCAATTCTCTCGTAACGCCAGACTACAGCGCCGCCACCACCGCATCACCCATCTCAACAGTCCCAACCCGCGTCATACCATCCGTATAAATATCACCAGTCCGCAACCCCTGATCCAGCACATCACTCACCGCCTTCTCAATTGCATCCGCCGCCGCAACCGCATCCAAGGAATAACGCAACATCATCGCCACAGACAAAATCGTCGCCAGCGGATTAGCCACACCCTGCCCTGCAATATCCGGCGCCGAACCATGACAGGGCTCATACATACCGCCGCCATCTTTATCCAGCGAAGCCGAAGGCAACATACCAATAGACCCAGTCAGCATAGCCGCCGTATCCGACAAAATATCGCCAAACATATTACCGGTCACCACCACATCAAATTGCTTCGGCTCCTTGACCAACTGCATCGCCGCATTATCAACATACATATGGCTCAGCTCTACCTCAGGGTAGTCCGCCGCCATAGAGGTAATCACCTCACGCCACAGAATAGTCGCTTCCAACACATTCGACTTATCCACAGAACACAAACGCTTACCGCGCACCATGGCCGCTTCAAATGCCATACGGCCAATACGACGAATCTCAGACTCATTGTATTTGTAAGTGTTGTAACCCTCGCGCTCACCATTATCCAAAACGCGAATACCACGGGGCTCACCAAAGTAGATACCACCCACCAACTCACGGACAATCAAAATATCCAAACCCGAGACAAACTCCGGCTTCAACGAAGAGGCATGAGCCAACTGCGGATACATAATCGCCGGGCGCAAATTACCAAACAGCTCTAACTCAGAACGAATAGTTAACAAGCCCTTCTCAGGGCGCAGATGACGTTCAACATCATCCCACTGCGGACCACCCACAGCACCGAGCAATATCGCATCAGCGGCACGGGCCTTATGCAACGTTTCCTTCGGGCAAGGCTCACCAACAGCGTCCAGAGCCGCACCACCCAAATGGGCATAATCCAACTCAATACCTAGCCCAAATTTCTCATTAACCGTCGCAAGCACTTTTACGGCTTCAGCAATAATCTCTGGGCCAATATTGTCCCCAGGCAGCACCAATACTTTCTTCATACTATTAGCCATTATTTAATCGCCCCAAATACCCAAGGATGCTGAGCCGCGCGCTCAGTCTCATACTGTTTAATCGCATCTGCTTCTTTTAAAGTCAGACCAATCTCGTCCAAACCATTCAACAGACACTCCTTACGAAACTCATCCAACTCAAAGCGAAACAGATGCCCAGAATCTGTAGTCACAGTCTGGGATGGCAAATCAATCGACAGCTGATAACCCTCCTCAGCCGCCATCTCTTTAAACAGAATATCCACCTGCTCTTCGGTCAAAACTACCGGCAACAAACCATTCTTAAAACAGTTGTTATAAAAGATATCCGCATAACTCGGCGCAATCACCGCATTAAAACCGTAATCCTCTAACGCCCAAGGCGCATGCTCACGGCTCGAGCCACAACCAAAGTTCTTCCGCGCCAATAATATAGAAGCACCTTTATAGCGGGGGAAATTCAACGGAAAATCTTCTTTAAGCGGACGATTGCTGCAGTCGGCCCCGGGCTGTCCCTCATCCTGATAACGCAACTCATCAAACAGGTTCGGCCCAAAGCCACTGCGCTTAATCGACTTCAAAAACTGCTTGGGAATAATCATATCCGTGTCTACATTGGCGCGATCCATAGGACCCACCAAACCACGGTGTGTAGTAAATGCTTTCATCACACTGCTCCTCCTACTTCTTGCAATAAAAAGCTTCGTACATCGACAATATGGCCCGCCACCGCAGCTGCAGCCGCCATCGCCGGACTCATCAAATGGGTGCGGCCGCCATTGCCCTGACGACCTTCAAAATTACGGTTCGAGGTAGAGGCACAGTGCTCACCTGCACCCAATTTATCCGCATTCATCGCCAGACACATAGAGCAGCCCGGCTCACGCCAATCCATACCCGCCGCAGTAAAGATCTTATGCAAACCCTCAGCTTCTGCCTGCGCCTTCACCATCTGCGAACCGGGCACAATTAACACCTGCTTAACCGAACTGGCTACTTGACGGCCCTTGGCCACAGCTGCTGCCGCACGCATATCTTCAATGCGTGAATTGGTGCAAGAACCAATAAACACCCGATCAACCTTAATTGACTCAATCGCCTGCCCGCCTTCAAGACCCATGTATTCCAGAGCACGCTCTAAACCTTTACGTTTCTCTTCGTTAGGCTGCTCATCTAAAGTAGGCACAGAAGCCGTAACCGCCGCCACCATCTCCGGAGACGTGCCCCAAGTGACCTGTGGCGCTATATCTTCCGCCGCTAACTCAACCTCAGTATCAAACTGCGCATCCGCATCAGTAATTAACGTTTTCCAATAGGCCACCGCCTGCTCAAACATCTCGCCCTTGGGCACAAACTGACGTCCCTCACAGTAATCAATGGTCTTCTGATCCACCGCCACCATACCCACACGGGCACCGGCTTCAATGGCCATATTACAGACCGTCATACGCCCTTCAATTGACATATCCCGGAACACCGAACCAGCAAACTCAATGGCATGCTCATTGCCACCCGCAGTGCCAATCTTGCCAATAATCGCCAACACTACATCTTTAGGTGTCACGCCAACGCCAACCGTGCCATTCACAGTCACACGCATATTCTTCATTTTTTTGGCCACCAAACACTGAGTCGCCAACACATGCTCAACTTCAGAGGTACCAATACCATGAGCCAAACAAGCCAGCGCGCCATGAGTTGCCGTATGAGAATCACCGCAGACCACGGTCATACCGGGCATAGTAGCGCCCAGCTCAGGGCCCATCACATGGACAATACCCTGGCCCATCTCATTGATCTTAAATTCCTTAATACCGTAAAGATCACAGTTATCATCCAGCGTCTGCACCTGAATGCGAGACACCTCATCAGTCATACCAGCAACACCAGCATCACGCTCGGTCTTGTCAGTCGAGATATTGTGATCAGGGGTAGCAATATTAGTATCCAAACGCCACGGCTTGCGGTTGGCTAAACGCAGCCCCTCAAAAGCCTGAGGTGAAGTCACCTCATGAATCACATGGCGATCTATGTAAATTAACGATGAGCCATCGCTGTTTTGCTTAACAAGGTGGCTATCCCACAGCTTGTCGTAAAGTGTTCTTCCAGTCATCACAGTCTCCCAGACGTGTGTATTTCAAGTTGCAGCCATTGTAGACCTGCCCTATGATGAAATAAATTCATATTTAGCATAAGTTCCATTCGATTTAGGAATGGATAGTGAAGGCAGCGCAAAGTCATGGACAATCAAAATTTAAAAGCCTTTATCACCGTGGCAGAGCTAGGTTCATTTTCAGATGCCGCCGACCGCCTCTACCTAACCCAATCCGCCATCAGCAAGCGCATCGCCTTGCTTGAACAGCAGATAGGCAAGCGCCTATTTGATCGTATCGCCCGACAGGTATCCCTCACCGAAGCAGGCAACGAACTGCTGCCAAGAGCCAGACGCATACTGCAAGAATATGAAAATGCCCTGCAAGCGATCAATGATTTGTCAGGCGAAGCCAGCGGCACATTGCGACTGGCCATAAGCCACCACCTAGGCCTGCACCGCCTGCCACCGATTCTGAAAAAGTTTGCCCAGCACTATCCCAATGTTACTTTGGACATTGAGTTTATGGATTCCGAGAAAGCTTATGAACAGGTACTCCATGGTCAGACTGAAGTAGCAGTGATTACCCTAGCCCTAGAGAGTCATCACAATATTCACAGCAAAAAGATATGGAATGACCCGCTGCGGTTTATCTGCGCCCAGGATCACCAGTTGGCTGAGCTAAAAAAACCGCATCTTAAAGATCTCGCTGAGTATCCGATAATTTTGCCGGGGCTTAATACTTATACCGGGCGGATTATTCAGAATTTATTTCAGCGGGAAGGAATACCGCTAAAGGCACCTATGTCGACTAACTATTTAGAGACCATTAGTACCATGGTTGAGATTGGGCTGGGCTGGAGTGTGTTACCGGAAACATTGGTTAGAGACTTACATGTGATGCCGTTTGAGAGTATTACGATCGAGCGGGAATTGGGCTATATACACCATACAAAACGCAGCCTGTCCAATGCGGCGGTGGCGTTTTTGGGGTTGATGGATCACCTGCAATAAAATATGCGCGCTGCGCAAAACGACAAACAATTTATAATAAGAAAATTAGAAAAAACGGCAAGTTTAATACCCTCAGCAGAGGCGATCTAAAGGAGGCCGTGACTTTAGCCAACCCAGCAGCCCTTTAAAGAGGGCGAAAAAAAGAGGGCCGTAGCGGCCCTCTTAAATGGAGTTACATCTGTCTTCAGCGACCTAGAATGAGGATTAGGCATTCCCTGCTAACCAGACCAACTTAGTCGGTTATAACCAAGCTAAAACGCTAGCCGTGGCCGTGAATGCCGGGTTTATAAAAAGGACAAAACAAACCCGACATCTAAAGCATAGCCAACAATTTCGGCTTGTCCAGCCACGACAATTATTGCAGTGATTTAATGGCTATTTCGTAGATATCCTTGACCAATCCCTGCTCATCGGCAATTACTTGCAGCGCTTCGCGCATTTGTGAGCTATTGGGCTCGGGGAATTTCTTCCAGCGGGTCAGTGGGGTCATCAACCTTGCAGCAACCTGAGGATTGCGGCTGTGCAGTGTCAGAATACGCTGCTTGAGGAATTCATAGCCAGAACCATCGGGATTATTGAAGTTAACTAAATTGCCGTTGCAGAAGCCGCCGATAAGGCTGCGGATTTTATTCGGGTTGCTCAGGGAAAAGGCTGGATGATTCTCCAGTGCCTCGACCCGCTCCAGAGCACCGGACTGGCTGTTGCTGGCCTGTATTTGCAGCCATAGGTTCATTACTAGCGCTTCGTCACGATACTGCTGTTCAAACTGCTGCAGTGCGGTCTTAGCCTGTTGTGCTGCGGCTGGGCAGTTGACTAGACAAGAGAGTGCGGCGGCTTTGTCAGTCATATTGTCGGCACCAGCAAACTGCTTCGAGGCCAACTCAACACCCATCTGGTCAACCAACATTAGGTAACCCAGAGCAGTATTTTTCAGAGAGCGGCGGCCGATCTGCGAAGCATCCGGCGCATAATCTTGCTCAATGTTGTGGCGTTGATAGACGGCGAGGAACTGTTCCCTGAGAGCATTGGCTAAGGCTTGCCGAACAAACAGGCGAGCGCTGTGGATTGCCTCGGCATGGATCAGGGTTGCCTCCTCATGGAGCTGGGCTTCGCTGGGGAGCTGCAACATTAGCGCAACCATGGCAGGATCTAAGCTGGCATCGGTTAACAGCGACTTATAGGCTTCAATCAGCTGACTGTCCATTTGCAGTGGGCGCTGCTGATGGCTGTCGGCAGTGAGCTTTTCCAACAATTCAAAGCCGAGCTTTTGACCTGCATCCCAGCGGTTAAAGCCGTCGCTGTCGTTAGCCATCAGGTGAATCAACTGGTCTTTGCTATAGGCGTAATCGAGTTTTACTGGGGCGGAGAATTCACGCAACAACGAGGGTACTGGGGCTTCGTCAATATTCTCGATAACCAGTTGCTGATGGGTTTGACTGACTTCATAAACAATGTCTGTGTCGCCATTGCTGTTTAGTGGTAGATCCCCTGACTCACCAACCAGACCAAGCTTCACCGGTATCACAAAGGGCTGCTTCTGGGGCTGTCCCGGGGTTGCTGGGCAACTTTGGGCAAAGTCCAGTGTCACTGTGCGATCGGCGGCATCATATCTTGAACTGACTGCTAACTGCGGCGTGCCAGACTGCTTGTACCAGCGACGGAATTGAGTAAGGTCGCGACCACTAGTGTCTTCCATGGCTTTAACAAATTCTTCGATAGTCACTGCTTGACCATCGTGACGATCGAAATAGAGGTCACTGCCTTTGCGGAAGGTGTCGGGACCCAGCAGAGTGCGAATCATGCCGACGATTTCGGCGCCCTTCTCGTAGACCGTCAGGGTGTAAAAATTATTGATCTCCATATAGGCATCTGGCTGCACCGGATGGGACATGGGACCGCCATCTTCGGCAAACTGGTGGGTGCGCAGATAGCTGACATCTTCTATGCGCTTAACCGTTGCCGAGTTCATATCCGCGGAAAACTGTGAATCGCGGTAGACGGTAAAGCCTTCTTTAAGACTCAACTGAAACCAGTCGCGGCAGGTCACGCGATTGCCAGACCAGTTATGGAAGTACTCATGGGCAACAATGGCTTCGACGCGCTGAAAGGATGCGTCGGTGGTGGTCTTGGGATTGGCCAATACGGCAGAAGTATTAAATATATTCAGGCCTTTGTTTTCCATGGCGCCCATATTGAAGTCATCCACGGCGACGATCATAAAGATATCCAGATCGTATTCCCGGCCATAGGCTTCTTCGTCCCAACGCATTGAATGCTTTAGGGAGAGCATGGCGTGATCGCATTTATCCAGATCTTTTTCTTCAACAAAGATCTGCAGTGCTACCTGGCGACCAGACATAGTGGTAAAGCTGTCTTCAACACAGCTTAGGGTACCGGCCACTAGGGCAAACAGGTAAGCGGGCTTTTTAAACGGGTCGTGCCAGGTGACAAAGTGACGGCCGCCATCCAGTTGGCCGCGCTCAATGGCGTTACCATTGGAGAGCAACACCGGGTACTGGGCTTTATCGGCAATCACCTTGGTGGTGAATTCAGACATTACATCCGGGCGATCTAGATAGTAGGTAATATCGCGAAAGCCTTCGGCTTCACACTGGGTGCAATACATGGTGCGCGAACGGTAGAGGCCCATCATGGTGGTATTGTCTTGGGGCTTGATCAGCACTTCGGTGGTAACCACTGCTCGGTCAGCCAGACCGGGGATGGTTAAAGACTCACTATCACAATTATAAGTATCCTCCTCTAGAGGCTGACCATCCACTGACACAGACTGCAGATCCAGCCCTTTACTGCCATGCAAAACCAGATCCGCGTTTTGCTCATCGCTGAGTGTATTGCGCAGTAGAGAAAGTGTTGTGGTAACCCTGGTGTGGTGCTCGCCAAGATCAAAAACCAGTTCGGTTTTCTCGATTTCAAAGGGCGAGACTTTGTAGTCTTTGAGATAAATAGTCTGTGGCAGTGCATCTTTCATGGTGACGGTCCTTGTAGTATTGCTCTCTT
>Ga0075468_10000830_pt1 | contig 12711 bp, 11 predicted proteins | sample DEB08_DNA_12_FD_77578 | JGI IMG/M metagenome (GOLD analysis project Ga0075468, IMG submission 77578) | Aqueous microbial communities from the Delaware River and Bay under freshwater to marine salinity gradient to study organic matter... | ecosystem: Environmental > Aquatic > Marine > Coastal ...
GCGTTTTACGACGATGAACAAATGATTGGCGGCGCGGTGATAGAACACGCCGGCACGCACTGAGCCAAAATAACAAGATTCAACTCACAAATTTCTTAACGAGCTAAAACCTATGAGCCAACTTGATTCAATCTTCGCCATCACTGCCATCGACGGACGCTACCGCAGCAAGGTGGAGAACCTGGCGCACATAACCAGCGAATTTGGTTTGATTAAGTACCGGACAGAAGTTGAATGCCAATGGGTGTTGTTTCTCAGTGACTGCGAAGAGATACCAGAAATACCCAGCCTCGATAAAGAGGACCGCGCCTTTGTTGCGGCCATAGCCGCAAACTTTGACGCTGTTGGTGCAACTCGAATCAAAGAAATTGAAGCCACCACAAACCACGACGTGAAAGCTGTGGAGTACTACCTAAAAGAGCAATTTGCTCTGCGCCCTAACCTGCAGGCCATCAACGAATGGGTACACTTTGGTTGCACATCTGAGGACATTAACAACACTGCTTACGGCTTAATGGTGAAGGCCGGTGTTGAAGATGTACTGCTTGTGCACATGGATCAACTGATAAAGGTCATTGATGACCTCGCCCAGCAATACGCAGAGCTGCCTATGTTGTCTCGCACCCACGGGCAAACCGCCTCGCCCACTACCTTAGGCAAGGAAATGAAAAACGTTGCCGCGCGCCTGTACAGACAGCGCCAGCAGCTAGCGGCGGTAGAAATATTGGCCAAATTCAACGGCGCTGTGGGCAATTTTAACGCCCACCTGAGCGCCTACCCAGACCTGCCTTGGGCAGACCTATCCGCGCAATTTATTCAGCGCCTTGGGCTGGTCAACAATCCGTGGACTACGCAAATTGAGCCCCACGATTACCTAGCTGAAATTTTTCACTGCATCATGCGCTTCAACCAGATTGTGTTGGATTTCGACCGAGATATTTGGAGCTACATATCTATAAACTACTTTAAACAGCGCAAAGTTGAAGGCGAAACCGGCTCTTCTACCATGCCGCACAAAATCAACCCAATCGACTTTGAAAACTCAGAAGGCAACATTGGTTTGGCCAATGCCTTACTAGACCATATGGCCAGCAAGCTGCCTGTATCACGCTGGCAAAGAGACCTGTCGGACTCTACCGTGCTGCGCAACATTGGCTCTGCTTTTGCACATTGTGGTATCGCCTACCAAGCCACCCTTAAAGGGCTATCACGACTGGACGTTAACCCAGCGGCCATCGCTGCAGATTTAGACGACAGCTGGGAGGTTTTAGCCGAGCCCGTGCAAACAGTTATGCGCAAATACGGCATGAACGAACCCTACGAACAACTGAAAGCTGTCACCCGCGGACGCAGCTTAAACGCAGAGTTATTCTTGGAAATACTCGAAGAGTTAAAACTTCCTGAAGCCGCCCAAACGGAACTGCGCGACCTCCGGCCAGAAACCTATATTGGCATTGCCAGCGAGTTAGCAAAACGCGACTTTGAATAAGCCGTGCAAAAAGGAGTTCTGGGCAAACAATGAGAGTTAGCCCAGAATTGGCCCAATAGAGGCTGAAATAGAATTTTTGGATGCTTTTTAAATAACAGATGGCGAGACAGCCAAGGGCGAAGCAGCCAACTTTTTTGTAGCGCAAGCACAGTCAACTGCGCTGTAGTAATTAATACTGATGGACCAATAAATGAATCATTTACACCGTAAACCACTTCCCGGCACCCAACTAGACTACTTTGATACTGAAGCTGCCGTGAATGCAATTAAACCGGGTGCTTATGCAACCCTGCCCTACACCTCTCGCGTACTGGCAGAAAACTTGGTGCGCCGATGCGACCCGGAACTGCTCACCGCCTCACTAGAGCAAATTGTTTTTCGTAAGCAGGATTTAGATTTCCCCTGGTTTCCAGCCCGAGTGGTTTGTCATGACATTCTCGGTCAAACAGCCTTAGTCGACTTGGCGGGCTTAAGAGACGCCATCGCGGCCAAGGGTGGTGATCCGTCGAAAGTGAACCCGGTAGTGCCTACACAATTGATTGTCGATCACTCCTTAGCCGTTGAACATGCCGGCTTTGAAAGCGACGCCTTTGACAAGAACAGATCTATTGAAGATCGCCGCAACGATGACCGTTTCCACTTCATCAATTGGACAGCTACCGCTTTTGAAAACGTAGATGTTATTCCACCTGGCAACGGCATCATGCACCAGATCAACCTAGAGCGAATGTCTCCCGTAGTTCACGCCAAAGACGGCGTCGCCTTCCCTGACACGTTAGTCGGCACTGACAGTCATACACCTCACGTGGATGCCCTTGGTGTTATCGCTATTGGTGTTGGTGGCCTTGAAGCTGAAAGCGTTATGCTGGGCCGCGCCTCATACATGCGCCTACCAGATATCATTGGTGTAGAACTCACGGGCAGAAGGCAGCCGGGTATTACCGCAACCGATATTGTCCTGGCGATAACAGAATTTTTGCGCGAGCAAAAAGTGGTTTCGTCCTACCTCGAATTTTTTGGCGAAGGTGCTAACGAATTAACATTAGGCGACCGCGCAACCATTTCAAATATGACGCCAGAATTTGGCGCGACTGCTGCAATGTTTTATATCGACAAGCAAACCATCGAATATTTGCAGTTAACCGGCCGTGATCCAGAGCAAGTTAAACTGGTAGAGAATTATGCCAAAGCCACAGGTCTGTGGGCTGACAGCTTAACTACAGCAGAATATGAGCGCACACTGAGCTTTGACCTATCCAGTGTCGGCCGCAACATTGCAGGGCCATCTAACCCACACAGAAGAGTAGCCACCTCTGATTTAGCCGCGCAGGGCATTTCAGGCGTAGTGGAAAACGTAGAGGGCGAAATGCCAGATGGCGCAGTTATTATTGCTGCTATCACCAGTTGTACAAACACCAGCAACCCACGCAATGTTATTGCAGCAGCGCTGCTGGCACGCAACGCCAATGCACTCGGTTTGACCAGAAAACCATGGGTAAAAAGTTCCTTAGCGCCGGGATCAAAAGCCGTGCAACTCTACTTAGAAGATGCCGACTTATTGAAAGAGTTGGAAGCATTGGGTTTTGGCATTGTTGGCTTCGCCTGCACCACTTGCAACGGCATGAGCGGCGCATTGGACCCAGTAATACAAAAAGAAATCATCGACCGCGATCTATATTCAACCGCCGTGCTGTCTGGCAACCGCAACTTTGATGGACGCATACACCCCCACGCGAAACAGGCATTTTTAGCCTCGCCGCCATTGGTGGTTGCGTACGCCATTGCGGGAACCATTCGTTTCGACATTGAAAAAGATATTTTAGGCACAGATGCAAACGGCCGCGATATTACGCTCAAAGACATCTGGCCCAGTGACGAAGAGATTGATCAAATTGTTAAAGCCAGCGTAAAACCTGAGCAGTTCAGCAAAGTCTACGACCCGATGTTTGTGTCGCTCAAAGATGTCACCAGCCTCACCGATCCGCTGTACGACTGGCGGCCTGAAAGCACCTATATCAGACGCCCACCTTATTGGGAAGGTGCACTGGCCGGCGAGCGCTCGCTCGCAGGTATGCGCCCACTTGCAGTGCTGGGCGATAACATAACCACGGACCACCTATCGCCCTCCAACGCCATCATGTTAGACAGCGCTGCTGGCGAATATTTAGACAAGATGGGGCTGCCTGAAGAAGACTTTAACTCTTACGCGACCCACCGTGGCGACCATCTTACGGCTCAACGAGCAACATTCGCTAACCCAAAACTGGTTAACGAAATGGTCTTGGAAAATGGCGCTGCCAAGCAAGGGTCACTCGCGCGGATAGAGCCAGAAGGCAAAGTCAGCCGCATGTGGGAGGCCATAGAAGTCTACATGGAAAGAAAGCAGCCACTTATTATTGTTGCCGGCGCTGACTACGGCCAAGGCTCGTCCAGAGACTGGGCCGCTAAAGGCGTTCGCTTGGCCGGCGTTGAGGCCATTTTAGCCGAAGGCTTTGAGCGTATTCACCGCACCAACCTTGTGGGTATGGGCGTGTTACCATTGGAGTTCAAGAACGGCGAGAACCGCAAAACCTTTGCTATTGATGGCACGGAAACATTTGACGTTATTGGCGAACCTACGCCAAGAGCCACGCTCAAAGTCGTTATTACGCGCGCCTCAGGCGAGTCCATAGAAGTAGAGGCGACTTGTCGCCTAGACACTGCGGAAGAGGTTTCTATTTATGAGGCTGGCGGCGTATTACAGCGCTTTGCTCAAGACTTCTTAGAGTCGAGCAGCACTGCGGCTCATTAATCGCGCACTTTTCATAGCGCATTGCAAAAAGCGCTTTTTAGGATTGAGTAAAATGTCACATGCACCGCAAATCAAGATCCCCGCTACTTATATGCGCGGGGGCACTAGTAAAGGCGTCTTCTTTAACCTGGCAGAACTGCCAGAATCTGCCCAAGTTGCAGGCCCTGCACGCGATAACATGATTCTGCGCGTCATTGGCAGTCCAGACCCTTACGGCAAACAAACAGATGGTATGGGCGGCGCCACTTCGAGCACGAGCAAGTCTGTGATACTGGCAAAGAGCAATGTTGCTGATCACGATGTAGATTATCTATTTGGCCAGGTTGCCATAGACAAAGCGTTTGTCGACTGGAGTGGTAACTGCGGCAATTTGTCTGCAGCTGTGGGTGCATTTGCCATTGCCAATAACTTGGTAGAGGCCTCTAGAGTGCCGGATAACGGCATCGCCATAGTCCGGATTTGGCAAGTTAACATAAGCAAAACCATTATTGCCCACGTCCCCATGCTCAATGGGGAAGTATGTGAAACCGGCGACTTTGAGTTGGACGGCGTAACCTTTCCTGCCGCTGAGGTGCAACTAGATTTTCTCGAGCCAGCAGACGATGACGGCGGCTCTATGTTCCCTACCGGCAACTTGGTAGACGACCTAGAGGTTTCGGGTGTAGGCACACTCAAAGCCACCATGATTAACGCGGGCATACCCACTATCTTTTTAGACGCTGAAGAAATTGGTTATACCGGCTGCGAGCTACAAGACGACATCAATAACGATGAAAAAGCCTTAGCGCGGTTTGAAAAAATTCGCGCTCACGGTGCGTTACGCATGGGGTTGATCAGTGATTTAGCTGAAGCTCAAGGTCGACAACATACACCCAAAGTGGCTTTTGTGGGCAAGCCCGCGGCTTATACTTCGTCCAGCGGTAAGAACATTACTGCGGCGGATATAGATCTGCAGGTGCGCGCTCTGTCTATGGGCAAACTACATCACGCCATGATGGGTACGGCTGCTGTGGCCATTGGTACTGCAGCGGCAATACCCGGCACATTGGTCAACTTAGCAGCAGGCGGCGGCAATTTAGAGGCGGTTAAATTTGGGCATCCATCAGGCACGCTGAAAGTGGGTGCTGCGGCTCAGTTGGTGGAGCAAGAATGGACTGTGAGCAAAGCCAGCATGAGCCGAAGTGCTCGAGTGCTGATGGAAGGATGGGTAAAAATTCCCGGAGATTCTTTTTAGCCGCCGTACATGCCTTTCAGCAAAACCGAAACTAAACAAAAAACCAAAACCAGAACCAAAAAAAAAGAGGCTATAGAAAATACTATAGCCGCTTCTTTCCAAATCTAACTTTATCGCCTAGCTCAGACGCACCAACCATGCGCCTAAGGCTCCGCTCGCTCACTTAGCGCTGTGCGATTGGCGTCAAAACCCTTGGCTCTGGCCCGATATAGTCGGCGCTAGGACGAATAATACGATTATTCTCGCGCTGCTCCATTACGTGCGCGGCCCAACCCGATACTCTTGAACACACAAAGATCGGCGTGAACAACTTTGTCGGAATACCCATAAAGTTATAGGTAGAGGCGTGGAAAAAGTCTGCGTTAGCAAACAATTCTTTCTCGTCCCACATAACCTTTTCAACTGCACATGAAACTGGATATAGAACCGTGTCCCCTACTTCGGTTGCGAGTTTTTCAGCCCACTTCTTGATAATGACATTACGCGGATCCGAGGTCCGATAGATCGCATGGCCAAAGCCCATGATCTTATCCTTGCGTTCCAACATGCCCAAAATACCAGCGGTGGCTTCTTCAGCAGTAGAAAACTTTTCAATCAATTCCATAGCCGCTTCATTAGCGCCGCCATGCAGTGGTCCACGCAGGGAGCCTATGGCACCTGTGACACAAGAATGCATATCAGACAATGTAGAGGCACAAACTCGGGCGGTAAAAGTAGACGCATTAAACTCATGCTCTGCATAAAGGATTAAGGAAATGTCCATTATCCGTTCGTGCAATTCACTGGGCTTCTCACCTGTAAGGGTCTGCAAGAAATGCCCGGCTAGAGATTTTGCATCAGTATCAGTCTCAATACGCACCCCTTCATGACTGAAGCGATACCAATAGTTAATGATGCCTGGCAAAGCGCCTAACAAACGATCTGCCGCTCTTTGTTGGTTTTCAAAACCGTCTTCTGGCTCTAAGTTGCCCAGCATTGAACAACCGGTGCGCAGCACGTCCATTGGATGCGCAGAGGCTGGAATACGTTCCAAAACCTCTAGTAACGCCTGAGGCAATACTCTGTTGCCCTTGAGCACAGCGCGATAGCCGTCTAACTGCGCTTGGTTAGGCAATTCGCCATGAAACATGAGGTAGGCGACCTCTTCAAAAGTCGCATTGTCAGCAAGATCAGAAATATCATAGCCGCGATAAGTAAGCCCCGTGCCACTTAGCCCAACGGTGCATAGCTCTGTGGTGCCTGCGCTCTGACCGCGCAAACCCGCGCCACCTAGTACTTTCTCTACCATTTTACTCTCCTCAACAATCAAATTGTGCGAGCCCGAGCAAAGCCGGACCCTCTATTTATCTATAATATTTAGGCCTATATTTAGGGCTGCGTTAAAGCCTCTGTTAGAACCTTTATTAGTAATTAGGCCTGTTCAGCAAACAGTCGGTCTAACTTTTGCTCATACTCGTGGTAACCCAAGAAATCATAAAGCTCCATACGCGTTTGCATGGTGTCCACTACTGATGTTTGCGTGCCTTCAGATCGTATGGCCTGATAAACGGTTAATGCCGCCTTATTCATAGCTCTAAAGGCTGAAAGCGGATAAAGGGCCATGGCAATGTCTACTGCCGCAAGTTCATCAGTGGTATACAGCGGGGTTTCACCGAACTCAGTCAAGTTAGCCAGTACTGGAATACCGGCAGCTTCAACGATGGGCGCGTACATGCCAATTTCTGTCATCGCTTCAGCAAAAATTGCGTCAGCACCGGCTTCCGCAAAGGCGCCGGCACGATCCACAACCGCATTCATACCGTCCACTGCCAAAGCATCTGTTCTAGCCATAACGACAAAATCTGGGTCTGTTTTCGCATCCACTGCGGCCTTGATGCGATCGACCATTTCAGCTACTGAGACAATGGATTTATTGGGTCTATGACCACAGCGCTTTTGCGCTACTTGGTCTTCAATATGCACGGCGGCGGCGCCTGCTGCGGTCATATCTTTAATGCTGCGCGCAATATTGAAAGCGCCACCCCAGCCGGTATCAATGTCTACTAGCAACGGTACACTGGTCGCAGCAGTTATACGACGGACATCTTCCAAAACGTCATTTAGGGAGGTCATGCCAAGATCTGGCAAGCCGTAGGAAGCATTAGCGACGCCGCCACCTGACAAATAGATGGCTTTATAGCCAACGCTCTCAGCCATCAACGCAGTATACGCATTAATAGTACCTGGGATTTGTAACGGCTTTTCACTGGCCATGGCGGCGCGAAATTTCTTACCTTGACTCATTCTATTCTTTCTCCAAATTTCCTACCCATCAACATTGGGCGTTGCACAATCGCGCACTTTGGGCGTACGCGAAGCATATTTATTTCTGGATCACTGCTCATCAATACGTGATTAAAAGAGCATTGATCATTTCAAAGCCTGCCCCTAGTCTACATGACTAAACAACCGCTAGCCTACAGCCTCTTCAATCAGCGCCTGCAGCTGGGCATAGTCCTCCGCCAACGGATATTGCGGAAATTGGGCGCGCACATTTTCTGGGGCTTGAAAAAAGATGCCATGATCTGCCTCTTCAAGCATAGACACGTCGTTAAACGAGTCCCCCGCCGCAATGACCTTCAAATCTAAAGATTTAAATGCTTTTACTGAGTGCCGCTTTGGATCGGTCTGACGCAACTTGTAACCCACCACACGGTCATTTTCGACAACCAGCTTGTGGCAGAGCAAGAACGGATCGCCTAATTGCACCATCAACGGCCCGGCAAATTCGTAAAACGTGTCTGAAATAATGGCCACCTGAAAGCGTTCACCCGCCCAATCAAGGAAATCTTTTGCGCCATCCAAAGGCTTAAGTTTGGCAATTTCGGTTTGAATATCGGTAAGGGTAATGCCCTGCTTATGCAAAATATCCAATCGATAATCCATAAGATCTTCGTACACCGGAATGTCCCGAGTGGTCTTGAGTAACTCCGGTAACTGAGTTTCTCGCGCTACCGCCTGCCAAACTTCTGGCACTAAAACGCCTTCTAGATCCAAACACAAAATATCCAAAACATGCCCCACTAATTAATTTGGCGTAAGCATATAGCAAGATGTTCTTTTTTTAATAGCTTTTGCGCTGTTAGCCTGCTCCGGTGGAATGAAGAGTAGCGACAAAAGCTTTACTTCGCCCCTATTCACAGCGACATAGCTGAGGAACTAGCAAAGGAACTAGCAGTAATGGCTTCGGAAAATACCCAGACGAAAGACAACAGTCTAATAACAACCACCAGAGCACTTCTGGAAGACGCGCTCACGCGTTTCGAAAAAGGCACCATCGCAGTGTCTTTTAGCGGCGCAGAAGACGTGGTGCTTATAGATCTGATCCACCGCTTAGGTTACAAGGTTGATGTCTTCTCACTAGATACAGGTCGCCTGCACCCTGAGACCTACGAATTTATAGAGAAGATCAGAACCCACTACGCAACACCCATAGAGCTGCTGTCGCCAGATGCCAAAGCATTGGGTGAACTGGTTAAAGAAAAAGGCCTATTCAGTTTCCGCGAGGACGGCCACGGTGAATGCTGCGGCGTCAGAAAAATTCAACCGTTAGAGCAAAAGCTCAGCCACCTGAAAGCTTGGATCACCGGACAGCGCAAAGACCAAAGCGTGACCCGCTCAGACGTGCCTTTAGAGCAAATAGATGCTGCTTTTTCGACCCCAGAGAATGAGTTGACCAAGTTCAACCCGCTGGCCGAGTGGACGTCAGCAGATGTCTGGCAATACATCAGAGTCAATGAAGTGCCTTACAATCCCCTCCACGATAACGGCTTTGTTTCAATCGGCTGCCAGCCCTGCACCAGGGCTATTGGCCCACAAGAACATGAACGAGCTGGACGTTGGTGGTGGGAAGAGGAGACCAAGAAAGAATGCGGTCTGCACAGCCAGAACGTCATTAAAATCATTGCCAATCAATAAATCCGGACAAACAGCGCCCGACACTCACGGGCGCGGGAATAGCGAAGAGCAAAGCCTCGCCCCACCCGCTAGAGCCGTCTAGCAACTAAAAGCCAAGCAAACAGCCTTGAGTCTATAGTTCTGAGTGCAGAGTTCTGAGTTCTGAGTGCAGAGTTTTGAGAGAATAGAATTACATGGACAGGTTGCGTGAACAAAACTGCACATCATTGCGGCTCAGCCCGCTCCCGAAAACGAATACAATTACGCGAATAACAAGAGCAAAAACCAACAACGCTAAATTACATTACGCACTAAATTTTTGCTTGATCAACAACTACCTAATGCCTGCCCACTAAGGAGCACAGCGCCAATAGAGCCTTCACACCGGCAATAAATACCACTCGTCGCCCTACACTTACCTTCTAACAGCCTCCTCCAACGAAAAGTACGAGATTCAACTTCTAATAAAGCTCAGATATCCATGAGCGTAAGCGAAAAATTATAAGCAGATAACTCTAACCACAAATCACCTTCATCATGACCCGCAGATGCAGTGATGGTTAGAACGCCTTTTTAAATACCTATTCTCTAACTAAAGAACCGACAGAAAATGAAAGAGCAAGTCGAGCATCCATTTGGCCGTCTGACGTTACAATACTATTTTCAACAGCTTGCTAGATTTGAAAACGAGATCGGCATAGATCCAGACGACAATAAAATATCTCTAGTTCAATCTCCTGCCCATGACTGGGGATTCAGAGGCATGACTGGCGACAAAGCTTTATTGAATTGGCAATCAGATGTTTAACCTTATCCGATGCTATATCTTGCAGCGACTGTTCAACCAAAAGATATTCAGCTAATTATGCGCCCTCGCCTCCATCCATCACTGATACTTATCCTGTTAATTTTTTCCTCAACAAACGCAATGAGCTGCTCATGTATACGCGAACACGGCAGCTTAGAAGATCAGGTTACTGAAGCGTTCTCATCTGCATCCAATGTCATATGGGCAAAAGCTGAATCCACCCAAAGCGTGAGCCTCAACCCACCAGAAACATCAATCAATGCACAGGCAATAGCAAGCAACGACCCAACCCAAAAACAGAGAACTCAATTTGTGGCTATCAAATCTTGGAAAGGCTCCCACCGAAAACGTTTCTCAACAGAAGTTACAACTGTTTGCTGCGTATGTGGTTACCGCTTTGTGGAAGGTGAGGAATACTTACTTTACTTGTACAACGGCCCTAATGAAGACGGCTACTATAGCGCAAATATTTGCACACGCACTAAGCCTATAGGTAGCTCGACAAACCTAGAACTCGAAATCTTAAGCAAACTGAGCTTTACACTGAACGAAAAAAAGCGAACCCCAACTTGTCGTGAAATGAAATAAACAAAAGGAGTATTTATGGATAAGGACTATGAATATCAAAAGCGCCAAGTAGAACTAGATGAAAAGAGGCAGTTTCGCATCGGCGAGGGCAAAATCAGTGGTTACTCGTCAGTCTGCTTAGGGGCATTAAGTTTATTGGCAGTATTTGCCTACCTATTCCCCTCTTATCTAACTACAACCGAACTGCGACAGGTATACGACGCGCAAGTTCTGCAAAACGTTTTGAAATACGGCATGTATTTCTCTCTATTTTTTGGCGCGCTGACCTTCATCCTGAAAAAGTTCCGACTAATGGGTAGTGTCGGCATATCCCTCACTTTAATAGCCTTTGCTTTAGGTGGTTGGAATATAGAAGTTGGCGAAGTAAATCCGCAAACCCTATCGCTTGGGGTTGACTGGCTTATTCTCGCCTTTCTTGGCTCTGCGTTTATTTTTATTACCTTAGAAAAAATATTTCCAAAATATAAAAACCAGATCATTCTTAGACCTCAGTGGGGTCTCGATCTATTTTACTTTTGCTTTAACCACCTAGCAATTTCTGCTGTTCTGATCTACGCCAACTATCATGTTGGCCATTTCGATTGGGCTGTAAGCACTGCACTTCAATCTTTCATTCAATCTAACCCAATCTTGCTGCAGACCATTTTCATTATCATTTGCGCAGATTTCGTATTGTATTGGGAACACAGGCTTTACCATGAGGTTAAGGTTCTTTGGCCCGTTCATGCCGTACACCATTCAGTGGAGAATTTGGATTGGCTGGCAGGCTCTCGAGGACATTTCATTCAGGTATTTACGGAACGCGCTATGGTTATGGTTCCCCTTTACTTGCTTGGTTGCAACGAGGAAGCGCTCAACCTTTATGTTGCATTTGCTGCACTGCAAGCCGTACTGATTCATTGCAACGTTGATCTACCCTTTGGAGTTTTCCGATACATTATTGTCACACCACAATTCCATCATTGGCATCACAGTTCGGAAAAACCAGCCATCGACACGAATTATTCAGCCCACACCCCTATTTTTGATTGGATGTTTAATACTCTGCACCTTCCAGGCGAGCACTGGCCAGCGGAGTATGGAACAACCAAAAAGCTTCCCACGTCCTTCGTCGGGCAAACTTTCTACCCGCTCACAAGTCACCTGAAACGCACTGATAAAACCTCAACACTCTAAACAATTTGGGCTTAAACCAGCACATGCAACACTTGCTAATTCTTATCTTATTGACACCCTGTTTTGCGTACGCCGAAACAAGTATCTGCTATGGCACAACCGCAAATGGCAGGCTGGTAGGCGGCGTTCAATTACCTGCAGAAGGAGATAATTACGTAGGTTACAGCGGCATTGGACGGCTAGCAGGCCGCACATATGTCCACTCAGAGGTAAAGATAATCATCGAAAAGGCTTATGCAGCCTTAGCAATAGAACAACCAGACAAAATTTTTAAGTATGCTGAAACAGGGTTTGCAGAGGGCGGCAAATTCAGACCGCATAAAACACATCAAAATGGTCTTTCCGCTGATTTTATGGTTCCCGTGTTAACCGCAAACAACCAGTCGGTGCACCTGCCCACCCACCCCCTGAACACCTTTGGTTACGACATAGAGTTTGATGAGGTTGGCAACTATGAAGATTTAGTCATTGACTACACCGGGCTCGCTGCCCATATCGTTGCCATACATAAAGCCACAAAACTTCAAGGCCACGATCTATGGCGGGTAATCTTTGACCCCAAACTTCAACCGTACCTATTTGCAACAGAGTATGGCGAATACCTCAAAGATCACGTTGAGTTTTCTAAAAAGCGTTCTTAGGTCAGACATGATGAACACTACCATATCGATTTCGCAATACCCTGCGAA
>Ga0075468_10000837_pt1 | contig 12668 bp, 19 predicted proteins | sample DEB08_DNA_12_FD_77578 | JGI IMG/M metagenome (GOLD analysis project Ga0075468, IMG submission 77578) | Aqueous microbial communities from the Delaware River and Bay under freshwater to marine salinity gradient to study organic matter... | ecosystem: Environmental > Aquatic > Marine > Coastal ...
TAGTCAGGGTGATGCCTGATATCGCGCTGATCAGTTCAGCATAGGTTGCCAGCTTGGTAGCATTGACCTGTTCAGTGACCATTTTTGCGTCACCCTTGAGGCCAGCGATTGTGCCTTCATTGGTGGCAACGGTTGAAACAGTATTTGCGGATAGTGAAAAAGTTTGGTTAGCCATGTCGGCATCTCCCATAAAAGTTTGAAAATAGCAGGACGCTACGACACCGCAGGGTGCGGTGTTTCGCCAGTGTCCTAAGCTGGCATCATCAGATAGCTAAGCTTGGAAATTGTAATAGTGGTTTGGGTATTCAGCCTCATACTTTGCCGAATAGGTGGGGTGTGCCTCTTCAAAATCGACAACCTTGTCTGCGGCTTCGATCATAATTTTTACTTCGGTTGGGTTGTTTGTCGGCTTGTAACCCTTGAGATAAATTGAAAGCATTGCCTCGTAGGCCTTCACATATTCTGCATAAGTCATACGCAATCTCCTATTTGCCAGTAAACACTGATGGGTTTGAATGGTTTGGTCTGACGCTAAACTCGCCGCAGTCGCTGGTGATCAGGAACTCATTTGGCGAAAGCTTTAAGGCGCGGCATACAGTCACGATTTGCTGCTTGGCCTCTGCCATGTCTCGCACAATTGCCTTGTCGTGCTTTACAGCAAAGCGGCTGGTTGAAAGCTTGGTGATATCCCGAACCGTGTTTGTAATTGTCAGCATTATGCATCTCCCAAAACATAGTTGATAATTGAAGTGACGTTGTAACCCTCTTGAGTGCGCTCATTCATGATCTGATCGCAAACCTGATCCTTAAAACCAGACCGCATCAATTCGCCAGTGCCGCCAGCAACCAGCCAGTCGTCATAGTCAGCATCAAGTAAACCCCTTACGGCCTTGAATAAAGGTGTCACGACATCGCCAGCCATTTTCGGGTTTGTCCACCTTGGGGGATTGTCGCTGTCAGCGGCATCGCAAGCCCATGCGATAGCAAGCAACTCAGCAATTTTTGCATGGCGATAATCGGTCATCATAATGTCAGTCATGTCGGCTCCTGTTTCGCGTATCTCTTCATGGCATGGGTACGATCCCATGCGACAGGTGGCGGCTTGTTAGACCGCCAGTCTCAATTTGTTTGGACTTACAGATGCGGTTCACCTCGCGGCCTCTACCCCCTACCTCACCAGACCACAACCCCTGCACAATCACCAGCCAGCCGCAGTGTCGAGGTGAAATGCAAGGGCGCGCTGGGTATCTCGGAAGCGTCACACGCACCTTGCCTATCGGCGTATCGTTGTGTCGCGCTAGGGCTGGGGTGATTACCAACCTACCGTGGGCGTTGCCAAACTGGGGCTAAGTTCACTGCATAGCAGGAACATTTATCGTTCTATAGTAAGTAGACGATTGAGACAAGCGTATTATTGTCATTTAGTTACATTTTTTTACATTATTTTACAGATGCGTCTGTAATGTACAGTGGAAGCTAAAAACGCTTCTAGACTATTTTAGGTGTGAATGTACCCAAAACACCCTAAAGCCGCTCAGGGGGCTTCTATGGGCTATTAAAAGCATAGTGATGATTAGGGGTTGCATACAGGTTCCATGGAACTTTTCTGGATGGTAGACTAACCAAAGTTGAAACCGCGTATGCTGCCCGCCAAGGGCAATGCATTCCGCTCATAGGGAATAGAACATGGCAAAGAAACCAACACATCTAAAGATAGTGGCTAAAGAACAACCACTAACAGGGAAGCAAGAAGCATTCGCAAAGCTGGTGGCTAGCGGGTCAATGCTGAGTGATGCATATAGGGAATGCTATTCGGCTGATAATATGAAGAGTTCAACCCTATGGTCTGAGGCTTGCCGCCTTGCACAAAACCCCAAGGTGTCCACAAGGATTAAGGACATTCAAGCCGATATGGAAGCAGATCGCCGCACGATTGAGCGCAGGCGGGAAGAATGGGTTTTGAAAAGGCTCAGTGAGGAAGCAGATCAGGCAGACAATGCATCGTCACGCATTCGGGCATTGGAATTGGTGGGCAAGACTGTCGGCATGTTCACAGATCGTATAGAACAGGCTGAGACCAACGAGAGATCGTCCGCAGAAATCGAAAAGGATTTGAAGGCGCGGCTGGCGCGGCTGATCGGATCGTGAGGGGGGTTTCCTATTCACGAAACTTTGGTGACCCCACCTACCCCCTATCCCACCCATAGAGACCTGTGCCTACACGCGCACACTACATGAGGTTCTACTCAAACAATGACAGAGATTTTTGTAAAGCCTTCCCCCTGTGTTGGTACTTGTACCATCGATGAAATAAATAATCTGTGCCTAGGATGTAATAGAACTATAGATGAGATAGCCCTGTGGGACGATTTAACGCCCTCTGAGGCGGTCTTGATGATGGAAGTGGTGCGTACCCGTACCCTTTGTCTCTGGCAGGCGTGGGAGGACTTTGAGGAGCCTACCCTTCAATAGAAAAAAGGGGTAGGAATCCTAGGGGGTAAAAAATTTTGCAAAAAAAAATTGAAAAGTTACCTATAACTTTCCCCAGTGAGTGTCTATTGCCTCTATCACATCATCCCATTCTGCTATTTTTTTTAGCTCTTCTATCACTGCTTCTGAAATATCTGAGTGTTCCCCGATACCCGCAGGGTTAGTCATATACACATCGATATTTGCTTTGTGTATGGCTACATGTCCCTCTGCGTGTTTTCTCACTGCTGCTAAAATATCAACCATTTTCGTCTTCTGCGTATAAGTTGTTGAAGATTTGAGTTGTGTCTAGTGTGTAATCTAGATCTGACTTTGAATAATGGATATGCTGGGATGGCAGGAAGTCTGGTGCGCCTTCTCCTGTTTCAAACCATGCTGGGTGTGTCACCCTAACGCGGTTGTTGGGAAGAGCGATAATATTGCCAGTCCAATCACCTGCATCAAGTAGTTCAAGTACATGGCTTTGTTTGTGTTGAGCTGGGTCATCTGCTACCTCACTGTCTGTATAGTCTACCGTGAATAGATATTTCGCAGGATAAAACTCTCCGCCAACCTTAGCAAGCCAAGGGCATGGTGTGGCTCTGTTCAGGGTATAAACAGCGTGAGTGTGTGACATGCAATCCCAAGGCTGAGCTTCATACACCTGCATAACTTCAGGCCATTTATCAAAAGCCGTATCCCCCACTAAGGCTGTTATCGGCATTCTGGCCCACATCGCACCCCCGTGGACATTAGGCTCATCACCGTCATCTGATTCACAACCTGTGAATATTACCTGAAAACTTAAACACCTATTGGGCATGGTTGTCACAGCAATACACATAGCGTGCAGAAACTCACCGTGGTAGTTCACATGATTGCATGTATATTCACGCCTTACCCAACACTTGAAGTGGGGTATATTGCTCTGCAAATAGGGCATTTTTGTCTCCCGAAAAACCCTTAATTAGTATATTATAATATATTAGTATATATATATATATAATATATATTATAATTAAGGGGATTTCAAATGTATTGTTGGCACTGTAAAACACAGGAATTGATCTGGGGTGGAGATGACGATCTGGAGGATGATGTTTTCTGCATGGTAACAAATCTTTCATGTCCTAAATGTGATTCTCAGGTAGATGTATATCTTCCCAAAGAGGGAAAAAAAAGAGAGAAGTCGGTAAAAGAGATGGAAGCAATCATCCAGAAGCTGAAAAACAGGATACAGAAAATTAACATACTGATAGACAGGGATGGCGCAAAAGAGATATAGCAGATATACTGCTTGCGGGGTACAAGTCTCCCAGTACCCCCGGCGGGTTGAGCGAGTTCCTCTCCGCTCCCCGCCGTCATTATTTGGGAGAGGGAGATTGGATGTCAGATAACATAATAGAGTTCCCCAACAGTAGAATGATTACTGATGAGGATGCTTTAGACCCAAACGAAATGCTTCAAAGCATCTGTGAGGATGTCGAAATGATTGAGGCTCTTGTTGTTGGGTGGACCAAAGAAGGCAAGCTATTTATGGGAACATCTCACGGAAAAGCTCCTGATATGGTGTTTCTTTTAGAGCTTGCGAAGTCGGTATTGTTAAACAGATGCGTGGGAGACGAAGATGTTTAAAGCATTCATAATGGTGTGCCTTGCCTCATTACCGGATTTTTGTGCGGAAATGGAAGACGAAAGAGGCCCGTACCCAGATAGAGAGGCTTGCATAGAAAGGGTTGCTGAGATGATAGAGTCAACAAAAATGTTTGGCCCTGAGTATTACACAGCAAAATACAAGTACAAGTGTAAAAAACTAGACATGATCGGCACATGAAAGAGCTTGCCGCTGTAAAGTCAAAAATTGGTCAACTGCCAATAGAGGACCAGAAGGAAATGCTTGACCTTCTTCTTGAGCTTGAAAACGCCAAGGAGAAAGAGGCATCTAGGACAGACTTTCTGACCTTTGTGAATAAAATGTGGCCTGCGTTTATTGCTGGCAAACATCATGAAGTAATGGCAGATGCCTTTGAAAGGGTGGCTAAGGGCGAGTTAAAGCGCTTGATAATCAATATGCCACCAAGGCATACCAAGTCTGAGTTTGCATCCTTTTTGTTTCCGGCTTGGTTCCTAGGGCGTTATCCAGAAAAAAAAATAATACAGACAGCGCACACGGCAGAGCTTGCTGTGGGATTTGGGCGTAAGGTCAGAAACCTTATTGGTCAGGATGACTTCCAAGAAGTTTTTCCGGGCATAGAACTTTCATCTGACTCCAAGGCTGCTGGGCGTTGGAATACAAACAAGCGGGGTGATTACTTTGCTATTGGTGTTGGTGGTGCAGTTACTGGTAAAGGTGCTGACGTTCTCATTATTGACGACCCCCACTCGGAGCAGGAGGCGGCACTGGGGGCTTACAACCCAGAAGTCTACGACAAGGTGTACGAATGGTATACATCGGGGCCAAGACAGAGGCTGCAACCCGGTGGATCGATAATAATTGTTATGACCAGATGGTCTACAAGAGACCTAACTGGTAAAATAATTAAATCAGTAACCCAAAAAGAGGGTGTGGATGACTGGGAAGTTATAGAACTGCCAGCAATTATGCCGTCTGGCGATCCTTTGTGGCCTGAGTTCTGGCCTTTGGAACAGTTAGAGGCACTAAAAGCTGAATTGCCTGTGTCTAAGTGGTCTGCACAGTACCAGCAAGACCCTACTTCTGAGGAAGGTGCGTTAATTAAGCGCGAATGGTGGCAAGAGTGGGAAAAAGAAGGCCCGCCACCGTGCGAAGCTATAATTCAAAGCTGGGATACAGCGTTTTTGAAAACGCAACGCGCAGATTACAGCGCTTGTACCACTTGGGGGGTGTTTCAGCACCCTAATGAAAGTGGAGAAATGATGCCAAACCTTATATTGCTGGACGCATATAAGGAGAAACTGGAGTTTCCAGAGCTAAAAAGGGCAGCATACGATAAATATTGGGAATTTGAGCCTGATCAGATGATTGTTGAAGCAAAAGCCGCTGGTTCCCCGCTTATTTTTGAACTTAGGGCAATGGGTATACCTGTTACAGAGTTTACTCCGTCCAGAGGACAGGACAAAATAGCCCGTGTTAACGCTGTTAGTGATTTGTTTGCTAGTGGCGTGATATGGTGTCCACCAACTAGGTGGGCTGATGAGGTAATGGAAGAGTGCGCTGCTTTTCCAGCGGGAGATCACGATGATCTTGTTGACTCCACAACACAGGCGTTGCTTAGGTTTCGTCAAGGGGGGTGGATTAGAAGTACAATGGATGAATGGGATGACGAACCTAAATACAGAAGAGCAGTCGAATACTATTGAAAATAATTCTAGCATTTATAGATTTGTGCCTCACGGAGAAGTAAAAAATTTTAAAAAATTAGGGTGGGAAGTTGCAAGCCATATGGAAGGTTCACATCATGCCCGTCATGCTGTTATAATGAAAAAACTCGACACCGAGAAAAAGGAAGTATTTTAAAATGGCTATTGAAAAACCAATGACGCCCTCATCTCTTGATGTCGAAGGCTCTGAGGATGTAAAAATTGAGGTCGTAAATCCTGATGCTATCAGCATAGGAGATGAAGAAAGCGGCATGATAATTGATTTTACCGGGGAAATGACAGAGGAACTCACTGGCCCTGAGCATGACGCTAATTTAGCTGAGTTTATTGATGAGCCTGATTTGCAGGGATTGGCCTCTGAATTGATAGAAGATTTTATCTCTGATCGTCAGTCAAGAAAAGACTGGGCTAGGGCGTATGTCAAAGGTTTGGATCTTCTTGGCATGAAGATCGAAGAAAGAACACAGCCTTGGCAGGGAGCTTCAGGCGTGTTTCACCCAGTTCTCACAGAGGCAACGGTTAGGTTCCAAGCGCAGGCTATGGGTGAGATATTCCCAGCTTCTGGCCCAGTAAGAACAAAGCTTATTGGCAAGAAAGATTACGAAAAAGTAAAGCAAGCGCAACGAATCGAAAACGAAATGAATTATCTCTTAACAGAAGAGATGACAGAGTATCGTGACGAAACTGAACAAATGTTGTTCAGACTGCCTTTGGCCGGATCATCGTTCAAAAAAGTTTACTATGATCCAATCATGGAGCGTCCGTGTGCCATGTTTGTTCCAGCAGAGGACTTTGTGGTTTCTTATGGCGCTTCAGATTTAATGACATCTCCCCGTTACACCCATGTTATGAAAAAAACTCCGAATGAAATAGTTGAGCTTCAGGTTAATGGGTTTTATGTCGATGTCGATTTGCCTGATCCAGAGCCAGACTATTCAGACATCCAAGAAAAATACGATGAGATTGAGGGAGAAACCGCTGTTCTTGAAGAGGACGACAGGCACACCCTTTTGGAAATGCATGTTGATCTTCTTATGCCAGAGCCATTTGAAGATCCTGACGGTATTGCAAGGCCGTATATTGTCACCATAGACAAATCGTCTGAAACCGTCTTGTCAGTCAGGAGAAATTGGTATGAAGACGATCCTAAAAAGCGTAAGAGACAACACTTTGTTCACTATAGATACCTACCGGGACTTGGGTTTTATGGGACGGGTCTTATTCACCTTATTGGTGGTCTTGCTAAAAGTGCCACAAGCATTCTTCGTCAGCTTATTGATGCGGGTACGTTATCCAACCTCCCTGCTGGTCTTAAAGCTCGCGGATTGCGTATTAAAGGTGACGATTCGCCTCTCATGCCGGGTGAGTTCCGCGATGTGGACGTACCGGGTGGTGCAATTCGGGATTCGATTGCATTCCTTCCTTACAAGGAGCCATCATCGGTATTATACCAGTTGCTTGGAAACATCGTGGAAGAGGGGCGAAGGATTGGCTCCGTTGCTGATGTACAAGTTGGAAACCTCAACCCGCAAGCTCCGGTCGGAACTACGCTCGCGTTAATGGAGCGAAGTATGAAGGTTATGTCTGGTGTTCAGGCTCGCCTTCATCATGCTTTAAAAAACGAGTTAAGACTTCTAGCCAAAATTATTAAGGATTACATGCCACCAGAATACTCTTATGAGCAAGATGGTGACTTCAACAGGCAAAAAGATTTTGATGGTCGTATTGACGTAATACCCGTGTCTGACCCTAACGCAGCAACAATGGCGCAAAGGGTTGTGCAGTATCAGGCGGCTTTGCAGCTTGCTCAACAGGCACCCCAGCTTTATGACCTTGGAAAGCTACATCGTCAAATGCTTGAGGTTCTGGGCATTAAAGATGCTGAAGAAATTATTAAACTGCCAGACGATATAAAAGCAGCAGATCCTGTAAGTGAAAATATGTCCATGCTTAAACAAGAGCCAGTCAAGGCGTTTAAGTATCAGGATCACGAGGCTCACATTGCTGTACACTTGGCCGCAGCAGAAGATCCAAAGCTAAAAGAAATCGTAGCTCAGTCTCCATTTGCTGGCGCAATACAAGCGGCTCTTTCTGCTCACGTTACAGAACATGTTGCGTTTCAGTACAGGAAAGAAATAGAAAAGAACCTCGGCGTTGGTATGCCTGATGAAGAGACAGAGCTGCCAGAGGACATTGAGATTGAAATTAGTAGGCTGGCATCCGAAGCGGCTCAAAAGTTACTTCGTAAAGATCAAGCTGAAATGCAACAGAAAGAAGCAATGAAGCAACAACAAGATCCTTTAACTGTGATACAACAAAAAGAAATAGCTTTAAAAGAGGCTGAGTTTGCTCACAGAAAAGAAATGGATGTTGCTAAACTGCAATCTGACGTTCAGGCAAAAATGGCTAATCTTGAGTTACAAAAAGATCGTCTTGATTCTGAAGAGCAAAGAGAGGGTGCCAAACTTGGCGTTAAGTTGGCTACAGAGCTTGACCAATCAAGAAAAGATGATATTAGAGAAGGCACCAATATTGGTCTTGAAATAGCAAGGGAGCTAAGTAACAGAGATGGCGAACAATGATACAGTTTATTCACCAATCAAAGAAAAAATTAGAGAGTATTTAAATGTTCTCGCTGACCATATGGCCTGTGGTGGGTGCAAGTCCTTTGAAGAATACAGAGAGGCTGTGGGCAAAGTCGAGGCCCTCGCTGCCGTTGAAAGGGACATCATCGACCTTGAAGAAAGGTTCATTAACGACTAGGGCTTCCGGATTGCGGGGCTGTATAGTATATTGTAAATATTACTACTCACAGGGTTGTCCCTGCAAGGTACTGTGAACCTCGATCACTGCACAAGGAAAACAGATGTATTCTGCAAATAAAGAAGTCAACGAAAGCGTTGCAAATAAAATACCAGTACCCGCTGGGTACAAACTTTTGATTAAACCACTTGAGGTCAAAGAAAAAACAGACGCAGGCATTTATATGCCAGATGCACTGAAGAATGCGGAGCAAACCGCTTCAGTCATTGGGTTTGTTGTAAAAGCTGGGCCGGATGCTTACCAAGACGAGTCTAAGTTTCCAAATGGCCCATATTGTGAAGAAGGTGATTTTGTTATCTTTCGATCTTACTCCGGCACAAGGTTTAAGATTGATAAACAAGAGTTCCGTCTTATCAATGATGACACAGTAGAGGCTGTTGTCGATGACCCAAGAGGATATGCAAGAGTATGAACCAGTCGCAAGCCTTGGCTCAGGAAGAAGAGCAAGAAAAAGTTACCGATAACTTTCAAGAAGTGGAAGATAGCGGTTTTGAGTTAGAGATTATTGAGGACACCCCTCAAGAGGAGAAACCTCGCCGTGCTGAAGGGGTTGAGCCAAACGTCCCAGATGATACGGAAATAGAGCAGTATAGTGATGGCGTTCAAAAGCGCATCAAGCAATTAAAGTTTGAATATCACGAAGAGCGCAGACGCAAAGAAGAAGCCTCAAAAATGCAAGATGAGGCGGTTAGCTATGCTAAAAAAGTTTATGAGGAGAACCAAAAACTTCGCAAGGCCTTGGAAGACGGCGAAGGTGTTTTGGTAGAGCAGGCCAAGGGTCGAGTAGACGCAGAACTTGATAAGGCAAAAATAGCCTATAAAGCTGCATACGAGACCGGAGACCCAGATGCTTTGATTGAAGCTCAAGAAAAGCTATCTAGCCTGCAAAATGAAAAATATCGTGTGGAGTCTTATAAGCCTCAAAAGCGTGAGGCTCCCAAGCCAGACCCTGTAGTGTCTAAGCCGTCAATCCCAACGCCAGATCAAAAGGCGCAGGAATGGAGTGCAAAAAATACTTGGTTTGGTGAAGATAGTGAAATGACGGGATACGCCTTTGGTGTCCATGAAAAACTTGTCAAACAAGGTATTGATACCAAAAGTGACAAGTATTATGCCGCCATCGATGAATCTATGCGTAAAACTTTCCCAGACAAGTTTGATGAGCAAATTGAGGAAGCACCTGTTCGTCAAACTGGTTCCGTGGTTGCCCCCCAAAGTCGGAGTGCAAAAAAACCACGCAGAGTGCAATTAACCTCAACACAAGTCTCACTCGCCAAAAGACTTGGCCTTACGGCAGAACAATATGCGGCGCAACTCTTGAAGGAGTCTTCAAATGTCTGATAGAAGCCCACGCACTAATGACACTCGCGCTACTGCGGAGCGTCCTAAAACTTGGAAACGTGCTGGTACGCTACCAACCCCCGAATCCCGCGATGGAATAAAATATCGTTGGATACGCACCTCAACTCTGGGTAATAGCGATAACACTAATGTTTCTTCTAAGTTTCGTGAAGGCTGGACGCCAGTCAAAGCTGAAGATCATCCTGAGCTACAAGTGTTGCCTGATATCGACTCTCGATTTCAAGGTAATGTTGAGGTTGGAGGATTGCTCTTATGCGAAAATTCAGCCGAATATGTAGAATCTCGCAGTCAAGCCCACAGGGAAATGAACAAGAATCAAATCGACTCTGTGGACAATAACTTTATGCGAAATTCTGATTCTCGTATGCCCGTTCTACCACCAGAACGAAGCACAAAAACAACCTTTGGCAAGTAACCTGAGCGGGAGCTTGCCGTAGATAACAAGGAGGGACAATCATGTCCGCTACTGCCGCTCCCTTTGGACTGCGCCCAGTAGGAAACCTCGGAGGTAACTATAACGGTTCCTTCCGTCAGTATCCTATTCTGAGTACAGAATCCACAGCGATTGTTTTTGGTGATGTCGTCAAGCTAACTGATGCTGGCGCAACCACCACAATCCAAAAAGATACTGGCACAACTTCTGCCACACCTATTGGTATCTTTATGGGCTGTCGCTACACAGACATCAGCACTGGTCAAACCCAGTTCAGCCAAGTTTGGTCTGGCGCTGCCCATACAAATGGTATGGTTTATGTTGCTGATGATCCGAATATCCTTTTCGCAATTCAAGCTGATGGAACCGTCAATGATGACGATCTCGCAGCTAACTGCGCTCTTGTACAAGGCACCGCAAACACCACTCTAGGTATTTCGCGCGTTTCTTTGGACATCAGCACAGCCGCAACAACTGCTGCTCTCCCGATTCGTGTCGTGGATTGGCTAGGCGGTTATGACGGTGATGAAAAGGGAACAGCATTTCCAATTATGTTATGCAAGTTTAATACTGGTCATCAACTCGGAATCGGTGTCGTTTCTGGCAACGCTCCATCAGCAGCTTAAGAAAGGGGTTGTAATATTATGGCTATTTCACGCGCACAGCTCCTTAAGGAGCTTCTACCCGGTCTAAACGCATTGTTTGGTCTTGAGTACGGAAAGTACGAAAACGAACATTCGGAGATCTATGAAACCGAAACTTCAGAGCGTAGCTTTGAGGAAGAGGTCAAACTTTCAGGCTTTGGTGCAGCACCAGTTAAGCAAGAGGGTTCACAGGTCTCATTTGACACGGCTCAAGAGTCTTTCACAGCTCGCTATAACCATGAGACCATTGCTATGGGCTTTTCGGTTACAGAAGAAGCTATGGAAGATAACCTGTATGACTCTTTGTCTGCTCGTTACACTAAAGCCCTTGCACGGGCAATGGCGTACACAAAGCAGGTCAAGGCAGCTTCATTGTTGAACACTGGTTTTGATACCTTTACATCTGGCGATGGCGAGTTTCTTTTTGACACTGACCACCCGACAGTTGCTGGCGGTAACAACGCTAACCGTCCAACAGTAGCCGCTGACTTGAATGAGACATCATTGGAAGATGCTGTTATCAACATTGCAGCTTTCGTTGACGAGCGTGGTCTTTTGATCGCAGCCCGCCCACGCAAGTTGATTGTACCGCCTGCATTGATGTTTGTTGCAACTCGTTTGCTCCAGACTGAAGGCCGCGTAGGTACTGCTGATAACGATCTGAACGCTATCCGTTCAAACGGTTCGATTCCAGAAGGTTACACTATCAATCACTATCTGACTGATACAGACGCCTTCTTTATCACAACCGATGTTCCAAACGGCATGAAGCATTTTGTTCGTACTCCAATGTCAACATCTATGGATGGTGACTTTGATACAGGCAATGTTCGCTACAAGGCCCGTGAGCGTTACAGCTTCGGTGTATCAGATCCATTGGGCATTTATGGCTCACCGGGTGCTTAATTAAATTAAGCTAATACTATTTGATTGGGCGGCTTCTTGGCCGCCCTTTCTTTTGCTATAATAAACGAAACCCTGACAGCCGCATCCTGTGGCTGACACTAGCCACGACAGGAGTGACTTAAATGGCTACTACTACTTTTACTGGAGCGGTACGCTCCAAAGGCGGATTTACCTCTGTAAGCCAAAACGCTACAACAGGTGCATTCTCCACTCTTTCAAGCATCAGCTCAACTGGTGTATCTTCCTTTGATGCAAACACAATGGCTGTAGAGGCTGGCACTGGTATTACTACTGGTACTGGAACGATTTATCGTACTTCTGTGCAGCGTGTGGGCGGTATCATTACAACTCGTATTCTTATTGACCTAACTGGTCTGCGTTCAACAGGATCTGGTGACATCATCGGTGTTAACGGTACAGCGCTTGTTTGTCACATTGGTCAGATTACTGCTGCTAAAAACGGCACAATCTTGACAGGCAGCATGGAATGTTTTGAGGCACCTGCTGGCGGTGATCCAGACATTAACATTCACTCTGCCACAGAAGGCACAGGTGTTGAGGATGGGGCAATCGGTGACTTGACAGAAACACTTCTTGTCAATGCTGGTGACGCAACGCTTGGAAGTAAAGTTTACTTCTCTGCCGTCCCCGCTGCCGATCAGTTTTTGTAT
>Ga0075468_10000841_pt1 | contig 12643 bp, 5 predicted proteins | sample DEB08_DNA_12_FD_77578 | JGI IMG/M metagenome (GOLD analysis project Ga0075468, IMG submission 77578) | Aqueous microbial communities from the Delaware River and Bay under freshwater to marine salinity gradient to study organic matter... | ecosystem: Environmental > Aquatic > Marine > Coastal ...
TCTGCTCCTTGATCAATGTATAAATTTGATACTGCTGCCATGTCTCTTTCTACTATTTATATCTTAGACGATTTTAACTCGTCCAATTCTGTTTTAAGTTCTTTTATAGCTTCAACAAGTAAACCAATCATTTTTTCATATTTGACAGCTAAGAAACCGTCTTCTCTTTCTTGTATAACTTCTGGTAATACTTTTTGTACATCTTGTGCTATAATCCCTGTGTCGTGTCCTTCGTATACATCTTGTTTATCATTCCAATCAAACTCTACACCTCGTATTTGACTTACTTTATTCAAAGCTTCTTCAATAAGTGTAACATTATCTTTTAATCTTTCATCTGAACTATAGTAAGCTATGATATCATTAGTCGCTCTGATAGTACCACCAGTACCACTAGCAGCTACTCCTACACCTAGACTATTAACCTGTCCGTTTGAATTTGTCGAGAAACCACCAGTAGGTCCTGTCGGTCCAGTGGGTCCAGTAGGTCCGTCTGGTCCGTCTGGTCCTGTAGGTCCAGCACTACCGTTACTTCCGTTACTTCCTGAAGGTCCCGTTGGACCCGTTGGTCCTGCAGGTCCCGTTGGACCCGTTGGTCCTGTACTACCGTTTGAACCATCATCTCCGTCTGGTCCAGTAGGTCCTGTTGGTCCAGTAGGTCCTGTTGGACCCGTAGGTCCTGATTGAGCTACTACCCATGTGAAAGTACCGTCACCGTCTGATTTTAATACATATCCTGAAGGACCATTACCATTAGATATAGCCATTTTTCCCGCGTGAATAGCATCATCAGCTATATGTTCTGAATCAATACTACCATCTACATACTGAGCTGAATCAACTGAGTTAGCGGCCATCTTCGCTACTGTGATCTGTGAATCAGCTATGTGGGCTGTGTCAATACTACCGTTAGCATGTGTCGTGTTTAAAGTTACGACACCTGAACCGTTGAACGCTACTGCTGAAGCTGTAACATCACCTGTGATTGAGAAGTTTCTATTAGTCGCTAGTGTTGTAGCTGTTGAAGCGTTACCTGTTAATGCACCTGTAAATCCTGTTGATGTCAACATACCTGAACTAGGATTATAAGTTAATCCTGTATCTGATTCTAAACCTTGTGTACCTGTTGCTCCGTCTACGAATGTTAAAAATACTGTTTCGTCAGCTGAGTTGTTTGCTGTTACAGTAATGTCTGGTGCTGTAGCTGATACTGTAGCAAATGAGAAGTTACCACTTCCGTCTGTCTTTAAAAATTGTCCTGTTGAACCATCAGCTGTAGGTAATGTAAATGCTATGTTAGAACTTATAGAACCAGCTGCTCTTAAAGCTACATAGTTTGAATTACTGTCGTCCCAAAATCTTATGTCTTTCTGATCACTACCAATCGCGTTAACATTGAAATGTCCATTGATGTGAGTATTACCTTCAAGTTGAATTGTATTAGCTATACCAACATTGTTAGCTATAGATGAATCACCATTAAGAACAATACCACCTGTATTCTTATTATAAAGAACACCACCGGCTAGTAAGAATTCACCACCTCCACCAGCATCTCCAGCTCCACCGACACCTTGATATGAACCTGTAAAAGAACTTATTCTAATTACATCACTATTTGATGCACTTGAACCTAGTGTTACAGAAGTACCATTTGTCGCTACATAGTCTGTACCACTTCTAAGTAGTAATCCGTTTTTATATACTAAAACTCTACCTGCTGAATATTGTAATGAATTTCCGTTATTATCATTACCTGAAAAAACTGTATTTGATGTCGCTCCGTCTGAACCATCATAATCAAAATCTTGGAAGAAGAAATATTGATCCATGATGTAGTTTATAGAATTAACTACACTACTCTTAACAGGAGTTGTTAGATTAGCTAATCCACCGACATCATTCGCCAGATCGTTATAATTCTGTCTCCAGTTCTCAAAAGTTGAACTTGTATCTACTGTTCTTGCCATTTTAATTTCTCATTCATCTGTATAAGTAAATTCTTTATTTCATTTACTTCTTCTTTAAGGGTATTTATCTCTCTATCTTGACCAGTTATTCGATTCTTTAATAATTTAGCTCTATTTAAACCAGAAGAATCTGTATTAATAACCGCCATAGAGTTTTCATCTCTAACTAAATTATTATTTCCTTCTATCTTAACCATTATGTACTCAAAGCTATCGCTCTAAAGTTTTCTATGAAAGGTACATTTGATGTACTACTTGATTGTAAAACTATTTTAATAGCGAATGTTGTGAAGTCTTCAAGACTTTCTATTTCATATAAGTGTTCTTTAAAATCTGATCCGTCAGCTGGTACATCATTCTTAATTGTAGCTAATATCCAACCTTTATCAATAAATTGTAAATTAGAATCAGGACCTAATACTTTATAATATACATTAATTTCTGACGCTACACCATTTGTATCTAAAGCTTTATATCCGTCATACATTACATGAATAGCATTAGCTGGATTCTGTAATACAACTTGTTTTGTACAATAGACTGAAGCGTTTGAATCACCTCTAGCTTCTGTACTATTTACAAAAGTAGATAATTCACCTGAACTTCCATCAAAATTAGATGCTATATCCATCATCATTGAATCAGAAGAATCAGCATTATTGATTCTGTTCTGTACACCAATTAATCCCATTGAATCTACATCTAACACAGGTGAAACATTATCTTGAGTAGATGAAAGTTGTGTTGTCAATTCTAAACTTTTAGAACCACCCATTTCATTAGTTTCATTAATACTTGAAGCTATTAATTTAGGTGATCTCAACACATTATTATCATTTAATGTAATAGTGTTAGAAACTGTATCTTTAGTAAACGACACAACTCTACCAGAAGATAAAACTATTGGTTGAGTAGCTGTTGTACCTAAGAAACTTGTAGTAATAGATGTATTAGGTAATTCGAGACTAGGTATAGTTGTATGAATTGTATCAAAGTATACATTACCTGTAGCTCTTACGTTAGTACCACCACCTATTGTACTTTCTGTAGCACTCTGATAATTAGGTGTAGCATCATTAGCATCTGTTCTTGTTGGCCAAACTGAATTAGGTATTGTAATTAAATATGAATCTATATCATTTAATATCTTAGCTGCTCCGGCTGTTGTCTTAGCGTCAGCTGTACCAGCAGAATGAGTTCTATTAATCATATCAATAGGTATACCACCTATTGTTTCTTTAACAACATCTATTGTAAATGTAAATGTTTTTGAATCTTTTGTAAATACAACTGTATCAGTAGCGGCATATCCTTGTCCTGGATTTGTAATAACTATAGCTGTTGAAGCTGCTGATGATGTTGTAAGATTTACTGTTAATCCTGTACCTGAACCTGATGTACTTGTTTGTGTTAATGACTGAGTATTATTTGTACCATTAGAACCTTGAGAATTAGTAATTGTGTCATCAGCAAATGCGAATACTGAACCTGTTCTATCACCTGTAACACCTGATATTGTAATATTTGATAAACTTTCATCATAGTTACCATGTGAATAGTGATATACTTTAAACATTTTAGTACCACTAATAGTTTCTATAGGATTGTCTTGTAAATATTCGGCATCTAATGAATCATTTTCAAAGATTACATTAGCCGCTGTACCTGTTGTAAACTTACATCTATTAATAGTAAGTTTTAAATCTTTCATTTGATCAGGTGTCCAAGTTGAATTATTTTGTGATTTAAATAATGACCCAGCATATGGTTGTTGATCAATAAAATCATTTGTTTTAATATCTTTCTGACCCATTTCAGAACACCAAGCTGTATAAACATTTGAGTTAGTCATAACTACAGCACAATATTCTCTACCTGACTCTAAATATACTGGTGATGGAAATGAGAATTTAGTAGATGAAGAAGCATCAGCTGATATATTAACTGAACTCGGATTAAGTGTCTTCTCACCGAATGGTAAAATCTTTTGAGTTGGAGAACCGTTTTCCATGTGTCTAATTTGAACTGTTACTGGTAAAGCTGTATCTTTAGCTCCGAAGAATACTTCTACTGAACTAACAAATATACCACCTTTCTTATCGACTAAGAATGACTGAGCTAATGGATCAACCCATCTAACTTGTTCTCTTTCATCTGAAACTTCGTCTGTAACTATTCTACCATTTCTTGTAGAAGTTATTTCTTCTTGTACTACTGTTATCTGACCGTCAGCTGAATAAGTGGCAAAACCTTCTGAGAGAGATGGATTTCCTGTTGAATTAGCTGTGATTTTTAATGTTTTATCACCTGTAGAAAAGTTTAAAGCATCTGTATTTGGTATTGTGAATGTAGCTGATATAGCACCTAGATTATCTGTTCTTAACTTAGTACCTTTAGTTGTACCACTACCCATTCCGTATACAGAAGATGTCGGTGTCATGTGATCATTCACATCTATACCATCAAAGAATACAAAGTATGGAGTATTTGGTTTGAAGTTCTCAGCTGTTACAACAACATCTCTTGATCTCATAGCCTGAGCTATATTTGAAGATACTACTCTGTCAGCTCTACTTTCTGAAAATTCTTCTACTACAGAAGTTGTAACACCTGTACGAATTTGTCTATTAACCCTTCTTCTATTAATAATTGAGGGTACTTCATTTAAAAATGGTCCGTTCATTATCTTTGCTCCACTAATCTTCTATCTCTTGTTGAGGCACCTGGTCTTTCCCTTCTACCACCAGTTCTAACATTTCTACCTGGTGTAGGAGATGTGACTGTTGTATTTGTCGGTTCTTCTACTGTTGTTACAGGTTCACCTAACCAATCAGACTGCCAATTATTCCAGATAGTACCTAATGAATTTTCTACACCTGCTAGTACTGTATCATAGTCACCTTCTACTGTTCTTCTAACAGCTGGTAATCTTTCAGTATCGAACCATAAGTCTCTAGAAGGATTTAATGTAATTGTACCATTGAATAATACTACATCATATGGATTTACGAATTCTGTACCTGAAGCTTTGTTAATAGAAACATAAGCTTCTTCTGTGAATGGTAAAGTAATCATATCACCTGTTTTAACATATCCAGTTGATCTACCTGTGTTAAGTGATATATCTACAAACTTAGAGTTATGCATCGGTCTTAAAGTACCTGTAGTTCTATCTACAGCTATTTTATAATCAGGGTGATTTACATCTCCTGTCTTATGACCTCTAAAATTGTCTGTTACAAAACCTGATTTAAATCTGTCTAGTCCATCAGCATCTTGTATTTGTGATAAACTTGTTTCTTGTTCTAAAGCATTTAAACTAGATACTCTTTCTAAATTCTTAACTCTACCTTGTATTCTACCAATATCTTTCATTGTGAATCGTTTATGATCTTGAGAGTTTGTTCTTATTTTAGTTAAATCAGCGGTATAAGCTGGTAAATACAATGTATGTAAAAGTATAGAATTACTAGGAGTAGTTGGAGCGGCTGGTTCATCAGCTGGTTGACCTGTTGATACAATGAAATCACCATCTGAACTTAATGATATCTTATCTATTCTTGGAAGATAGTGTTCCATAGCTGATGTTAATAATGATTGACCTGATTTAGGTAAGTCAAAAGACACTGCTCTAGAACTTGTAAATTCTTCTGTATCATAAGCGAATGGTTGTGCTGTTATATCTGAAACATCAATCTGAGAAGCTACATTAAAAGCTGATGATAAATCATGTAATGAATGTACATAAGACCTAAAGTCTACAGCGTCTGAAAGTTCTATTTGTCCATCTGGTTCTAATCCATTAGGATCTGTAATATTAGGATTGTAAACTGGTATGTTTTCAAATTGTAAATCTGAATATGAATTAACTGTATGGAAAGAACCACCACCTGATGTGAAGTAATCAAAAATAATTAATATTTTACTTGTCGGAACTGGTGCTCCCGGTTTTCTTTTAATAGAAGCTAATCCATAATAACCATCTCTTTGACCGTCATCTAATAACCAATTACCTGATATATCTTTTGAGTCTACTGTTACGGCACTTACCGCTCTACTATTTGTAGAAGTATTTGTTGAAGTCTCATTCGTGATAGTATCACTAGTTGTAAATAAATTATCTCCGATATAATAGAAATATACAGAAGTACCCGTAACTTGAATAATTTTACCTGTAGCTTCAGAAGAAGAACCTGTGATTCTATCACCAGGATTACCAGCGAAACCACTAGCTACTGTTAACATAGGTGGTAACGCGTCTGTTGTATCGTTTGATTCGTATACAGCTCTTAATGCGTATACATCAGGTACACCTAATGTTATTAGTTCGTCATTAATATTAGTACCATAAACATCAGTTGATTCATCAGCATCAGGTACGTCTGAAGCTGTTGATGTAACTTGAACACCTCTTGATCGTCTTAGTGTCTTAGCAGCGTTATTGTTAGCTACATCTTTAGTAGCTCCGTAAATAACTTTTAATTGATCTGCATTACCTAATGGTGTTGAACTAGCTGCTGATAAAGCTATCGCACCACCTAAAGATGTTGCTGGTTCTATAACATTATCAGCTTCTTGAGTTGAAATTGTTCTACCTTCTCCGTTGTCTTCTGGATTAGTTTCTGTACCTTCAGCTTCGTGAATAGTTACAATGTAGTTATCTGTTTCACTTGTTGGATCTGAGAATAATGTTTCGTCAGCTACACCAGTTAATGAACCTGTTCCACTACTTAATGTTACTGTTTTTTGTTTTCTAATTTGAAGTGTATTCGGTGTAAGTGAAGCTACAAAGTTTTTAGGAGTAGATGCTATCGCTACTGTTTTTTCTTGTTCTTGTAATCTAGCTCTTTGTCTGATATATTTACCAGAACCACCTGTAGTTCCATTAGCAGCTAGTACGGCTACTGTATCAGAAGTAATTGAACTTATTATACCTTCAGCTGAACCTGACGGATCAACTAACTTATCACCAACTTTTAATTCTTGAGTAAATTTAGTATTAACACCTGTTACAGCTGTTCCATCAGATACAGTTTTTACTGTACCTGATAATACAAATTGATTATCTGTTGTGACTGTATCTGCGGCGAACACAGCAGCGTTAGTATCTATAGAAGCTTGATATACTTGTCTAACATCATCACTTGAATATGATCTAACTGGTGTTGTAGCGTGTAATCTATTAGCTGTTGTTGATGTACTTGTATCCCACTCAGCTCTGATATATTCATTCGGTGAGAATGTACCTTCTACATCAAACACCATTAAAGTTGTACCACTAGCTACAGACTCAGCTACTATACCTTTAGCACCTGATGTTTGTCCGACTATTCTTTGACCCGCTGTTAATTCGTAAGCTGTCAATGAAGCTTGTGTTGTAAGTTTAGTATACATACGAATATCAAATAAATGAAGTCTGTATTGTGAAGCTGACGTATGAATACCACTTGAAACTGTTACCGAAGTAGCGTCATAGAATCTTACTCTAGCTCTACCAATAGCTGTACCGTCTCCACCTTCAGGATTAGCCTTAGCTGTGTCTCTTAAAATAGCTGCTCCGAATGGTCTAATATCACTTGTATCACCTGTACCAAATTCTGGTTGACCGAAAGCGTTTGTAACTGTATAATAGTTACCGATTTCAAATGGTACGGCTTGAGCTCCAGCGTCTTGTTTTGTTCTAGACTTATCAATCTCTATGAAATTTTCAGAAGCTTTGTCTACTTCAAAACCTTTAACATAAGCTTTTCCTGATGATAAGATAGATACAAATTTAGAACTATCTCCAGGATTTACTGTATTAGATGAAAGAAAAACACCACCATTTAATCTATTATTGAAATGTTCTCTTAACTCGATATTGAAAGGTCTAACAACATAATCACCACTTTCATCAAAAGTTCTTCTAGCTAGAGTTCTTTCTAATGTATTGTAAGCTGATACTGCTGTTTGTTTTGTGATTGTACCGGCTTCGACTCTTGATAACTCAATGAAATTATCAATGTCTTGAGTTCCAGAAGTAGCTTTCGCCACTAATGTTAATTCGATTTTTAATCTATTAGCACCTGGTGCGTTTTCGTTTGAAGAACCTGACGCGTTGTCTAATAAAGATGTATCGTCTGTAGATGATATAGCTGTTTCTGTAACTTGTAATCCTATTCTGTATGTAGGTGTGTTTGAATATTTGTCTAATAAAATTGTTTGTTCATCACATCTGACAAAGAAACCTCTTGTATAAAATACTCCACCTCTTACTGTAGCGGCAGATCCTGTTGAAGTAGAAGAATCATGTCCTGATACTTCACTAGGTAAAATAGTTTTAAATTCGTTAGTATTTGAAGCATCACTATAAGCTCCATCAGCAGCTAGAGTAACTTCTTGAAGTTCTTCATTATCTAAAAATTTAGAATAAGTTGTTGAAGATGAATCAGCATTAGCTTTAACATAAGTAACATATAAAGTAAGTGGATCACCACCTGTTGTAGCGGCTGTTGAATTAATTACTTTAGCTACGACACCAGAAGTTTGACCTTGATAAAATTTATCATGAGATGTAGTTCTATAGGTTTCAACTGTAGCTGTACCTGAACCATTTGGATTAGCTGAATTGACTTTAACAGCCTCATACAATGTATTGACTGTAATTGTTCCACCCATAACGAGAGAACCTTCATCAAACACATGATTACCGAATCTTTCAACTTGATTCTGTAATATAGTTTGTAATTGAGTTAACTCTCTCGCTTGTATCGCATTAGATGGACGAAATAGAATTTTATGAAAATTCTTAGTTTCATCATAATCATCATAATAAGGCGATACATTTAAATCTGTATTCTGTGCCATTTATGTTACCTTACATTTCTACTATAAGTTTAATATCTTCAATCTGATCAGACGCTCTAGATACAGCTACTCTGTTTTCTAAGTAGATGATATCTCCAGAATGTCTCTTAACTTCTTCTGCTGTAATAGCACTAGAAGAATTCAATGTACCGTGATTTGTATTTGTTGCTGAGTATATAGTATTACCATTAGCAAACGCTACAAAGTTACCTGATTCATTCGGATACGGTAAGTATGAGATAACTCTATTTGTTGAATCTACTGATACTACAATACCTACTGCTGATCCTACTACTTCTGTAGAAGCATTACGAATAATTGTATCTACAGTTGGAGCTGAGAATCCAGAAGATTGGAAAGTCATTTTTTTATACGCTGTTCTTGTTGTAGCTGAACAAAGTGTATTACCACCTGAATCTGTTGGATTAACAACTACACCTATTTGTCTAAAATCGTTATCTGTTGGGAAGTCACCACTACCTTCTGAGTACTCAAGTCTTGAGTTTAGAATAACATAGTTTCCACCGAGTTCTTCTATAGGATCAGAACCATGACCATTCTTAGGTTGAATGATGAATTCAATATTCGCTGAACTGTTTGAACCGTCAGCTGATTGATTAGCATTATCAAATCCTGGGATATCTTCGTTAGCGATAAACGCTGTTGTATATCCTGAACCCGCTGTAGTAATTGATACAGTTGAAACTCCACCTGATCCATTTGTTACTACTGTAGCTACACCACTTGAACCATCACCACGAATAGCTATATTCGCTGTAGTAGTTGACGCTGTGTAACCTGAACCAGCTGCTTTAATTCTTACTCTTTGAAGAGCTCCGTCTACTGCTCCGTTTTCAACATCCCATTGTGCTGAACCATCGTCTGTAGCCGCATCACCTAATCTACCGTCTTGAGAACCTGTGTCTACTCCACCAGCTACTGCTAGTTGAGCACCAAGTGTTTTCACTGGTATGAAATCGTTTGTGACGAATTTAATTACGTCTGATGCTGATATCGAATACATAAATTTCCATTGATATCCATCTGACTCTGTTGGTGTAGCTAGTGTTGTATGATCTGGTTTTACAGTTGAAGCTGTATTATCATCATTGTGTAAACACTTGTATACATTGTAATCATCTGTTATAACATAGAATAATGAATCCCACAAAGTTGTAGCTCCACTATTAGCTGTATTACCAGATGTATAGTTGTGACGATATTCGTCATAAGTTGTTCCGGAAGTCCAATCCCTTCTAACAATCGCATGTGATATATCCGAAGTAGAAATCTTCTTCAACGCTACCATATTACGATAAGCATCATACTCATCATTTGGACTGTCTACAGGTGTTGGCGGAGTTGCATCGTCTGTCCAAGCGTGTCCTCTGCCGATGAATGAATAAGCTACAGAAGAACTCTGTGTTATATCTTCGACAAACTGTTTCGCGTTGTTTAGACGAAATTTTTCAGTTATAATTGCTGCCATTGTTATTACCCTTTAATTTAATAATTTGTTATATAGTTATTTATATCAGTTATCCGCTCTGAACTACAGCAGAATAACTTAATTTTGATCTTCTGTGTATTTCTTTCTCTAAACCTGATACAAATCTGTTTGGATATAAAGTACTTATATCACTAATTCTAATACCTTCTGACGGAGATTCTAAGATACAATGTTCTCCGGTTTCTAATAATAAATCATCTCCTGATGATATACCACTTCCACCGTCAAGTTGTACTTTCTTCATCATACTGTAGTTTTCAGTAAACATCATGTCTCCTAAATCACCAATAGTTGGTCCTACAATAGATGAATCTTTTTGTCCTATCATATAAGCATCTTCTAATAGTAGAGGCTCACCGCTTGTTTCATCAATAAGTCTATTACTGTTTGTCTCATCAATTAAATTAAATGAATCTAATTGACTTGATTCTTCTGATACAAATACTAACTCATAATCAGCTATCGTAGCGTCTTCATAAGAAATATATGTATCATCTTCATTCAAGATTGTACCACCTTGTCCGAAATCTGTTTCACCCAATATTCTACCACTCTGTGGTTCGAATATTAAATTATTACCATCTTCTGTCATTATTCTTTCTTTTAAGACACTAGCTGATTCGAATAGTTTCTGACCAGCTGGTCTATGTCCGAAACTAACTCCATTTTTATTTTCAGATACAGTAGTATTTAATGATGAATCGATTCTTAAAGCTGTACCAGTTAAATTTGTTACAGTTGAATTAGAACCGACTGTTCTAGATGTTTGTGTGTTTAATGATCGTGTCTGTTTTACACCTGCTGAGAATGTTCTACCTCTTTGTGTTGTAGCTTGTGTAAATAATGGTGATGAGATAATATTAACTTTTCTCTGTCTCATCTCTGAATCGTATGTCTCGTTTGGATCATTCGCTGTAAGTATTCTACCTCTACCTTGGAATCCTGAAATATAATCACCATGAGCGTAAGCGTCTCCTCCACCTTCAACACTATTACTAATTTTCTGATTAGCTGATGTTATTGTTGTGTCTGGTGTAATCGCTGTTGACTGAGATGAATTAGAGACAATATTATCTGGAGCGTGATGTAGTTCTATACTCGTAGCTGTAAAGTAATTAGTACCAGTATCTATATGTTCAATAGCTTCTGTACCAGAAAATTCTGTAGCTCTTTTACCTTGATCCGAAAGGTCTGTATGTATAATAATAAATTTATTTGTAGTATCATGTTCCATTACAATAGCACGATTATCTGTATCTCCACCTTTAACTTTTGTACCGACAGCCAAAGCGTTATCTAATGTAGAATAAAAAATCTTATGTTGATTAAAATGAGGACTGATATCTAATTCTTTTGTAACTTTGTGACCTTTAGCTGTGACTTCAGCTGTTAATTGTCTCTTGAAGAAATCTCTATCTGTTTCTTCAACTGTATCTGTACCTAGAATATAAGGTTGTCCTGATGATTGATCTTTTACTGTAGAAGCGTTTACAGCTAAGAATCTTTCTGTAGTCATTACACCTTCACCAGTTTCTAATCTGACTCTACCTCTTGATGTACCAAATACACTATCTTCTACTAAGTCTGTACCTTCTTCTAGTTCAATATCAGCTGTGTCTATCTTAGAACCAATAATTAGTGTAGGTATAAATGATCGTGTAGTTCTTGATCCGTCAAAATCTACATTATAGATAGCGGCTGATCCGTCAACTTCACTTCTGATCGATACTTCACCAAAGAATATAGTACCAGCTGGAGATAATAATGATTTAACAAGACTTCTATATTCATTAATACTCTTACCTACTTTAATTAGATATGAGAAATCTTGATACTGTTTACTGTCATGTATTCTCATTGAAGTTACAGAAGGGAAACCTGTATCATTTAAATAGTTTCCATCTAATTTAGATGTTGAACCAACTTTACCTCTTGATGTACAAGGATTTATTTTACCTATATAAAAATTCTTATTATCACTTGTTGTTACATAATCACCGTCATTAAATATACCTTTAACATTCTCTAATGTCAACATATTTAAATCACCATTGAATGATCTTATAGTGGCTGTAGAACCTGTTAGAGCGGCTGTAACAGTAGTTTTAGATACAGGTGAACCTGAGATATCCCTCAGAATAGCATGTTGTTTATAGTTGCCAATTCCACCTTGATCAAAGTCATGACCCGGATCTTGTATTTTTAATGATTTAATATTTCCTATAGTATCACTATAAGCCCATAGTTTAGCTTGATGACCAGCTGTTACATTTGTTTGTGTGATTGTACATGAAGCGCTTGAAGTCCCACCTGTGAT
>Ga0075468_10000842_pt1 | contig 12635 bp, 10 predicted proteins | sample DEB08_DNA_12_FD_77578 | JGI IMG/M metagenome (GOLD analysis project Ga0075468, IMG submission 77578) | Aqueous microbial communities from the Delaware River and Bay under freshwater to marine salinity gradient to study organic matter... | ecosystem: Environmental > Aquatic > Marine > Coastal ...
TTATTGAGAATAACTTTATCGCGTTGGATTCTAACTGGAACTTACAGCAACCGGTCTCTGCTATAGATTATGAAAATTTCTATGATCAATTTAAGACCGGAGCAGACATTGATCTGTATGTCGATTCATTCCGTCTTTCAGGTACACCTGCTATTGATACTGTCTATTATAATAGTGAAGGTCGTTTGATTGAAGTTACGACTAATACACCGGTTAAGCTAAATAAGCAGACCAATATAAACAACTTTACAATTATAGGTGATAACTATAATCAGACAACAGCTGTCTTATTAAGCTCAGATAACTCTACTCTTATAAATAATTTTACAGCTTTTGACACAACATATACAGGCCCAGTAACAGGGTTTATTTTACCAACTGAGTATTATACTGTATTATCAAACAACACTCTTAATATAACAATGCCGGAGCTCTCAGCAGCTGGTAATATAGATATTATAATTAACAACCCTGCAGGTTGGACATCCACTAGAACAATAAGTGGGTTTTACATGATCGCAGAATAAATAAAGAAAAAATGGCTAGCACAACACCAAATTCCAATAGAACCGTTTTATCAAAAGACGGTCGGGCTTCTACATTCGGAAGAAGTCTCACACAATATATCCAAAACAGGTTACCTTATTCAAGTATAACGGGTGGTGATGATAGTCTAAATCCAAAATATAAGCACTTTCGTAAAACCGGTACAAGGCGATCAGAAGCACTAACAAAAACATCTGTATCATCTTCAAACCCGTATAATAATCTACCTATAGGTGATTTCGGTAAAGATACATCCTTTGCAGATATTATGTATGCAAGTCTAGATGAAAACAAGCCTGGTCGCCTGCGTGATTACCGTACCATGGCTGCATACTCTGAAGTCGCAGATGCATTAGATGAGATTTGTGATGAAACTATTAATATTGACGCAGATGGTCAGGTAGCAAAGATTTTGTTTGATAATATTGACCTTACTGTGGATGAAAGAGGTGACATAGAGAACGAGTTTGCAAAATTTATTGACTACTTCGATCTTAAGCAAAAAGGTTGGCAGTACTTTAGACAGTTGTTAGTTGAAGGTGAGGTTTTCTTTGAATTAATATTACACGAAGAATATACTAATGAAGGTATTCTTGGAGCAATCAACTTACCAGCAGAAATTATTGAGCCTGTTTATAATAACATACAAAACATGCTAGTAAAAGGTTATATTTACCGTAAGCCAATATACAGTGAGACAAACCCAGGTAAGATCGAAGATGAAGAGTTGGTACCAATGGATGTAAATCAGGTTGTATGTATCAGTTCCGGAACCTTTAATGAGACAAAAGAATTTGTTATACCGTTTCTTGAAAACGCAAGAAGGCCTTATAGGCAGTTATCCCTTGTTGAGGATGCTATTATAATCTATCGTTTAGTAAGGGCTCCAGAAAGACTCGTTTTTAACGTTGATGTAGGTAATATGGCACCACCTAAGGCTGAAGCCTACTTAAGAAAGTTAATACAAAGTTATTGGTCAAGAAAAACGTTTGACCTCGATCAAAACGACGTTGTCAAAAAGTTTAACCCACAATCAATGCTCGATGCTTTTTGGTTTGCAAAGCGACAAGGCTCAGAAGGTACTTCTGTCGATCAACTTCAAGGAGGTGCTAATCTCGGTGAGCTGCAAGATCTAATGTACTTTATTAAGAAGCTATATAGAGCTTTAAAGGTACCCGCTCTTAGAATTGACCCTGCCGATCAAACTGTTGATGCATCTGTTATTTTAAAAGAAGAATTAAAATTTGCAAAATTTATTATAAGACAGCAACATAAATTTGCTGCTGGTCTAAAGAGAGGCTTTATTACACATCTAAAGTTTAGAAATATGTGGGATAAATATGATCTCAATGAAATGAATCTTGATGTTGAATTTAACGTACCAACAAACTACTTTGAAATCAGAGAGAATCAGAGACTAGAGCTTAAAGCGAACAACTTTAATAATCTTGCATCAAGTGAGTTTATCTCAACAACATTTGCACAAAAGAAATACCTCGGCTGGAAAGATAAAGATGTCTTAGCTAATAGAGAGTTCTTAAGAAAAGACGCAGAGATGCAATGGGAACTAGCACAAATTCAAGCTGTTGGACCTAACTGGAAAGAGCAGATGATAGCAGGTACCATCGCTGGTGGTGAGGGTGTTGAAGGTGATATGGGTGATACCGGCACCGCGGCGGGTGGTATTCCGGAATTTGGAGGTGGTCCAGCCGCTGAGGCTGATGTTGATACAGATATCGAAGCGACAGCTACAGACGATGTTACACCACCAGATGCAGCGGTTTAAGTTGTTTAAACTCCGACCTCCCAGACCAAAACTAACTTTGACCCACTATCTAAGATCTGAATAAGAGTACCGGTACCAACGGTCGTATTAATAAATTCGGTAAAGTATTCTGTTGTCATACCGCCAGTAACCGCCGGAACTATAGTTGTTGCATAAGCCATGTAACTATTTATTCATATAAATGTTATTTTTATATATTTTTTTAATACAATATACTACCTGACTAAATATATACATGGCTGATGTATGTAAGGATAATGCTTGTGAAATAACACCACTATCTGCTTTTTTATCTACCAATCTTAATAATAAGATTGAGACGTATGGTAGGTTAGGTGATAGAGTTAAGAGAGGTTTAGGTTATCCGCTTGTATCTCTAGAAATACATCCTGACCAACTGAATGAAAATATTCAGATTGCTGTCGAGTACTTTACAAAGTATGCAGGTTATACAAAGGAGTTTTTAATATTTGACTCCAATCTTTATGAAAGGGGTAAAGGTGTAAGGTTAGACCTCCTTTATACTTTAGCAAACTCTAACTTAGATACAGCGGCTAAAAAGGTAAAGGGTGAAAATCCTATCGGGCCAGGTCCAGAGTATTATGCCGATACACCAGAAACAATATTTGTCGCGACATCGTCTATAGACAGTTCTTTCTTTACTACATCATCAGCACTATCTTCACAACTTAAGGAAGGTATAGAAAGCTTCGAGATTGTAGATAAAGATTTATATAGCACCATTACAACATTCAATTCTTCACTATCAGATTCTTTTAGAGAAAATACGAGAAAAACACTCACACTTGAAGGTCAAAATGATGACGCTACCACATATCAAGTAATGTATGATTATGATGTTATGGATTATAGAAGAGTTGTTGAGGTGACGGATTTTGAAGAAGGGTCATCTAACGGTGTTAATACTTTGTTTACTTTAGAGCAAACTCTAGCACAACAAACTTACTTCTCTTATGCAATGGGTAACTTTGGGTTCGATCTCGTATCATGGTATACAATGAAGGAGTTTATAGATACGAGGGAGAAGATGCTCGCCTTAAGAAAGGATATAAAGTTTGACCCTCGTACACAATATATGCAACTGTATCCGCAGCCAAAGAATAGATACTATGGTGTTGTTTCTTGCGTTGTAGAGAGACCGATAAGAGATGTTATCAAAGAACAGTGGGTATATGAATACGTTACCGCATTATCTATGATAACGATTGGTATGGTAAGAGGTAAGTTCTCTGGCGTTAGTTTAATTGGCGGTGGTTCACTTAACTATGAGCTCCTTAACGAAGGTTATCAACGTAAGAAGGACTTAGAAGAAAAATTACTTACTGGAGCCTCACCTGGCTTCGGTGACGCTGATCCTGTTGACTTTATTGTAGGTTAATGTCATCAAAAAGATACAGACAGGGTATATTTAAACCAAAAAACCATACAAAGTTTATTGGAGATAAGGCTGTATATAGATCTGGCCTAGAACTAAAGTTTTTTAGGTTTTGTGATGATAATAACAATGTATTAAAGTGGTCTAGTGAGGATATTGTAGTTCCGTACATAAGCCCAGTAGATGGTCGCATGCATAGATACTTCGTTGATAATTTTATTGTTATTAAAGAGGGTGATGTAGTTAAAAAATATCTCGTTGAAATCAAGCCATATAGGCAGACTAAACCACCGGCAACAAAATATAAAAAACGCCAACATTTATTATATGAGCAAAAGCAGTGGGCTGTAAACACGAGTAAATGGAAGAGTGCTCGACAGTATGCAAAGAAACAAGGTTGGGAGTTTATACTGATTACAGAAAAAGACCTTAAATAACGAGTTTTTTAAGGAACCCGGACTAAATAATTGTATGGCTTTGAAACTTAACCTAGTTTGTGAAAATCCAGACTCTATAGAAGAGTTTGAAATTATAGAAGAAGAGACTAATAAAGATTCACCTTCTAACCTTTATATTAAAGGTCCTTATATGATGGCAGAAGGTGTTAATAAAAATAACAGACTTTACCCTCTTAACGAGCTTGAGAGGGAAGTACAACGTTATAATGAAGAGATGATACAGCCAGGTAGAGCAATGGGAGAGCTTAATCACCCATCATCAGCTGATGTTGATCTAGAAAGAGCATGCCATATGATTACTGAACTCTCGCAAGACGGTAATGTTTTTTATGGTAAGTCTAAAGTATTAACTACACCATGTGGGCAAATTGTTAGATCACTTATTAATGATGGTGTAAAGGTTGGTATGTCATCAAGAGCTCTTGGTACTCTAGAAGAAGGCTCAACACATAACACAGTAAAGAACCTTAAGCTGGTTGCTGTTGATTGTGTTGCTGATCCATCTTACCCAAGTGCCTTTGTTAATGGTATTCTTGAATCAAAGCAGTGGGTGCTAGCAGATGACGGAAAATATGAAGAGATATATGATAGTTTTGAGAAATCTATTTCCAAGCTACCGAGTAAAGAGATCGATAAGTATCTTTTAGAAAGAATTATGTCGTTTATTAACCAACTGTAGTATAAATAAATAATATGTCAGAAGATACGAAAAAAGCAGAGATTAATACAAAGCAACAGATAAATAAATTTATCTCAAGTGTTTCTGATAAAAATTATGCCTCTGCACATAAATATTTACAAAGCGTCATTGAGGATAAGGTATTAACCCGTATTAACAAGGCGACTGAAAAACCACTTTTCTAATTATGAGCAAAGACAACCTATTACCAGAAAGCGTTAAAGAAGTACTTACTGAAGAGTCAGTACTATCTATCGAAGAAGCAATTAAAGATAAACTTACCTTATCTGTTGAAGCGGCACTTACATCACAAGATGAGCTTTACTCAGAGAAGTTACAAGAGCTTATCCAAGCTATCGACAAAGACCATACTACTAAGCTTAAGCGAATCGTAGAAGCAGTTGATAAAAACAACGCTAAGAAGCTGATCACAGTTATTAAGAAGTATGAGGGTGAGGTTAATAACGATGCAAGTAAATTCAAAAACACACTTGTTGAGTCTATTTCGGATTATATTGAAGAGTATATCCAAGAAGCAGTTCCAACTGAAGCCATTTTAGAAGCTACTCAAAACAGAACAGCAATGGAAGTTCTTAAGAATCTACGCAAGGTACTCGCCGTTGACTCTTCACTCATGAGTGAGTCTGTTAAAGAAGCAGTTGTTGACGGTAAGACACAAATTGATATGCTTAGTAATAAGCTAGCAGAGCTTGAGAAAGAAAATGCCACTATTAAAGAGGCATACGCCAATACTAAAGTGAGTCTTATGCTTGAGAGCAAGACGTCTAAGCTACCAGCTAAGAAAGCTGAGTATATGCGTAAAGTGCTAAGCGATAAGACACCTGAATTTATTGAAGAAAATTTTGAATATACTGCAAGACTGTTTGACAAAAAAGAGTCAGAACGTGTCAGTGTAATTAAAGAAGAGGCTTTTGCAACAAGAAAAGTAAAAGCTGATGCTCCTGTAGTAGTACAGGAAAAGAAAGAGATTTCCAATCCGTATTTAGACGAACTAAATCGGATGAAGTAATTTTCTCCTGGTAGAATGAGGCATTAGGTGCCTGAATAACATAAGTTAGTTTTATACTACTCTTATGAAGGTCGAAAAAATAGAAAGAAACGAAATTATATGAATAAACCACAATCATTTATTGATAAGAATAGAGCCGACACTCTCCTAGAGAAGTGGGCACCTGTTCTTGATTATTCTTCCGATTCGGTTAAGACAATTAGTAATGACACAACTCGTCTGAACACTGCTATCCTCTTGGAAAACCAAGAGAAGTGGTGTCTGGAAGAGGCTAACACTTCTGGTGGTGCCCTTGGTGGCTCCAGCGGATTTGCCGGCGGTGATGTTGGCAACGGTGACAATTATGCCACAGGTGACCAACGCCTTCCTAAAGTTCTTATCCCGATGATTCGTCGTACTTTCCCTGAGCTCATTTCCAACGAAATCGTTGGTGTTCAGCCTATGTCTGGTCCTGTTGGACTTGCATTTGCACTTCGTTACGCATACAATACCGACGCACTCGGTACTGGTATCGATGGCAAAACTACGCCCCTAGCAACTCAAAACGATGTTGGTGGTGCTAAGGATGCAGGTTATGATGGTACCCTTACACAGGGTGACACTACTAACGAACTTGGCTATCAAATGCTTGACACTCGCTTCACTGGTGCATCTTCTGCTGCACTTTCTGGTGGAGTTGATGAGTTTGCATTTGCTGATCAAGATGCTGGTGTTGCACAGATTCTCGAAAACTTCGAGATCACTGGTAACATCCCACAAGTTGAAGTAAAGTTTGAGAAGACAGCCGTTGAAGCTGGTACCCGTCGTTTGGGTGCTCGTTGGTCTGTTGAACTCGAGCAAGACCTCAAGAACATGAACGGTATCGATGTCGATGCTGAGATCACGAATGCTATGTCATACGAGATCCAAGCTGAAATTGACCGTGAAATGCTCATGAGAATGATTCAATCCGCTTTGAATGCTGGCAACGGTGCCGGTTATTCAGTATGGTCGCCTGCTTCTGCAGACGGTCGCTGGTTGGTTGAACGCAACAGGGATTTTTACCAACGTCTTATCATCGAAGCTAACCGTATTGCCGTACGTAACAGACGTGGCGCTGCTAACTTTATTGTTGCAACGCCTAAAGTTTGCGCCATCCTTGAGATGCTCCCTGAATTCCAGTGGGTACCTGTACAGGGCGACGTAAGCACACAGCCTGTTGGTATTGCTAAAGTTGGTTCGCTTGGTGGAAGATTTAACGTTTACCGTGATACCCGTACTGAAGTTCAGAACACTAACGTCTACAAGGATAGTACTTATACTACCGGCGGCGTTAAAAAGGACACCAGTATTGAATACGCGCTCCTTGGTTACAAGGGTCCTGAATTCTACGATACAGGTATCATTTACTGTCCTTACATTCCTGTCATGGTACAGAGAACTATTGGACCGAACGACTTTGCTCCTCGCGTAGGATTGCTTACTCGTTATGGTGTTGTTGACAACATCTTCGGTGCTAACCTCTACTATCACGTCATCCTTTGTAAGGATCTAGGTGTAGACTTTAAACCAGGTAATGCTTCTAACTACTTTTAGTAGCTAGTAGTATACACAGAACAAATTATCCGAACCGAGGGGGCCGAAGACCCCTCGGTTCACTTGTGTAAAGGTATAAATAATAATATATGAAAGAAACTAAACTTTTAACTGCATCAAGCATTCTTGCGTTTATATTTATATTCTCAATGACTGGGCTTGATGTTGTGTTATCTTATATGGGATGGAAGCCCACGTTTGGTGATGATGTACTAGCTGGAGTTATTGGCTTTTTACCCTCTGTTGGTTCCGTCTCACTCAGTATGCTAATAGGTGTAACAAAATCCTGGAAAACTACAATTTTAGCATCTATTATATGGCTGTTTTGTATTACTATATCCTTAACAGGTAACTTCTTAAATATGACAGCACGTGCTTTTGAATCTCTTGAGACAGAAAAGATAGCAGAAGTAGCAGTTATAAACGTAAAGGATACAAATAAAGAAAGTATACAAATATTAAAAGACTCTAACAAAGAAAGATTGTTACTAGTTGATCAGGAAATAACTGATTTAACTGTTCAGTATGAAAAGGCTAGAGAGTCACGTGACTTTCAAATTAATGACGGGGTTAATCGTGATGGTACAGTAGGTCCGAAGGCTAGAGCTTTCCAGGCGTCAATGGATAGTATTTCTGTAGATATATCGAAAAAACGAGAATATAAAATAAAACTACAAAATGAAGCAACAGCTGCACTTCTCTCTTTTCAAGCAGAAACTGCAAATACACTATCTGAAGCCAATGTGGAACTGGCTGAGACACAAAATGATATGCGAGGTCACATGCCTGTTATTAGGTATTTTATAACTAATAAAGATCATCAGAGAAACGCGGTATTATGGGGATTAGGTTTATTTGCTGCTGTTATAAGTCTAGCAGGTCCAATTGTTTCATATGCCATGGCTGTACACCTGAATCATAAAAGACTCCGCCAAAAAGCAAAACAACATACACAATCAAAACCCCGTTATAAGCTTGTTAAAAGTAAACCCATAAAAGAGGTAGTACATGTCAGGGAAACAGTATCAGAGCCGGTTATAATAGAAAAGACAGTAGTTGTCGAGAGCTCACCACCACCAGTCTCTATAAAAGAAGAAGATATACCTACAGATAAAAAAACCGACGCATCAATTGAGGATTACTATAGTAAGGATACACGGGTTGACTCACTGAGTGTAGTAAAGGATAATGCTGCAGAGCTCGCTGAGATCGCTGAACAAACCCGCATGCGTAATAATGGTTATATATAAATTACATAAAAAAACACCTTATTAAAAGCTATCTTTACCTTACCTAAATAAATAATAGTATATGCCAAACTTTTTAACATCGCAGACCATAGACAACTTTATGATCAGTCCGGATGCTCGTCATGCCCGGCATGCTATTGGACTTATAGATATTGAGAGTTTAAGTGGAAATTGGAATAGTACATATAGTACTGTCTACTCAAACAGCGCTTTCTGGGACGGTGATTTTTGTAATGAGACTGTTTTATTAAATCAAGTAAGTGCATGTAACGGTAACATGACGATTGATGGTAACATTAATATGTCTGCAGGTAACATTACTAACGTTGATACTCTCTGCGCAAGTGTTATACACAGTATATCATCCTTTACACAGTATCATGACATACAAGTTTCAGAGTTGTCAGGGTTTAAAGTGACTGGTGATGTAGAAGTAACTGGTGACGTTAGTGTTGCGAACATAACTACTCTTTCAGGTGGAAATAATACAACTTGGGATAGCGTTTATACTACTGTCAATGCAGCAAGTAGCAACTGGGATAGCGTTTATAGTGATGTAGTTGCTACGAGTGCTAACTGGGATAGCGTCTATAATAGCGTACTAGCTACAAGTGGTGATTGGAATAGCGTATATAACGATGTAGTTGCTACGAGTGCTAACTGGGATAGTGTTTATAGTGATGTAGTTGCTACGAGTGGTGATTGGAATAGTGTTTACAATAGCGTATTATCTACGAGTGCTGACTGGGATAGTACATATAATAGCGTACTAGCTACAAGTGGTGATTGGAATAGTGTTTATAACGATGTAGTTGCTACAAGTGCTAACTGGAATAGTGTTTATAACGATGTAGTTGCTACGAGTGGTGATTGGAATAGCGTTTACAGTGATGTAGTTGCTACTAGCAGTGATTGGGATAGTGTTTATAACAGCGTATTATCTACGAGCGCTAGCTGGGATAGTAGCTACAATAGTACAGGAGCTTTAAGTGGCAGTTGGAGTAGTGTATATAACGATGTAGTTGCTACAAGCGGCGATTGGGATAGTACTTATAACACAGTCTACAGTAACAGTGCAAACTGGGATGGTGACTTTTGTGATGAAGTCGTTCTGTTAAATCAGGTTAGTGCTTGTGATGGTAGCTTAACATTTGATGGTAATATTGATATGCAGGGTGGTAATATTACTAGTATTGATACCCTATGTGCTACAGCAATTCATAGTATATCATCTGTCACACACTATCAAGATATTATTATTTCTGAACTTTCTGGTTTTAATGTTACTGGTGATGTCGTTGTTGAAGGTAATGTTGCTATAGTAGACACACTTACTGCAAACAATATATCAGCTGGTAATGCCTTTTATACAGATTGTGGAAATAGTGATGAGTGGTGTTCTACTAATACTACAGTTGAAGCAACATCTGCTAACTGGGATAGTGTATATAACACCACACAGACACAGAGCGCAGGTTGGTTAGATACAGAAACAGTAGTTCAAACTAATAGCGCGCAGTGGTCTGAACTATTCGATAGTTCTTTAGTTGAAGCAACATCTGCTAACTGGGATAGTGTATATAATGATGTAGTTGCTACGAGTGCAACATGGAACGACTCAACTAGTGTAGTTCAAACTAATAGCGCACAGTGGGCAGATAGTTACGCTAACGGTGGAACAATAAACGGTGAGCTTATTGTAAATGACTGCGTTGTAGCTGATTGTATAAAGCTAAAAGCCGCAGAGATACAAGATTATACACTTGAAAAGATATTTAGAGGTGAGCTGATTAAAACTCCTGCAGTTGGTGAAAATATAATTAGTACATTTGATATAGGCATTAACCCGTCATTAGTATGGGTTGATTATACTATTGTAGTTATAAGTTCAGGGCCTAGCCATACACAATCAACACACAACGGTAGACTATCCCTAAGCGGTACACAAATCTTAGCTAATCAAGAACTTTATACTGTACCTGCCACTCCACCGCTAGTTAATAACATCTTCTTTGATACAACTAATAATAAACTTAACGTAACTGCAGATGTAGAAGATGAAGCTAGCTTAACATTTTTCGGTAAGGCCTTTTACGTAGATAGAGTATTAGACTTTACGTTTGGACTTGAAGGTAATAATAATGATATATTAGTTTCTGAATTAAATCCTGAAAACGAATTCTCACTCGAATAAATAATAATACAGAACGATGGCAAAAATAACATTTACACAACTAGAAAGCCTAGCAACAGAGTCAGTAAATCTCTCATCTATTGTACCTATTGTACAAGATGGAGAAAACTATAAGATAGCGCTGAGTAGTATTGATAATAGTGATCCAAATTGGGACTCTACTTACACATCTGTACAAACCAATAGCGCCTCTTGGGGTATTGATACTGTTTATGATGATTCATTGCTACAGTCTACATCTGCTACATGGGACAATACATCAAGTGTTGTACAATCAAATAGTGCTTCATGGGCTGTTGATATAGATACTATCTATGATGATTCATTGTTACAGTCTACATCAGGTAATTGGAATAGTTCTTACACGACAGTAAATGCTAATAGTGCTTCATGGGATGCTCATACAGATCCTTATGATGATGCCCCTGTAACTACTTTACAAGCTGCTAGCGCTGAGTGGGATGATACGTCAAGTGTTGTACAATCAAATAGCGCACAATGGGATGCTCATACAGATCCTTATGATGATTCATTGCTACAGTCTACTTCAGGTGATTGGAATAGTACATATACAACTGTAGGTGTAAATAGTGCTTCATGGGGTATTGATACAGATACTATCTATGATGATGCCCCTGTAACTACTTTACAAGCTGCTAGCGCTGAGTGGGATGACACATCAAGCGTAGTTCAAACAAACAGCGCTACTAACTGGGATAATACAGCTAATACTCTCGATTCAGTCACAACAAACGGAGCAACCACGCGCAACGACATAAGTTCGGGCAGGATTGCAACATTGCATCCAACAAATCCAGTCAACGACAATATCGCCTCTGGCAATCAAGCTTGCGCTATTGGAGGCGTTGCAAACCAAGTAAGCGGCAATCGCTCGGTAAGTTATGGAGGGCGTGAGAATGTAGTTTCTGGCAACGATAGCACTACGATTGGAGGCTTCGGTCAAATTGTCAAAGGTCAAGAAGCGGAAGGATTAGGTTCAACAGCCACAACTCTTAACACGAAATATACGAGTGCTGTTGGAACAATCAACAGCGTTGTCGGATTATCAGGACAGGGAACATCATCAACAGCAACAGCTCATTCATCGGTTCTTGGAGGCAACACAAACATAATCGAAAGCGCAACGGGAGCGGTAATAATTGGTGGTTCTACAAACACAATACAATCTACTCACCATCGCTCAGTAATTTTAGGTGGTCAAAACATTATAACTGATGCGGCAGACACGGCATACGTTCCAAGCCTAAATGTGGGTGCAGGATTTAAAATGCCAACGGGAGCGGCTAATACTTATGTTCTAACATCAGATGCAAATGGCGTAGGTACATGGCAAGCTGCTGCAGGTGGACCAGCAGGTCCTTCTGGAACAGTATTATCAGGCACTACAGTAAATGCCACTCCAACAGAAATCTTTGTAGATGGAACATCTCCGAATAGAGTAGATGTATCTACTGGTTCAACAATTACATTTTCTGCTTTAGTAGCCGCAAGATCTGCCACTGAAAGTGCTGGCTATAAGATCGAGGGTGTCATTAAGAACGATGCTGGAACAGCCGCATTAGTTGGCGTTGTAGCTAAAACAGTTTTTGCCGAAGAAGATATAGCTTGGGACATTACAGTAACTGCGGCTAATAACGCACTTACCTTTATTGTAACTGGTGATAGTGCTGATTCGGTATCTTGGGAAGTAACTCTCAATA
>Ga0075468_10000847_pt1 | contig 12606 bp, 9 predicted proteins | sample DEB08_DNA_12_FD_77578 | JGI IMG/M metagenome (GOLD analysis project Ga0075468, IMG submission 77578) | Aqueous microbial communities from the Delaware River and Bay under freshwater to marine salinity gradient to study organic matter... | ecosystem: Environmental > Aquatic > Marine > Coastal ...
TACTGGCTCGTCAAACGGCGGCTGGACTTGTACCGCCTGTTGATGTAAGGCTCGTTTCCCCGCAAACAGGGCTAAAAGCAGCAACGCAAAAAGGGGCGCAAGCAGGGCTACAAGCAATAACAAACCCCACTATGTTCCAACGTGCTGGAGCCTTTCTTAATCCAATTAGAGACGCAACAGGACAAAAACTTGTTTATAACGCTGCTACAAAAACTCTTGCACCTGTGACTATGGGCGCAATTAAAGCTGCTCTTCCTGCAATAGGGGCAACTGTAGCAGGTTCTGCTCTTATGGGTGGTGGAGGCGGTGGCGGTGATGCTCCTCAAGACATCTACGGCAGTCCAACACAGGAACAAATTGATGCTCTTAGAGTTAATTTCCAAGATTTTCCTACTACAAGAAGACCTTATAACGCTCTTGTTGGCCCCGGAAGAGCCTATGCAAGAGACGGAGGGTTAGCCTCCCTTCTTCCTGTACGAAAAATGCAAACAGGTGGAGGTATATTTGACATAGACCCTGCGCTTAGTCCTTCAGGGCAACTAGATCGTCTTAATGAGTTGTACGCACAAGAGTACAGGAAAGCTACTACAGGTCCTAATCCTATGACAGAAAGTCAATTTGTTTCCTCGCCTCTTTTTGGTGATTTTGAAAACCGATTGATTTCTACAATTGGTAGTCTCCCCTATCAAACGGCTAATGAAAATAGATTAAAGGCAGACCTTGCCGCACAAGAAAGCAGGGCTTCCGATCCAAGCAATTTATACAATACTTCTGCTTCTAGGATTGCGGAAGCTATGCGAAATCAATTAGGTGCATTTAACACACAACAGAACACACAGAATGCGGAAGCCGCCGCACAACAAGCCGCCGCACAACAAGCCGCCGCACAACAAGCCGCCGCACAACAAGCGGGAATTTTTAGTGGTCAAAGCGATTTCTTTATTGACCCTGATACACAAGAGATTATTGATAATTATAACAATATTAATAACCCACCTCCTCCACCTCCTCCACCCCCTCCCCCTGTTACACCGGGAGATATACTTACAGCACCACAAGGTATTGAAACAGGAGGGTATCCGTATTATTCACCTTTTTACAAAGAAGATCCTGCCATTGAAGACGAAATGGTTCGTAGACAACAAGCACAACAACTTGCGTCAGAACGACTTGCTTCTGCAAGAGCAAATCTCCCAAGAGTTGCAGACCCTGTTTCAAGCTTTAGGCAAGGCATTGAAGAGGGTGCTGCTCAAAAAATGGAAATGGGTGGAAAAGTCTATGGGCCACGAAGAACGGGAGAAGTCCCCGGCCCTCTAGGAATAGAACGCGACATTGTCCCTGCTGACCTTATGCCCGGTGAGTTTGTTTTTACTAAAGATGCGGTAGAAGGTGTGGGTAAACTTGCAGGCGGTGGATACAAAGACGGTATTAAAACAATGTATGGTCTAATGAAAAGATTTGAGGGAGTCGCATAATGGCTACAGATTATGTCAACCAAACCACCACGGTAAAAGAAGATCCTGATTTTGCTCGATATAGACGTGCGCTTTTAGATGATGTACAAGAACTTGTTGCAAGTCGTCAAGCAAATCGTGTTTTACCGCCGGGATTTAAAGTTGCAGGGTTATCTCCGCAGGAAATGCAGGCAATGGACTTGGCCGAGGTAGGCATAGGGTCTTATCTTCCTTACTTACAAAATGCACAAGATTTATTAGGAGAAGCAGGACGGACCTATGGTCAGGCAAGAGGAACACTGGACCGTGGCACACGAGCCTTTGACATTATGGACCCGTCAGAACAACAGCTTCAAACGGGGTACGAACAGCTTTTACCTACGTCAGGAGCAACTCCTGAATTACAGTCTGGTATTGCGTCTATTCGCCAAGCGCAACAAGCACAGTTTGATCCTTCAAGTGCCGCACAGTTTCAAAGTCCTTATCAACAATATGTTGAGGGAGCTATTAACCGTCAGTTTGACCAAGCCCAAAACCGTCAGGATGCTCAAGCGGTTTCTTCTGGGGCTTTTTCCGGTTCAAGACGCGACATTATGGATGCCGAGTTAGAGGGACAACGTGCTAGAGCGGTGGGAGAAGCCTATGCTCAAGATTTTGGTCGAGCCTCGCAACAAGCACAACAAGCGTTTCAAGAAGAACAAAACAGACGTTTAGCCGCAGGACAAGGATTAAGTAATATTGGGTTTCAGAGAGCCGGAGCGTTACAGCAAGCAGGGCTTGCTCGTTCTGATTTAGCGGCTCGTCAGGCGGGATTAGCTTCTGGTCTTGCAGGAGGTATTGCAGGAATAGGACAACAACTTTCAGGGTTAGGCGGAGTGCAGGCAGGGTTAGGGCAACAGTTACAAAGTCTTAGCAACCAAGATATAAGCACTCTTATGAATTTAGGCACATTGCAACGTGGTATAGGTCAATCCACCCTTGATGCTACACGTCAAACAGAACTTCAACAGCAACAGTATCCATATCAACAGTTGCAGTTCTTAAGTGATATATACAAAGGTATACCGTCTAGTCAGCAAACAGTGACACAAACACCGACTTTCTCTCCATCTCCGTTCCAGCAAGTAGCAGGACTGGGAATTGCTGGGTTAAGTGCCGCTTCTGGTGCTAAAAACCTTGGTTTATTTGGTTAAAGGAACACATAACATGAATCCATTACAACGAAAAATGTTTATGCAACAAGGCGGCGTAGTTCCTGAACAGATGATGGCCCCACCACCACAACAAATGATGGCTCCTCCACAACAACAAATGATGACCCCACCACCACAACAAATGATGGCTCCTCCAGAAAATCCCGTGGCCCCCGGTCCAGAAGAAGTTATGGGGGAAGCGTATAGGCAAGAAGGGGAGGAGCTTGTTTCCGGTATTCTTTCTCAAGTAGATTCTTCGGGAGACTATCAAGAGTTAATGAACGCAATTCGCGGAAATGACGTTCCTGTAGAGGGGCGCAGACAAGAACTTGCTGAACTTGTTGGTGGCCCGGATGCGGAGCAAACTCCTGATTCTGTTTTGACTTTAGTTCAACCTACTATGGCTATTGTAGATGCTCAAGGGGGATTAGACAGCCTAATGCAAGGCGAAGCAGATGTTGTTATGGAAGATGAAATGGGAATGCCAACAGATATGGCAGGCGGTGTTGGGTCTATGCTTATGGCAGGACAGCCCACGGAACCCGTGCCGATGGCTGATGGTGGTATGGTTCGTAAAATGCAATCAGCGGGAGCAGTTAATCCTGCTGTTGTAAACCAGTATATGGATCTTATTGCCGGAGGTAAGCCTAGAACAGACATTTATAAAGACAAAATGGAACAATTAAATCCTTTTTTTAAAGAACTATTAGGTGATACAGAAAAAAGAAGAGAAGCAGATATAGGACGAGCTAAACTTAATTTTGCAGGAGATATTGTAAGTAATTTATTTACGCCTACGGCTGTTCCTACTCCTTTTTTAGGTAGACTTGCTCCAGCAGCAAAAAATCTTGCTACAAACATAGGAGAGGTAGTAGCTGCTGAACGTGACAGAGAAGATAAATTAGATTTAACCACGCTTCAAACCGCTATTGCAGAAACAGGCGCAGATGAAAAAACAAGGGCATCCGTTGTAAAAACTCTTATAGAGGCTAACGAAGACAACCGTACTTTTACCGAAACGAAATATGATGCAATAACAAACCCAAGTTATTTAAATAATTTTGGAAGTGGTGCATCTAATACAAATAGCGCTCAAACATTAGCTGGATTAGAAAACGTAATTAGAGAAAAAACAATTACAGACCCGGATTCAGGAGAGATAATAGTTCTTCCAGCGTCAACCTTGAATAGACTTCAAGCAAGAGCAGTTATAGGTAGAAATAACGAATTAGGTGAATATTCTGATGTATCTCCTGAGTTATTTAAACAAGCACAAACAATTACAGCAAAAGCTTTTTCTGGGGGAGAAGATCCCGAGGGAGAAGATCCCGAGGAAACATCTCCTATTACAGGGTATGAAGATATACAAAAATTAATTACACAATTAGATCCAAAGGCAGTTGCTGAAGGGGCTGTGCGTCCTGTTTTAGAAACAATTAACAAGATAAACGAATTTATTGGAAGAGACGCTCCTTATAGAGAAGAAGTACAAAATATAGATAATATTGTAGATACGCTTAATTTACTAACAGTAGAAGTAAACACTCTTTTTGACCCAGATGTATTAGGTGGACGAGATTCTGTTGCAGACAAAAATTTCCTTGAAAATAAATTACCTAAATTTGACGGCTTTACTGGAAATAAAACACAGTTTGCAAATCGAATTACAGCCCTTGTTTCTGCTTTAAATGTATTTAAAGCAAATGCACAAAAAAGAGCGCAAGATACAAAATTTGATCTAACAGTAAGAAATAAAAATAAATCTTATGAAAATATTATTACTGGTTTGGTTAATTCTTACGAAATGCTTGCAGCTAGATTACTAGGAAAAGACGATAATTCTGCCAAAGAAATAATAGAAAGAACAACAAAAAGATTAAATTTAAAGTAGGAAATCATATGGTTGATAGAATAAAAGGGGAAGAAGTAGAAGCTTTGTATCAAGAATTTGTTAATGATGACAAAATCGACCCTAATACAGCACAAAAAAATATATCAGAAGCTATTTTACAAAGTCCTCAATTTAATCTTTCTGAAGAAGAAATTAATGCTTTTAGGCAAGAGGGGCCAAATAAAGTATTTGAAACATTTACAACAATGAAATCGCGGGGAAAAACAGGAGCCTTTTTTGAAGGAGCAGGGCGTGGATTAGCTGCGTATACCCCTGCTGGATACGCAGGATTAGCTGCAGGAAAAGGAGTCATGACGTCTCCTCTTCCTCTTCCTCCTCAAATAAAAATACCTTTAGCTATTGGAACCGGGCTTGTTGTCGGGGGGTTAACGGCGGTAGGGTTTAGAGGGGCAACCGAGGCTGTTCTTCCTGAAGCAACCTATTTACCAGATGAGAAGGCTTATCGCACAGCAGGAGACACTGCTTCTGCTATTTTAAACCCCTCTTCTTTTTTAGGTACAAACAGTGTAAGAGGGCTTCTTTCTAAAATTCCAGAGGACGTTAATTTTGGAGGTAATTTAATTCGTGCAAGAATTAATCCCCTTCAGGAAAAAATAACACGAAATTTAGCAACACAAAATCCAAACGCAAAAAGTTCTAAAGTTATAGAGGCAGTAAGAGGGGCCTTTACAACTCTTCCTGATGAACTTATTTTAAGATCAAGCCAAGCTTCTGCCACTGTTCGAGACCTTGCACAAATAGTTGCTTCTGCTGCAGGTAAAAGCGCAAAAAACCCTAAAAGATATGCATTAGGTGAAACAGTTTTTGCTGTTCCACCCACAATAGGTGCGGGTATGGCTGAAGAAGCAAACCCCGGAGAACTTGGAACACGTATTCTTTATGAAACTCTTGGAGGGGGTGTTGGCCTTGGTCTTCCCGTTGGCCTTAGTCTTCTTGGTGCTTTTACAGACAACGCGCGTAGTTTAGTTACTCTTCTTCCTGATGAAATTAAGTTCCCATTTATTGGTAACAAAAAATTTACTTTTGTAAAAAACGAGAAAGACAGGCAAGCCGCAAATTACATTGTAAACAAATTAAAAGATTACGCTAAACAAGAAGGAAAAACATTTAATTTTGATTCTTTTATTAAGGATTTAAATCAAAATATTCCAGAAAGAACTTTAAATGATCTTGCATCTCTTAATCTTTCTCCCGGTCTTGTAGCAAAAGAATTTAAAAACCCTTTAATTGCGTTAGAACGACAACTTGCAGCTAATGATAATGTGTTTGCAAAAGCATTAAAAGATCAAACGGATGAAAGATTACGTGCGATTAACGCTACAATTAACACTCTTTATGCTACTGGTGATGACAACGCTTTAAAATTAGCTTCTGCACTGTATAGAAGTAGAGTTCAAACTTTATTAAATGCAAAACTTCAAAGAGCATTAGATAAAACAGACAAAACTTTAGAAAAATTTACTAATTTACCAGAAGCAGAAATAAAAGATAAAGCAAACAAACTTTTAGTACAAAATATAGATGAAGTTATAAAAAATTGGCGTAAAGTAGAAGATGGAGCGTGGGACAAAACTTTATCCGTTATTGGCAAAGAACAAATTACGCCAGAAGACACTCTTAGTTTTTTTAAAACCGTTACAGACGCAAAAACAGGAAAAGCAAAAATTAATTTAAGCCGTTATCAAAACCCTAAAACAGGTAAATTGCAAGGAATGGACCCTTATGTCATTAACTTTGTTAACAAATTAAGGGGAGGAGGTAAATTTACTTTAAATGAGCTTAAAATTGACAGGTCTACAATTTTAGAATTATCAAAAAGAGAAAAAAACCCAACCCTTCGTGGTTTTTACGGAAGGTTAGCCGAAAATATTTATGAAGATTATACTAAACCAATACCAAACATGAACCCTCAAGCCAAAGTTTCTTTTGATCAAGCAAAACAAATAAGTAAAGTTGGAAATGATTTGTTTAAAAGAACATTTATTACAGATGCTACCAAACAAAATGTTGAGGGAAAAAGTATAGTATCCCCAGAATTGTTGCTAGAAAAAGCAATTTTTTCTGGAGGTAGTAAAGCACGACTTAATTATGAAGATTTAAGGCAAGGATTTAATGTAATTGGTAAACTGTTGCGAAAAAAGGAAGGGCAACCTATAACCGCAGAAAATGTCGGACAATTTGTTCCAGACGAAGAAATAACTGACGTTATGGCTATGTTAAATAAAGAAACAGGGTACAATCAAGATTACGACACTGCTTTAAATCTTATTTTAAACGATCTTTTAGTAAAAGAAAGAGTTATAAAAAGCATACCTGTAGACACTACTTTTGCTAAACAAATAGGTACAGACGTTTCAGAACAAGAAAAAATAACAAAAAAAATTATTGACCCTGTAAAATTAGAAGAATTTCTCAATAACGATTTAACAAAAGTATTGTTAGATTTATCTCCTTTTAAAACATTAGAAAAAGATTTAAGAATAGCCTCGGAACAAGGAACAGATTTACAAAAAAGTTTAAATTATTTAAAAAAACTTGTGTCACAAAAATCTGCACAAAACACCGCTTTAGTAAAAGCTTTCGGTCATTCAAACCCTTCATTAGCAATTGACAACGCTTTAAATAGTCCACAACCATTAGAGCAATTTAATTTTTACGCAGATTTAATTAATAAAGCGGCAAAGAAAAACAACGATCCTACAATTAAAGATGCTTTTACTTCTTATGTTATTGATTATATTCTTACAAAATCTTCTGACCCTGTAACTAAAACAGTTCTACCAACTCCTGTAAAAGCTTATTTGAATGACCCCATAGAACAATTGTATAAATTAGGAACTGGTGCGACCATAAATGTTAAATTAGGGCCTCAAACAAGTATTCTACAGGTTTTAAAACAAAAAAACATTATTAGTGACGATTATTTAAAAGACTTTAATAAATCAATAACCCAATTAGAAACAATAGAGGATTATTTAAGAGCGGTTTTACCGGAATCTGAATTTATGGGAGGTGGAAGTATGGAGTTTTTGGGGAGGTTTATAGGTGCAAGAGTTGCCCCTTCAGGGACAATACAAGTTCCAGCACAATTTGCTAAATTAGGTAAACAATTTTTTAGTGACATTCCTCAAGCCGTTTTATCTTCTCGATTAAAAGAATCGTTACTTCCGGGTAATATTAAAGAATTTATTAGTACTTTAGATAAAGCAAGTGAGATTACTAAAAGAGGTGTTGGACGAGTACTTGCCGACAACTTTGTTAATTATTTTAGAAGAGTGCTTTCCCCTTCTATACGACTTCCCATTCAGGAGATTTCAGAAGAAGACATAAGTATAATATCTCCTGCTAGTGCAAGATCAATTCCTAAAAGAAAACCACTTGCTAATGCAATACCAATTCCTAAAAGAAAACCACTTAAAAAGAAAGTTTCAGAAGCTAACATCCCTCCACGCCCTACAATTACGGCTCCACCTGCTCAAGAGGTAGCACAAGCTAATCTTGGGCCATTTAATCCTGAGACTCTCGCAAGGATGGAACAATTAGATCGTTTAGTAGGATAGTGCGATGGATAGTGATGATGTTCTAAAACTTTTAGAAAAACATGAAAAAGAATGTCACGTTAGATATGCTAAAGTAGAAAAAGCTTTAGAACGATTAGACACAAAATTGTGGGGTATTGTTGTAATGATTATAATTGCTAGTGGTTTGGAACAATTGTTATGAAACTTTCTGATCATTTCACTTTAGAAGAATTATGCAAGAGCCAAACGGCGTTGCGGTTTGGGATTAACAACAAACCTATTCCTAATCACATTGATAATTTAAAGTATCTAGCAACCACGGTCCTCGAGCCAGTAAGAAAAGAATTTGGTCCGTTTACCCCTAGCAGCGGATATCGCTCAAAAGGTTTAAATAAGAAAATAGGGGGATCTAGTAAAAGTCAACACTCAAAAGGAGAAGCGGCTGACATAGAGATAATAGGAGTCTCTAACAAACTTTTAGCCGCGTGGATCTTTCATAACATTGATTATGATCAACTTATCCTAGAATTTTGGTCAGAGGACAACACAGATCCTAATCAAGGGTGGGTGCATGTCAGCGCAAGCCAAAACGTGTGCCGAAACTCTTGTTTAACTTTTGACGGAAAAAATTACTCCCCCCTATCACTTTAACCATTGTCGTGTTTCTTCTCCAAAAACTTTAGTTGCCAAATCTACTTTGTCTTGAAGGGCATCTATAATCTTTTCATCCACCGTGTCCGGAGACACTAAGTCAATATAAGTAACATTGTTCTCTTGCCCTATACGATGCGCCCTGTCTTCTGATTGAAGCCTTATCTCAAGGTCATAGCTGTTTGAGTAATAAATCACAGTTTTTGCCTCTGTTAACGTCAGGCCAAAGCCCCCGGTCCGGGGTTGACCCACAAAGAAACGAAGGGGGTTTGCTCCGTTTTGGAAACTATTTACAATTTCTTGTCGTTTATCTTGCGGTGTTTCTCCGTAGAATGTCTCTACACTTCTCTCCCCATACTCTTCGGCAATAACCTTCTTTATTTTTTTAATATCGTGGGTCTACGTTGCCCATATAATTACTTTCCCGTGTACTTCCTCAAGTATAGATAACAGTTCTTTCGTTCTGTAGTTTTCAAGCTCTTTAATTTCTCCATCATCAGGAGGTAAAAACCCACAGCATATCTGTTGTAACCGCATAATCTGCGTCAACACACTTGTTGTCGTAGACAATTCCCCATTGTCTATCTGAGCCAAGGCTAATGTCTTCATTTGGTCGTACACTTTCTTTTGATCCGCGCTCAACGGTACATAGCGTTTTTGATACAGTTTTTCCGGTAGATCTAAACAGTCTTCCTTTAATATACGAGAACTTGTGTCGTGTATCTTAGCCTGCAATTCTCCCATTCTTCTGTAACCCACAATGTGGTCAAAGCTTTTGCCCCCAAACGCCATACGTTTTACGACAGCATACCTGTTTCTAAACGCATAAAAACTATCAAAACCAAGCATGTTTGCATCTAAAAACTTGCACTGCGAAAATAAATCCAAAGGAGACTTTGTTACAGGAGAACCTGTCAAGATTCTTTTGTACTTCCCTAATTCACCCAACTTTATTATAGATTTAGTACGGGCGGCATTTCTATTCTTAATAGTAGTGCTTTCGTCTATAATGACCATATTGTCTGGATTTTGTCTCAAATAGTAAGAGGCAACGTCCAAACCCTTCTTTGTGGACAAAGCCTCTACATTCATCACAAAAAGATGCAACTTCCTTTCTTTTCTTTCTTCCCGAGTTGCAATTTGTTTCATTTCTTCTTTAAACTTTTTAGTAAAATTAGGTTGCCACTTAACAATTAAACTTTCAATTCTGTCCGGCATGTGCTTTGGTATCTCATTCTTAATCCAATTCTCGTACACGCCTTTGGGCGCAACGATAAGCACAGTGTCTATCTCATTGTTTTCATACAAAAAGGACATACTATCTACCGTTACTTTTGTCTTGCCTGTCCCCATCTCTAAAAAAAGAGCATAATGTCTTAACGACTTGGATCTTTCAAACACTCGCCTCTGATGATTGAATGGTTCTGTTTTAAAAACATATTTCACAACTTTCTCCTTGCTTTTACTATAAAATAGTATATACATTAATTACTGTCGTAAAACAACAGTGAATTTTTGAAACAAGAAAAAGGAAAGATTATGAGTGAAGTACCGGACTTTATGAAAGAGGAGAGCAACGAGGTTTCTTCTTTTAAAAATACTAGTCTACAAACGCTTGGCGAATTAGCTGATCGAATTGTAGGGGAGCAAAAGAAAGTACTGTTTGCAGAAGCAGAACTTAAAAAGAGTAAAGCGGAACTTAGAAAACTAACGGATGAAGAACTTCCTGCCGCGATGGCGGAAGTAAACATGCGAAAGTTTGAAACCGATTCTGGTCACAGTGTTACTATTAAGAAGATATACAACACAAGCATCAAGGTCGAAGACAGACCTAAAGCTTTTGAATGGTTGCGTGAGAACGGTTACGCTGATCTAATTAAGAACACAGTTTCCGCAGATTTTGGGAAGGGGGAGGACGAAGTAGCTTTAAAGTTCCAAGCTCTTGCTGAGAAAGAAAGAATTGACGTTAAAACGGACACGAAAATACATCCAATGACTTTACGGGCTTGGGGTAAAGAACAGGTAGAAAATGGCAGAAGTGTGCCAGAAGTTATAGGTATAACAGTAATTGATCACGCAGAAATAAAAGGAGTGAAATAAAATGAGTAAGCAAGAAGTAGCAAACACTAAAGAAAATCCGGTGGCAAATATTGATATTAATATGTTTGCTCAAGATGCAGGAAAAGGCTTATCGGCTATTACACAAGAAGATCTAGCCCTTCCCTTCTTAAAGATCTTATCGGGTCTGGACGATATGCCTGATGGGGCAAAGAAAGGCGACATTATAAACACAGTGACGGGACAGGTTTACCCCGGAGCCGAGGGAGTGCGTGTCATACTTGCTATGTTCAATAAGCGTTTTATCCATTGGGAAGCAAGAGGCACAGGCTCTGGCGCACCCAAAGCAATCTACGCTCCGGGGGAGGCGAGTATACCTAAAACAGAGCGGAGTGCTGAAGATAACAAAGATTACGTTATCGGAGGAAATGGTGACTACATAGACACAACAGCGCAACATTATGTCGTTGTTTTAAACGAAGAGGGTTACGACACCGCTTTGATTTCGATGAAGTCCACGCAACTTAAAAAGTCAAAGAAGTGGTTGTCGATGGTTATGTCTAGGAATATGAAAGACGATAAAGGTGTTCCTTTCACACCGCCTTCATATGCTTACGTGTACTCATTAAAGACCGTTAGCGAAGAAAACTCAAAAGGTAAATGGCACGGATGGGACATTACCCTTGAGCAAGAAAACAGCGGTGTTTTACAGGATGCAGAAGCATATCATAAGGCAAGAGCCTTTGCTGATAGCATACAGAAAGGTGAAATAACTGTGAAGCACACTTCTGACGCTCCCGTTGCTGACGCAGAAGACGGCAGAGACGAAGACTTACCGTTTTAATTCTCTGGGTGGATTGGGGGGTGCAAGCCCCCCAATTTATTAATAGGTGAAATGTGTCTATAGAATCAGAAAAATTTGAACATATATTTAGAGGGCTAGACCTTGCTTACGGAACGTATGCCGTGTCCGGCAACAAAAACGGTAAGCAAACAGGGAAGGCTCAGATTGTTCGTACTCCACGCACCACGAAGCTTTGGGAAGAGCATTTGTCGGGAAAGGGGTCAGCAATCGGTATTATTCCCATCAATGAAAGCAGTCAATGCGTGTGGGGCTGTATTGACGTAGATGAATATGTTGGACTTGACCACAAAGTTTTAGTTGAAAAGGTAAGGAAGTTAGAGCTACCCCTTGTTGTTTGTCGTAGTAAATCTGGCGGAGCGCACATCTTTCTGTTTACTAAAGATTGGTTGTCGGCCAAGGATATGCAGGAAACACTTAAGAATATGGCCTCTGCATTAGGATACAACGGTTCAGAGATTTTCCCCAAACAGGTTTATTTAAACGTAGAAAAAGGGGATACCGGAAATTTTTTAAATCTTCCTTATTACACTATTGAAACTGGTATGCGATACGTTATTCAAGATGATGGTTCCGCCGGAACTCTCGAGGAGTTCTTTGCTTTATATGAGAAATACGCACAAGACCCCGAGGAATTGCTTTCTTTTGAAATTAAAAGTGAGCCGGACACAGATTTTAAAGATGTCCCTCCGTGCCTGCAAGCTTTGTTTAAACAGGGGTTTGAAGAAGGGTCGCGTAACAATGGTCTGTTTAATGTTGGCGTGTACTTAAGAAAAGCATTCCCTAAAACGTGGGACTCAGAGATACAAAAATTTAACTCTCAGTACTTTGATCCTCCCTTGAGTCTTGACGAATTAAATACGGTGGCTAAACAATTAGAAAAGAAAGATTACACGTACAAATGTAGTGATCAACCTATAAAAAGCTTTTGTAACAAAGAGTTATGCGCCACAAG
>Ga0075468_10000861_pt1 | contig 12508 bp, 27 predicted proteins | sample DEB08_DNA_12_FD_77578 | JGI IMG/M metagenome (GOLD analysis project Ga0075468, IMG submission 77578) | Aqueous microbial communities from the Delaware River and Bay under freshwater to marine salinity gradient to study organic matter... | ecosystem: Environmental > Aquatic > Marine > Coastal ...
ATGAAGAGGCTAAAAGACTTATGACAGGAGCAGACTAATGACTACCGCAAGTATGCTAAATAGCCTATATCACTGTGGATTCTGCGTACAAGTATCAGCTTTTGTTGATGCTTGGAAAACTCGTAGAAAAAATAGAGACGGCGCACGTCAATTAGAAGCTATGAGTGATCATGCTCTAAAAGACATTGGTTTAACACGGGGTGATATTCCTCTTGTTAGAAGTGGTGAACTAACTGACCATTATAGGAACTATGTATGAACTTAATAAAACATATTATTGATTTTTTTACACCTGTTAGCGAAACTGCTTTGCGGGACGCATATTTTTCAAGAGCACATGATAATGTGAATCTTGAATATAGAATGAAGGTATGGGAACAACAGAATCCCAATCTTAAAGGTTGGCAGTAACTGCCAGTCAGTGGGGGGCTTATGTCCCCCATAATTTTTTTATGAAAAGAGAACTTATGAACTATTTACTACCTTTAGCAATTGTTGCTACCTTTATTGGCGGTTCCGTTAGCGCTATGGAACTTTCTAACAGTGTATCACTTGAAAGAAATATTAACACTGAAATTAACAAATTTTCTACATCATCCGGTATTTCATTTGAAAGCGGGTTTGATATTGCTGCAGGCGTCAGCTTAGTAGACACCAAAGCAGATCAAGGATCTTTTGATTTTGGTGAAGTGGAACTAGATCTAGGATATACTATAACTGATTCTATCTCGCTATTTATTAAAAATGATTTTGATAAAGATTTTAAGCATGATGATACTGTGGTAGGTATTTCGTTTAGTTTCTAAATACTATGAGGGGGAAGTTAAGCAGCTTCCCCCTTGCTTATTAGTTAAAAATAAGCTATTATAATTTTACACAATACACACACAGAGGAGACGATCATGACACATAAAAACCCATTTGAGATTCGTGCAGAAATGTTGCACTTAGCTAAAGACTATATGGATACACAACAACAAATGAATATTCAATTTGCTAATGACATGTATGAGCAAGGCAAAAAGAATATGCAAGAAGTTCAAGAAGCATACAAAATGTATAGCATGGACGATGTAATTAACAAAGCAAAAGAAATGTATTCTTTTGTTTCAACCAAAGATAATAAATAAGAGGATACTTAAATGAATAAGGCGACTATCGAATTTAGATATTCACCCGATTATAACAATGACAACTATGATACGGACGTTGTTGATAGAATGGCTACCGTAAACTATGAATTTGAAGTTCCAGAACTTGGTGTAAGTATTGATGATATTCAGTATCACTTTAATCAGTGGCTTCGCAGTATTGGCTATGTGATTGATTATGGAGATCGTTAAATGAAAATGAAAGATAAAATGTTACAGGCAGTTGGTACTCATGCTAAAGGTATGGCAGCTAAACATAAGATGAATGTGGATGTGTATCTTAACAATCCTACAGGTATTGGTGAACATTCTTGTGTTGTAGAATCTGTCACTCATGAATTAGAAGAACTTGGTAAATGGACTGATATTCTACGTACACTTGAAGAAGAGTATGAGTATTACGCATGAAAATTCAAGGCCCAGCATATGCACAAATGCACATGGCTCAACAACCACTTGAGTTGATAATCAAAACACAACTTGCTAAGCAACATCAGCAACAGATTGTGGAACAGATTCGTCGTAGAACACACGCTGTTGTATCAGAATCGTATAAAGCACTGGGCAATAGCTATGAGGGTCATAGCGGTACTTATGGAGCTGATGGTAGAAAAATGCATATCCCACAAGTTGAAGCGGTACAAGGTAAGCCCCCTAAAAGTGTGGATATTCAAGCATGAAGTCTAAAACCTATGAATGGGGCCCCATTTTACAAAAATATACAGTAACTAAACAACATTTTAGTGAATGGTGGCCCCATGTAGATGCTGCAAACATAGAATATAAAAAGAGATTAGCTGGTCATGTAAAGTATCAAGTGGGCTTTAATGACGAACTGAAACTGATTTTTTCTAATATCTTTGCTCCTTATTTTGATGATTATCTACGCATTTATAGTGAACGATATAATGGTAAACATTTTGATGGATTACAATTAGACTCACTATGGATTAATCATATGCAGCAGTATGATTATAATCAACCTCACATACATGCGGGTCACTTATCTTTTGTGTATTATGTACAAATTCCTAATGAGCTGATCGCAGAAGCGCATGCTTATCAAGGACAAGGAGGTGCGCCAGGAGATGTTATATTCATATATGGCGAAAATAGTTATATTAACCATCCTCCTAGCCAAATATGTGAACATCAGTGTAGTCCACGCGCAGGAGATTTATATATCTTTCCTGCTATGATGAGACATGCAGTGCTACCTTTTAAAAGTCCATGCACTAGAGTTTCTATGAGTGGTAACTTATCTTTCAAAAGCCCTGTTGAATAAATGACAGAATGGAAAGAACAGGCTAATGAATGGATGCGTATAGCATATTCAGCTAAAATGAGTCAATTATTACCAAAATATCAATATCATATACTAGATCGTTGTTTGAGAGGAGCTAGTGATATAATTTCTTGTGAATCTATATCAGTACATTCTAATACTAGCTCATTAATACAATGGTGTAAACTGTGGTCTGATAAAGCATTACAGCGTTATGATCAAGTGAGAGATGAACTAACTGAACAGCGATTAGGTAAGCCTCCAACTCATCGCCAGATTTGCAATGCGCGAGATAGCACTAACAAAAGATGGTTTACTTGTGAGCATGAATATCCACTAGTAATTCCTAAAAAAGGTGTTAGAGATCAAGATTGGACTATGCAACAGCTGAGCGATTGGATGTGGACTTACTCTAAAGTTACAATCATACTAAATTCAGAAAATGATAGATTGTTAAGTTGGACTGAAGATATGGACATAGCGAGCAAAAGATATGAAATAGCTGGTATTGCGGTATCTGAACATCCTCAACACATTATAGTTTAATCATTGCTCATGCCCTGCACATATGCTAATATTATTGCACAGCTGATTCAAATGTATACGCTGTCGCACAGCGCTCCCCCATATATTGAATAATCGAGCGACCGTAGGGAGCTAGTACGGAAACGTAGTTTCTTATCGTTGTCTTGCCACAGCTACGTCTTTTTTATACTTGCTTATTCCTTATTTTTTATGTTATAAGTTTATATAAATAGAAAAGGAGAATGATTTGCCTAACATTTGTGAAAACACTCTTACTCTTAGAGTTGAGTATGCAGAGTTCAATAAACTTGATACTCTACTGGATAATCTGAATGAAGATGATTGTCCTGACACTACCACTTTCTTTGGACATTTTGTTCCTGAAACATATCTCTCAAAAGATTGTAAGATTAAAGATGGACAAATGCCTGAGTGGTATGAATGGCGTGTTGCTAATTGGGGAACCAAGTGGGATGCACATATCAGTCACTTTGAATGGACTGAGCTTGAGGATGCTTGGGAGTTAGAAATAACTTTTGATACAGCATGGGGACCGCCTGATGAAGTATATCGTACATTTACTTGGCAATCTAAAACTTTTCATGCTACTTGGCATGAGCCTGGTATGGGTTTTGTAGGTGAGATGGATGATAATGGTACTTCTGATTGGGAATACCATAGTTGGTCTGCTGATGATCTAAACAAATATATTCCTGAAAATTTGATAGAGCGATATGCTCTTGTAGATATTGTTAGTTATATGGAAGCAGAGGAGGCGGTAGGTTAATGGCTAAAGCAGATTATGGAATGGCTACTGGCAAATGTACTGTTTGTACTATCAATCTCTGGGATTCAACTAATAATAAACCTACTATTTTTCCTTGTGGCATTGAGAAATGTCCTTATGAAGATGCAAATAACCAAAATGCTCACTTAGGGATTCGTAATTATTCTGGGGTAGGCTCAGGTTTAGGTCAGATCATATTTAATGGGTAGACAAATGACTACTCATAAACATAAAGATTACGTTTTAGAACTCAGCAATAAAGGCAGAGTTACTAATTCTAAAAAATTGCTTTTTGTCGGTAATCGACGAGAGGCAATTCGCCTATTTGTGAGATGTTGTGATGATAAAGCTGTTACTCATAAATTTAGAGATGTAATGAATATCCATAGGAGATACTGATATGGCACATAGTGTAGAGCAGTTATATGAAAAAGTAGCAGTACTAAATACTAAAGCTATAGAACTTCATAGAGAGCGTTACAAAACTCAAGATTCTTATGATAAGGCAAAATGTACATTTCTTCTAGCTGATGTGAGAACATTAGCTAAAGAGATTGAAAGAGGATTAGTAGACCTTGATATAGAATTTTCTAAATCATCTATTGACTCTTAATATAAATAAACTATAATAAACATATGTTAAATTCGTATTGGGAGTATGCAGGTACTCGGTACAGAAATAAATTCCAGGCTATAGATGCCTCTAACGGTAAAGTTAGAGACATTTCGTATCATGCTTTTCCCGACTCTAGTTTTGATACCTTTGATTTTTCTGTAGAACCTAAAGAGTCCTTTTCCCAACTAATTAAAGATCGTGCATTACAACTTAGGGATACTTATCCCTATTTAAAGTTGTGGTTTAGTGGCGGTGCTGATAGTACCACTATGCTTAATACTTTTTTGACTAATAATATTTTTATAAATGAAATATGTGTATATAGATTCTCTCCTAATAATTGTTTTAATGATAACGAAGGAGATTATGAGATCTTGAACTATGCAATTCCTTTTTTAAAAAAAATACAAAATGAAATACCTAATACTAAAATAAAGATTATTGATTATGGAAAAGACTACTATGATCAGATACTAACTGATTCTTGGTTTTACAAAAAGAATAGTTTGTCACTTAGGCATTTTGCTATACCTAAAATAAATGGTAAAAACTTTTGTAACATTTTTGGTTGCTTAGACCCATTAGTTATATCAGATAATAATAATAACTTTTATCATGAAATTTGGGATACTAGTAATGCATCAGAGTTAGCAAATGCAAGAAATATAGAATTATTTTTTACCAGTCCTAATATGTTGAAATTACACTCAAAACAGTGTCATTTAATGAAGCAGTACTTAATTGATAATCCAACTATTGAAAGAAATAATTGGAATGAGCAAAAAAAGATAATTAGAAATAACCTTAGAGATGTAGCTATAGCTCCGGAGCCTAGCTGGTTTATTAAGGCTATGTACCCTAAAGATAATATGTTCTTTAATACTAAAGATAGAGTGCAATATAAACAATATTCTAAAACTCAAAAAGATAAAATTAAATATTTGTATTCTACAGCAACAGTAAATAACTATGTACTACCTAATTTAATAACTAGCCATAAAGCAAGAACTTTATATTTAGGTAAAGGATAAAAACTTATGAAATTAAATACATTATATAATAAAACAGATTACTTTCAAGACTACTTAGATAATAATGGTGTTAGTTTATCTGACGCTATTTATGTACAAAAAACTCCTTTAACTGTTAGTCCCTTTCAAGACTGGATTGATTTTGCTAATAACAATGAGTGTGTAAAAAAAGCCTCACTACCTAGACCTTATTATCAAACAGAAAATGGAGGTATGCAAAATAGTGTTTTAACATTTAGTCTAGGATATGATGAAAAAAATACTATTGAGCATAATTATGGAAATAGTGAGACTCAGAATATAGAGTTAAAAAGACTTTTTGGTATAGATAATTTATATAAATTAGGTTTAGATCCTAAAACTGCTTTATTACGTTTATTAATATATTATCCTGGTCATGGCATACCTATGCACACTGATACTTTTAATAGTTATAAAAGCTATTATAATATCCCTAAAGATAAAGATATTACTGTAAAAAGATACTTTGTAGCTATAAGTCCTTGGGATTGGGGGCATATGCTACAAGTTCATAATAATGTTTTGACTCACTGGCAAACAGGAGATACATGGAATATACCTGAAATGACTTATCACTTAAGTGTTAATTTTGGTATTGCACCTAAATATTCTTTAACATTAACAGGTCAAGAAAATGTATAAAGGTGGGAGGCCTATTTTAGACACTGATGTTTTAAAAATATTAGAATATATAAATTATGGCAATACTGATATAATAACTTCTTATTTTAATCTTAATGATTACTAATGGTATTTACAGGATGGAGATCAAATGGTTGACTATGCAAAGATTGTAGAAAATATTAAAACTTGTAAAGATTGGTTAGATGTATTCAACAGACCTGATGTAGATGCTGTAGATCTTGGATATTATTTATCTAACTATGATTATGACGAAACTCCTTATGATTATCTAGGAAATATTGATGTAGATAATATTGATTGGTCTAGTGCAGAATTTTTAGGAAATACCAGCGTACTTCCTTCTGAGCATCATAGAGTAGCAAAATATAATTACTTTAAAGGGTATGATAAACGTGCTCCTACAAAAGAAGCAGAAAAAATAATAAAAGATAGGTTAGGATTTACTCAGTATCATAGTACTTTTAATATTCAACCTCCTAATAATGTGACAAGACTCCACTTTGATATTATTACGAGTTTTTTAGATTCAGATAATAATTTAGCTGATATACCCTTTGATATTAAACGACTTCAGCCAGTTGGTGATAAACCTATTAGAAGAGTATTTGTTGCTCTTTCAGATTGGCAGGACGGATGGATATTTCAAATAGGAAAAGATCAATGGTCTGGTTGGAAAAAGGGTGATGTAATAGATTTTAATTGGAGACAAGCTCCACATTCTACAGCTAATGCAGGATTTGATACTAGAGCACTATTAAAGATTACAGGGTACTCCTCTTTTATAGATCAACTAATTGAAGAAGGTAAAACATTATGAATAAATTTATAGCAGCAATGGATCATAGTGGTGGATCAACTGGTGGGGTTCTAGAGCGATATGGACAAGAGTATACAGAAGAAAATAAGATGGAAAAAGTTCATGCTATGCGTTTGCGTATGGTAAATAGTCCTGATTTTACTTCTGATAATATTAAAGGTGTGATTGTATATAAAGATACTCTAGATAGAAATATGGCACCAATTTTACATGAAAAAGATATTCCAATATATCTAAAAGTCGATAGTGGTTGTAATTCTGATGGAACTCTCAAAGATTTTGATGTAGATACAATGATTCAATTTGCAAACAAACATAGTTGTACTGGTACAAAAATGAGAAGCATTATACACAGTGTTGATATGATAGCTCCTGTACTAAATCAACAATTTGAAATTGCCAAACAAATTGCTGAAGGATTCCTTATGCCTATTATTGAACCAGAAGTTCCTATTGATTCTGACAATAAAAGAGAGATTGAATGGAAACTGGCTGCACAGTTAAAACAAAAATTAAATACTTTTCATCACTATATAGATATTCATAGACTATATGCCATGCTTAAACTAACTCCTCCAGAAGAAAATAATCTATACTATGATTTAACTAACCATCCTAATGTTCATAGTATTGTAGCGCTAAGCGGGGGTTATTCTACTGAAGAAGCTTGTCAGCGTCTTTCAAAACAAAAAAGTATATCAGCAAGTTTTAGTAGAGCTTTAAGCGAAGGGCTGTATGCTTGGCAAGATGATACTGCATTTAATGCAAGAATTACCCAAAATATAAAAATGATAAAGGATGCCTCTTGTAATGAAGTATGTAATTGATATTGATGGAACTATCTGCAAGGAAGTAATTATACCTGATAGCGGCGGTAAAAAAGACTATGCTAATCATATTCCTATGCCTGAGCGTATTGCAAAGGTAAATGCACTATATGATGCAGGCCACACGATTAAGTATATGACCGCACGTGGTTGTGTAAGTGGTATAGATTACTACGCATTAACCAATAATCAACTTATTAAATGGGGTGCAAAGTTTAATGAACTAAGTGTTGGGGAAAAAGAAAACTACGATATTTGGATCGACGACAAAGCATTTTGGAGTGAAAACTTCTTTCGTGAGACAGGGGAAAGCTATGAGTAGTATTACAGATCTAGAAAAACGTATAGAAAAATTAGAAGCAAGACCTCTTTTATACCAAAGAAAAGATATTTTTGGTAATTCTACTGGATTAGTTTATGCACAAGGTCAAAATGCACTACATCAGCCAGTAGAACTTGATCATATTAAAAATAAAACATTAACTAATGAGGATGAGCAATGAACGCATATGTTGATGCTGGAGTTGCTATTGAAAAGGGAAACGAGATAGCAAAATATCTTGGCTTCAAAGATTTCGGCGCTTCTTTAATGATTGGCGGGGAAGAAGTTGTAATATCTACTGATGGTGTAGGTACAAAAATTTTAGTTGCAGAAGCACAAAATAAATTTGATACAATTGGTATTGATCTTGTTGCAATGTGTGTGAATGATATTCTATGTAAGTTTGCTCAACCAATAGGATTTCTTGATTATTACGCGACAGGGGAAATATGCCTTGATAAATCAAAAGAAATTTTAAAAGGAATATTAAAAGGATGTGAACTTGCTGGCTGTACCCTTATGGGCGGTGAGACTGCTGAGATGCCAGGAGTTTATGAAGGATCTAAATTTGACCTTGCTGGTTTTGTTGTGGGTACTGTAATTGATCGTCATATTCCTAGAATCGTACAAGAAGGTGATATTCTTGTAGGCATTCCCTCAAGTGGTCCGCACTCAAACGGATTTAGTTTATTGCGAAAAATATTGCCATTAGATGAAATACCACTTACACCCACAAGAATTTATACAAATGAAATATTAAATAATCATCATTTGATTAACGCAGTATCACATATTACTGGCGGTGGTCTTATAGAAAATATTCCAAGAATGTTGGACGGTAGAGACTATTCTTTAGAAGTTTCAATTGAGAATGGTCTTGACACAAGAGATAATAATTGGTGGAATGATTTATATTTCAAATGTCAAAATAAAATGACCATGAGAGAATTTTTAACAGTATTTAATGGTGGTTATGGTATGGTGTTAGCTGTATCTCCACATAATTTTGATAAACTAGCCATTGAAGATGTTAAGATTATAGGTAAGGTATTGTAAGGAGTTTTGATTTGTTATTTAAAGAAGTAGATTTTATTAGTCATGCAGGGGTACCTCTTAGTTGGAAGTTAGAGTGCGAAGCTCTTAGCATAGCTGAATGGAGTTGTTTAGCTAAAATGATATTAGAGTATGAAAAAAGACCTTTTAGTATTGCAATGGGAATACCTAGAGGAGGAGTTTTATTAGCTAATGCTTTAGATAGGTATGGAACTAATAAGGCTAAAGACCCTATACTTGTAGTTGATGACGTATATACAACAGGCACTAGCTTTCGTGAATATTGTGAAGACTTATTTCCAGATAGAGATGTTATTAAATGGTGTGTATTTGCACGTAAACCTACTACAGATGGAGTAAAAGCTTTATTTACTATGCCAGATATAGAGGATATTTAAATGAGCTATATTAAAGACAAAATGAAAGAATTGAGTGATCCAATTGATGTGCAGATTATGTTGTGTGATACAGATACAGATACTTTAATGTTAGCTTGCGCTATGTTGGTTAAAGCAAAAACTATATTTGATTCTCAGATTGGTGTAGAAGCTAGAAAAACAATGTTTTTAGGATATACTACTGATGACAGTTAATACTCATGGGATTGAAGAAGAAGAAAATGAACATGCTATAAAACGTAAAGTTTACTTAGATATTAACCCTCGTCCTCAGCAATCTGAAGTTGTTAGATCACTTAAAAATCAAGCTGGTGAAGAATGGAAGTCGAGATGCACTGAGCATTATGCTTGGAAAGCTGCCGAATATATTGAATTTCTTGAAAGTACAATAAGAAAGTATCAGATCAGCAATGACCCGTTTACAAAACTTTAAGGCTTGGTTCAAACATTTAAAACAAGAAGGTATCAAAATGTACGGCGAAGATCAAAGCGATCTTGATTGGTATGGAAAATATAACAATATGAATTGTTGTATATGGGCTTTTCATAATTCCGGTACTCACTTCACTGACGGTACATATTTTAAAAAAGAAAGATTGATTAGAATGGATATAAGTAATGTATACAGGAGGTAGATCTATAAAAGATAAAGATGTATCCTCTATACTACCTACTATGTTTGTTAATGATACTGATTCTACTATTAGTTCAATATATCTTGATACCTATAGAAAATGGATTATAAATAATAAGCTAAATACTATTATTGGTTTAGATAACTTTTTACATTGTGATTATACTAATGGTACTAGTGAGGTATTTGACCACTTTCGTTTAAAACATAAAGATAAAAAATTTAAATTTTATAAAGGAGAGTACAGATACCATAGGTTTTCAGGTCTTAACTATCAATTAATATCAAATTGTAATAATCTAATGCCGGGAGATGCATTAATAATATCTTTGCCTTTTAGTTCTACTTGCGCTATACATAAGTATGAAGAAACAATGATAATGTGTGAGAAATTAAATATTCCTGTATTAGTAGATTGTGCTTTATTTGGGACTTGTAGTAATATTATTTTTAATTTTACTTACACCTGTATAGAACAAATAGCTTTTTCGTTGTCTAAAACTTTTCCTATATCGCAACTGAGAGTAGGTATTAGGTTTAGTAGAATTTATGAATCAGATGGTATATCTGCCAATAATAAAGCTAATTATATAAATAGAGTAGGCGCTACAGTAGGTAATAGCTTAATGGAAAATTTTTCTTCAGATTATATCTATAATAAATATCAAGAAAAACAAAAACAAATTTGTAGAGAATTAGGTTTAGAACCTACTAATTGTGTAACTTTTGCTTTGGGTGATAATGAGTGGAGCTTTTTACAAAGAGATGGCTTATATAATAGAGCTTGCTTATCAGAAAGGCTAATAGAGGATTAATATGACTATAGATATATATGAATAATATTTTATGTCTTGGAGCTACTGGGTATTTAGGTAGTTACCTAACTAACCGTTTTAAGTGTGTAACTACTGCAAAACGATTTCAGTGGAGTGCTGATGTTTGGAAATATGATTTAGCACATCAATATGATTTTGTATTTTTACTTGCAAGAACTTGTAGAAAACAACATCCTAGACGTGATAGACTAACTATGATGGATGAAGTAGGAGGTATAGTTAAAGTACTTACTGCTCATCCACGTTCTCATATTGTTTTTACTAGTAGTAAATGTGTTTATGGTATTGCAGATGAAGAAGAACGCCCAATGACTAGAGAGGACATTGGAGACTATTTTGAAAGAGTACTAAACGGTGAGTTCGTAAATAAAACTATAGATTTACCACGAAGAGATGATGGTATGCATGTATCACTAACTAATGCGCTTTCAGACCATCACAGAGTATATGCGGATACAAAAATATGCGACGAATTATTAGTAAAAAATTGTGCACACAAATATACTATAATGCGTCTTTGGGATATAGAAGATAGTTAATGAGTATAGCTATTGGTATTTTAATGGGTTTGGTTTCTGGTTTACTACCAGGAGTAGGCAATCTAACTCTAATGATGTTACTATTTCCTTTTTTAAGTTACTTTGATCCTATAGATCTTTTAGTGATATATATTTCTATGGCTAGTATCTCTCAATACATTGGTAGTATCCCTGCTATTTGTTTTGGTATACCCGGAGAGCCTAGTTCTTTACCTGCTGTTTCAGAGTCAAAAAACTTAAAAAACTCTAATGAAGTGGCACAAGCAATATTTGGATCTGCTTTTGGTAGTTTTGTAGGAGGTGTACTTATACTTTGTACTTGCCTATTACTTAGTGATTATATATTTTTAATAAAGTACTTCTATTCTACTTACTTAATAAGTGCTTTATTAATATTAACTGCTATAGTATTATGTTTTACTGCTACTAATACTTTAATAATTAATTTTATAATGTTATTTATAGGTATTGGTTTAGGATTAATAGGCTATAATAAGACTTTTAATATAGAGATATTATCTTTTGACTCTATGTATTTATTTAGTGGACTACCTCTTGAGGTTGTATTAGTTTCTTTATTTGCTATTCCTCAGATTCTATCTGCGTTTTCTACTCGTGATTTAACTTTTCATATGATTGAATCTGTTAAATTATATACAGTGCGCCCTATAAATACTCTAATAAGTACTATTATAGGATTTTTTGCAGGTTTAGTGCCTGGACTTACTACAGAGTTAAGTAGCTTAATGGCGTATTCATTAGCTACTTTTAGGAGATTTTCTCCTATTGATAAAATTGTTGCTTCTGAGACTGCAAATAATGCAGGAGCTTTTTCTCAAACTCTGCCGCTTTTAATTTTTGGGATTCCACTAATAGGTAGTCAAGCATTATTGCTTACTTTACTTGAACAAAAGGGATTCTTTATAAATTTTATTGATTTTAGTACTTTAATGCCTACTCTTAGTATAAGTTTATTAATAGTAAATGCTTTTGGTTTATTTATTGCTTGGATAGGTGCTAA
>Ga0075468_10000877_pt1 | contig 12404 bp, 18 predicted proteins | sample DEB08_DNA_12_FD_77578 | JGI IMG/M metagenome (GOLD analysis project Ga0075468, IMG submission 77578) | Aqueous microbial communities from the Delaware River and Bay under freshwater to marine salinity gradient to study organic matter... | ecosystem: Environmental > Aquatic > Marine > Coastal ...
ATGAAAAATTTTGGAGAAGAATTAGGATGGGAGTTGGATGTCGATTTCCCATCGTGGGCAAATACAGAAATATATGTTAAAACAATTAGTAAAGGTTACCTTTTGGAAGGAGAAACTCCGAAAGATGCGTATTGGCGTGTCGCTACTAAGGTCGCGCGCCGTTTGGGAAGAAATGATCTTGCCAGCAAGTTTTTTGATTATATTTGGAGGGGTTGGCTTAATCTTGCTTCTCCCGTTTTATCTAATACAGGTACTGATCGGGGCTTGCCAATATCTTGTTTTGGAGTTGATGTTGGGGATTCGATCCAAGAAATTGGAATGAAGAACTTAGAGATGATGCTACTTGCGAAACATGGAGGAGGTGTTGGTGTAGGTATAAATATGATAAGGCCTGCAGGTTCAACTATCAACCAAAATGGTACATCAGATGGTGTAGTTCCATTTGCTAAGATATATGATTCAACTATTATTGCAACAAATCAAGGAGCAGTAAGAAGAGGAGCAGCATCAGTAAACTTAAACATTGAACATGATGATTTTGATGAATGGATTGAAATTAGAGAGCCGAAAGGTGATGTTAATAGGCAATGTTTAAACTTACATCAATGTGTGGTTATTGGCGATAAATTCATGAGAAAACTTGAAGATGGCGATGTTGAAGCTCGTAGAAAGTGGGGCAAAGTACTTCAAAAAAGAAAAGCAACAGGTGAACCTTATATTATGTATAAAGGAAATGTTAATAAAGCTAACCCAGATGCATACAAAAATAATAGTCTTAAAGTTTATATGACTAATATATGTAGTGAAATTGCATTGCATACTGATGAATCTCACTCATTTGTATGTTGTTTATCTTCATTAAATCTATCAAAATACGATGAATGGAAAGATACCGACTTAATTTACACAGCAACATGGTTTTTAGATGGCGTACTTGAAGAATTTATTCAACGAGCGAAAAATATGCGTGGATTTGAAAACAGTGTAAGAAGTGCTGAAAAGGGTCGTGCTTTAGGTCTTGGTGTATTAGGTTGGCATACATATTTACAACAAAGAGGCATTCCATTTGATTCTTTAACTGCTCAATTTGAAACCCGTAAGATATTTTCGCAAATGAAGATTGAAAGTGAACGAGCTTCAAGATCAATGGCAGAACATTATGGAGAACCATTATGGTGTGTCGGAACAGGAATGAGAAACACCCACTTAAGAGCAATTGCACCAACTGTATCAAATTCTAAATTATCAGGTAATGTTTCACCAGGTATCGAACCTTGGGCAGCAAATGTATTCACAGAACAAACTGCAAAAGGAACTTTCATTCGCAAGAATAAAGAGTTGGAAAGAGTTCTAAGAAAAGTGGGTATCAATAACAAAGAAACTTGGGATAAGATTCTTTCAGATGGTGGTTCTATTCAAGGAATAGATGAATTAGATAACTGGGTATATTGCGATAGCAAACTTGTTAACATAGCTGATTGTGCTGAAGGTAAAGAGGTTGATAGAGTAAAGGATGTATTTAAAACATTCAAAGAAATTAATCAATTGGAATTAGTCAGACAAGCTGGGGTTAGACAGCAATATGTTGACCAGTCAGTGAGTTTGAATCTTGCATTCCCATCAGAAGCAACACCTAAATGGTTAAATACTGTACATATGGAAGCTTGGAAACAAGGAGTTAAAACTTTATATTATACAAGAACTGAGTCAGTGTTGAGGGGCGATATTGCAGAACAAGCTATGAATCCAGATTGTCTCAGTTGTGATGGATAATTGGAAAATACAAATAAAATCATTATAATATAAAAAAGGAGTTATATGGAAATCAAACGTGTAGGCGAAGATCGTTATTTTATCAAACCTGATGTAGAAAAGAACACAAAAACTAAATCAGGTATTATTGTAGAGACTTCAGATGATGCTAGATCATATAAGACTGGTGTTATCATGCATAAAGGTTTAGGTCGAAAAGACGATAAAACAAAGTTAGTATTGCCATTCGAAGAAGGCGATCGAGTAATGTATGAACCTCGCAATCAAATTGAAATAATGGTTGATGATGATAAACTTGTAGTAATTAGAGAGACTAATATCATTTGTAGCTACGATGGATGAGATACAATTCATACCAATTGAATTAGTAGAACCGCATGTATTTGACAAAATGGTGAATATGTTGAATGAACATCCACCAGCCCGACTTCATATGCTTAATGAAGTTACAGTAAACAAATTTAAAAAAACTATAGTTGAATTTATTGATTATCTGATTCATGTTGGAGAACATCTAGAAGAATATGAAACATGTACAGCACTCGTAAAAAAACGAACGGCATACTTGAAATGGTTGCAAGGTAATAGAACTACTATTACAGTTATACGAGATATTATTAATGAATTCAAAGATCAATTATAAATTAAAAAAGGAGGAAACGACATGAAGATTAATCTAGTCGAAAATGGAGTGTTCCCTATAACTAAAGATGCAGCTGGCAATCTTTTAGAAGGAGCACTTGACACAGGATTATCTTCACCTGGTACAGTCCAAGGTGAGGGTAAACTTTTAGGAACATCGTGCTTATTTATTAGAACGTCTGGGTGCAATTTGCGTTGTGCTTGGGTAGGTGCTGATGGAAATGGATCACCTTGTGATACACCATATTCATCACATCATGCAGAAACTAATAAAATGGAAGTAGATGATGTGGTCAAATTAGTTCAAGCAAATCGAGGCAAAATGAATTATGTTGTTGTGTCAGGCGGCGAACCTACAATGCAACGACCCGTAATTGAATTAGTTACAAAACTAAGAGCATTGAGGTTTCATGTAACTATTGAAAGTAATGCAACTATATATTCAAGAGAATTAGCCCAAAATACCAATTTAATGTCTATGTCACCTAAGTTAGCATCATCAACACCGCGTGAAGCTAATTTGAAAAATACAGGCATTGACTATTCAGAACATTGGGCTAAGAAGCACGAATCTAAGCGTCGTAATATTGATACAATTCAAAAGTATATAGATGCTGCAAAACTTTATGATAATGATTTTCAGCTTAAATTTGTAGTTCAAAATCCAGGAGATATTGAAGAGATTGAAACAGACTTCTTAGCTCATTTAACAGGATGGACTGCAGATGATGTAGTATTGATGCCAGAAGGCACATCTTCGGATATGTTAGCTGACAGAAGCTATTGGGCAATTGAAGCAGCAATCAATAGAGGTTGGAGATTCACACCACGTTTACATATTGAATTATTTGGTAAAGCAAGAGCAGTGTAAGTTATGACAAAGAAGCAAAGAAATAGATTAGAATTAGTTATGCCCGGCTTTGCCAATGGCATTTCAACTCAATTGGCAGAAAAACAAGCAATGCATGGACCTGATGCCCGATTAACAGATAAAGAAAAATCTGCAATCATCACTAAAGCAGCAGAGCATTATGGTAACTTTTTGACTGCTTTAGGTGTTAAATGGCAAGATGACCCAAATTCATCTAATACTCCAATGAGAGTAGCAAAAGCATATGTAAATGATTTATGGCAAGGCCGCTACGAACCAATGTCAGACATCACATCATTTCCGAGTGATGGGTATGATGGCATTGTATTTGAAGGCGGAATTCCACTTACTTCAATGTGTTCACATCATCATCAGACTATCATGGGCAATGTTCATGTAGCATATATTCCAGATGTTAATAGCAACGTGATTGGGTTGTCAAAACTGAATCGTGTAGTAGAACATTTTGGAAGAAGAGGTGCAATACAAGAACAACTTACAGTAGCAATACATCATGCAATAGACGAGTTGATTACAGACAATAAAGGTGTTGCTGTAATGATCGAAGCAACTCATAATTGTGTGCAATGTAGAGGTGTAAAACATGTTGGCGCATCAATGAAAACAGCAAAACTTTCTGGAGCATTCATGAAAGATGGATCAGCTCGTTCAGAATTTTATCAATTTATTAAAGGTTATATTAATTAAAAAAGGAGACAATTATGTCAAAACAGGAGTTATTTGAAGCAATGGAAACGTATTGGGATACATTTGTTGAACAACACAATGGTACAACAAAAAAATCTCAGACAGAAGCACGTAAAGCAATCGGTGAACTAAAAAAATTAGTAACTGATTACAGAAAAGCATCTGTATCAGAAAGCAAGTAATTGAATGGGGGGCGTTGCCCCCCTTCTTTACGTTTAAAAGGAAACAAAATGAAAGAATTTTTATATTTTTCAGCAACATGGTGCGGTCCTTGTTTGCAACTTGGGCCAATAATGAACGAATTGCAAAGAGAAGGATATAAGGTACGAAAAATTGACGTAGACTCAGATCCGAATACACCATCACAATACAACGTACGTAATATTCCAACTGTTGTCTTGCTTAAAAATGGACAAGAAGTTGCGAGGCAGGTTGGAAATCAAACAAAAAGTCGTTATATTAATATATGGGAACAATCATAAAAGGTTATAAATATGTCTAAATTTCAATCAACAAAAGTATTTGACGGATTTAGTACAGTATTCCGTCAATGGCGAGCTGAAGGAACACATTGTAGATTTTTACACGGATATGGTGTAAGTTTTAAAGTATGGTTCGAAGGAGATCTTGATGAACGTAATTGGGTTTGGGACTTTGGCGGCATGAAACGTGCTAAAGGAACAATTGACGGCATGACTCCCAAAGCTTGGATGGATCATATGTTTGATCATACTTTGGTAATTGCTGAAGATGATCCTGAGTTGCAAAGTTTCAAAGATATGGATAGTCGAGGTGTTGTTCAACTAAGAATTGTTCCTGCAACAGGCGCAGAACGATTTGCAAAATTTGTTTATGATAAATTGAATGATTTTGTTCAAGAAGAAACAGCCGGCCGAGTTAGAATAAGTAAAGTTGAATTCATGGAACATTCAAAAAATAGTGCAATTTATCAAGGATGAATACATTAGACACACAATACCAATCACTACTACAAGACATTCTTGATAATGGTATAAAAAAATCTGACAGAACAGGAACTGGTACTCGTTCAGTATTTGGTCGACAGATACGACACAAAATGAGTGAAGGTTATCCTTTACTTACTACCAAGAAAATGGCTTTCAAAACAATGGTTGTTGAGTTGTTATGGTTTCTTCGTGGTGATACCAACATCAAGTATTTGGTTGACAATGGATGTAACATTTGGAATGGTGATGCTTATAAGAAATATAGACAAGATATTGATGAGTGGGTAAATCAGCTCAATCAAGAAGAATTCATTAACAAAATAAAAACAGATAATACCTTTGCAAAGAATTGGGGTGAGTTAGGTCCAATTTACGGGGCGCAGTGGAGAAATTGGAAAACTGAATCGATTATTAAAACTACTCTCAAAGACCCATTATCAGGTGAAGATACATATGTGAATGGTACTAAGTATATTGACCAAATCAAAAATCTAATCAACGACCTTAAAACAAACCCAGATAGTAGGCGATTAATGGTAAATGCTTGGAATGTAGGTGAGTTGGATCAGATGGTTCTTCCACCATGTCATTATGGATTTCAAGTTTATACAAGAGAGTTAAGTCGTGAGGAACAATATAAGGATTACCCAGAACTTTTAAAAGTGCATGAGGATAAGTCAGCTGCAATAATGGAACAAAATTATGTAATAGCTGCTAAATGCCGTGAGATTGAAAGAGACATGTTATCAAAACTACCAGAATTACCTGAACGAGCAATCTCTTTAATGTGGAACCAACGTTCAGTAGACACATTCTTAGGTTTACCATTCAACATTGCATCTTATGGTTTGTTATTAGAAATCATAGCAAAAGAAGTTAATATGGTTCCTGATGAATTGGTTGGTAATTTAGGAGATGTTCATCTATATTCAAATCATATTGAACAAGCAAAAGAACAGATTGGTAGAGAACCAATGAAGTTACCTAAACTAAATGAGTTACCTAATTACTTATGTATGAAGGATGATTGGGAATGTTATAAACCATCTGATATCACTTTAGATAACTATCAATCACACCCAACAATTAAAGCACCTTTATCAAATTAAAAAGTTATGTTAGAATTTATTAGGCACGCTCTAGGAACTTGTGGTGAACATTGGCACCCAAATTTATTCAATATATCAATGTTAGCAGCATCTATTTCTAGTTCTGTATACTACGTTAAAATAAAGTTCTACAATATTTATAAGAAATAGGATATTTGATATGAACGAAATGGAAAAGTTATTATCATACTTGATGCATTCTAGAACACAAACTCATGTATTTAATTTACAGACAAAATCATATGCAGAACACATGGCACTAGGTGCTTACTATGAAGGCATTGTAAATTTAATTGATGGTTTGGCAGAAACCTTTCAAGGTAAAAATGGAATCATTGAAAATTATGATAACTTTAAATTAGAAGCATATCAAGACAAAGACCAACTCATCAAATACTTTGAATCTCTAGGAAAGATGGTTGAGTCAATACAACCTAAATTCAAAGACACCTACATTCAAAATCAAGTAGACACTGTGTCTGAACTTATTTATTCTGCAAAATATAAAATTGAACATCTTGGATAACGCATTCTTTTTTATTATATTATAAATAAAAGAGATGAGTCGAATTAAACGTTGGATTGAAGAACAACTAGATCAAGGAATTGATGTGTTGCATCCAGAACAGTTAGACAAAGAATATTGTTATTACAGCGGACTGCCTTCTCCAGCCGCATATCAAAATGAGGACCAAGATGAAAACGAAACAAGAAATTATTCAGAGACTGCTTGACAAAAAGCACATTACGGCTGAAGAAGCAATGTCATTAATGGAAACTACTCAATATGTTCTTCCATTTCCTGGCGGTTATTGGACATCTACTGTTACAGGCGCTGACAAAATGATGACACAAGATGCAATCAATTCAGCAAACGAACAAGCTCGTAAAACTATATTGAATGATTGAAATTTTAGGATGGGTTGGAACTGTATTAGTACTAATTGGTTATTGGGCTAATTCAAATTTACGGCACCGTTTAGCAATGACAACATGGATTGCTGGCGACGTCATATGGATTACATATGATGTATTTATTGAAAACTGGAGCCATATGGTTCTGAGTTTAGTTATTATCGGAATAAACATTTACGGAATATATAAAATTATTGCAAATGGCAGATTATCAAGATGATGAAATACTCATAGCAGAGTATCAAATTGACCGAGGCATTGACAGGGTCGCTCGTCAAATTGCTTCAAGCAGAAAAAACATAGTTACAGACACTCCAGTTATTTTAGGAGTACTCAATGGGGCATTCATGTTTACTTCAGAACTTGTTCGCAAGCTACATATTGAATGTTATGTAGATTTTTGCAGAGTATCGAGTTACCCATCCGGCCCAGACTTAAAAAATCAACCACAAATTACATGTCCACCTAAAATTGATGTTACTGGCAGAGATGTATACATTGTTGAAGATATTGTTGATACCGGCGAAACTGTAGAGCATCTAAAAGAATTTTTAGCAGAAAATGGTGCAGCTCGAATTTATGTTGTATCATTAATAAAGCGAGAATCAGATACTAGAAGTTTAATTGACTTTTTTGGCGTCGAAATTGATGACAGTTGGGTATATGGTTTTGGGCTAGATGATAATGAATTAAGAAGAAACTACAGAAACATTTATAAGAAGACTGTTGACTAAAACAAATGTCTAATTATGAATTTACTGTAAAACGAAGGTTAGCAATTGCAAAATTAGAACAATGGATGTATGATGTTTATGTCAAAACTGATTTAAATCATTCATATGAAATTTGGCAATGGCTCAAACAGATATATACAAGTACTAGAACGAAACTTACAAAAAAGGAACTAGAATCATTACATGATTTATGGGATGAATATGTAAAATATATCAAGGAGCAAGATGGGCGATAGAGAAGACGCATACCGACAACTATTTAAACAAAATACAGGCGAATACAATAAAATTGGTAAAATGAAAGAAAAACAAGATATAATGTTAGAACGAAATGAAGAACTAAAAGATATGCCAAATCAGTATTGGCATAGAATCATTTCATTTGTAAAATCAGGTGTAAGACTTATTGGATACGCTTTTATTCCATTTGACTTGTTAGTTGCAACATTAATTCTTATAATAAGTGAAATAATTGGTATAGTAGAGGAATTAGTATAAATGTATCACAGTATTCATTACGACGGACGAAAAGATCAAATTCATTTATGGGATGATGAGTTAGGTTATCAAGTATTCAAATTCAACCCATATGGATATCTTCCTAGCAAAAATGGCGACTATGAAGCGTTAGATGGAACGAGATTAGATAAAGTTCCTGGAGTCTACAAGGATAATCCAACTTCATATGAGTCGGACCTGAATGCAGAAATGAGAACGCTCATTGATTTGTATTATGAATCTGACACGCCTTCTACAGGACATAGAGATTTCTTTTTTGATATTGAGGTTGATATATCAGAAAAACTTCCTACGGTAGAAGAAGCAGATTGTGCAATTACATCTATTGCATATCTAGACAAAGTTACCGGCGACAGAGAAGTATTGGTATTAGACATTGAAGGACGTTTAAAAGATATCAATACAGAATATTCAGTTCAAGTATTTCGTGATGAACGTGATATGTTAACACATTTCATCAATCGCTTTGCAGAAATACAACCTACAGTAATTACAGGATGGAATACAGATGGATTTGATATTCCATATCTTGTTAACCGAATCAAAAGAACAATGGGGTCTGGCGCAGTTAAAAAGTTATCGCCAGCTGGAATTGTTGAATGGCTAAAACATCGTAGCAAATACCGAATTGCCGGTGTGTCAAGTCTCGATTACTTGCCATTGTATAAAAACTTTACATATACAGAACTTCCTAATTACCGATTAGACACAGTTGCTCGAACAGAGGTAGGAAGAGGTAAGATTGAATATGATGGTAACCTCAATGATTTGTTTGAAACAGACATTGCAAAGTTTATTGAATATAACATGGTCGATGTGGATCTTGTATACGAATTAGATGAAAAGCTGCAACTATTAAATTTAGCACGAACAATATGTCATAAAGGACACGTTCCATATGAAGATGTGTATTATGCATCAAGATATCTAGATGGTGCAGCAGTTGTTGATTTAAAACGTAATGGTTATGTTGCGCCTAATAAACAATTTAAATTTATTGAAGAAGAAACAACAGCTGATGCATTAGCAGGAGCATATGTTATGCCTCCTGTGCCGGGACTATACAAATGGATATATGACTTAGATTTAACATCTCTGTATCCTTCTATCATTATGACATTGAATATTTCACCTGAGACAAAAGTTGGTGTTATTCAAAACTTCAATGAAGAAGATATGTTGAAGCCAGATTCTTTTGCTAAGACTGTAAAACTAGGACGAGATGATGTTGAAATAGATAATGTGAAAGGATGGATTGATGAGAATGCCTATTCAGTTGCTAGCAATGGAACTGTATATGAAACACAGAAGAAAGGATTTCTGCCAGAAATTCTTGCAAAATGGTTTGACGAACGAGTTACATATAAAAAGAAACGAGACACCTTTGAAGTGGGTTCGGAAGATTATAAATTTTATGACGCACTTCAATTAACACAAAAAGTTTTGCTTAATTCATTTTATGGGGTGTTAGGATTAAAGACTTTTCGTTTCCATGATTTAGATAATGCAGGAGCTATTACAGCAACAGGACAAAGCATTATCAAGTTTTCAGCAAAAGTAATCAATAAATACTATGAAAAAGAAGTTGGACAAGACCACTTCCTCAACGAAAATGGCAAGAAAGCTGAGTTTTCATTCTACACTGACACAGACTCAACGTTTGTCAGTTCTCTACCTCTCTTGCATAAACGATATCCAGGATTTGACGAAACGGATGAGCAATTCATGATTGAAAAGACCAATGAAGTTGCAGCAGAAATTCAAAAACACGTAAATGCAATGTATGACATATATGCAAAGCGTTTTCATAATGTTAATAAACATCGATTACAAATTAAACAAGAATATGTTGCAAAGTCTGGTCTATGGATTGCAAAGAAAAGATATGCTCAGTGGGTGATATTCAAAGAAGGTAAGCCTACCAATAAAATGGATATCAAAGGATTAGATGTAATTAGGTCATCATTTCCAGAAGATTTTAAAAAGATCATGAAGGAAATACTTTGGTTCATTCTCAAAGAAAAGAATAAGCAAGAAACAACAGATCTTGTAATGAACTTTAAGAATCGAATCAAAGAATCAGAAGTTCTCAATGTAATGAAAAACTCAGGTGTTAAGAACATTACAAAATATACAAAAGGTAGAGAAGCATTTGGCGGATATATGTCAGGAACACCTGCTCATGTGAAGTCAGCTATCAATTACAATGATCTCATTGAACGATCAGGCACTAAGACGTTTGCACAGTTAATTAATGGAGAAAAGGTTAAGTGGGGCTATCTTAGAGACAATCCATATGGATTTGATACAATGGCATTGAGAGGATATGAAGACCTACCAGAAATAGTTGAATTTGTTGAAACATATATTGATCGAAACAAGATATTTGACAGAGAACTTCGAGGTAAATTAGATGACTTTTATGCCGCATTAGGATGGGATAAACTTCCAGAAAATAATAATATGAATAAGTTCTTTTCATTTGGTTAATTCGAAAATTTTCTTTATAATAAGTTATGTATAATAAGAAACAATGGAAAGGCCGAGAAGTAGAAGGCCGCTACTCTGACTTAATGACAATGTTTGTTAGAGATTTAGAACGTGATGGCAATAAAAATAGTTATGGGCTTCTTGTAGACAAGTTAGGAGATTATCCTCACTATTATTTTACTATTGAGTATATGAAGAAGTGCCATGAAAATACTCCATATATCGATACAGTTAGATGGATATTAGATTCTAGCAATATGGCAGTAACTATCGAAGCCGATAAAGACACCATAGAACGTATCCCTCCAGACCTTGTTAATAGATGCCACATTATCTATCGAATTCATGATAAAGCGTTACAAGTGTTGAAAGACACCGATACGCTATCAATTGATGCAGATTGGTATCGGGTGCATCAAGTAACTAAGTTGAACATGATGGAAATTACACCATCATCATATAAATTTGACGAAGAATTATGAAATATTCAGTATTTGTAACATTTGCAATAGAAGGATTTCATTGTTGGCCTGAAGCTAAAGATGTATTTCCAGAAGTAGCATTTTTGTCTGACAGACATAGACATATGTTTCATTTTAAATGTTATGCTCACGTAACACATACAGACAGAGATGAAGAATTTATTCGAATGAAACGAAGATTAGAAACACAGATTCAGACTGAATTTGGTAATATGAATTCATATGGGTTTCATGGATGTGAATTTGGTAGAATGAGTTGTGAGGATATTGGCGAATGGATTCTAAAACATAATGAAAACATTTACCGAGTAGAAGTTTCTGAAGATAATGAAAATGGAGCGATTGTAGAAAGATGATTTATATTATAGACTTAGAAAGTATTCCAACCCGATATACATCAGAGTGGAAGTGGTTTGTGCCTCAATGGCTTGAAGAAAACGGACATGAGGTAACTGTTATTGAAGGAGATCAAGAAATTCCAGAAATGACTACTCCGGGTGCATTCTTAAACTTTGGCGGTACTAATATGTACAAAGCTACTCAAGTACATCGAATTGCTGAGTTATTTGTCAAAGACAAAATTCAAGATGGTGACCAGTTTGTATTTACTGATGCATGGCATCCTGGTGTTATCAACATCAAGTATATGTCTAAACTATTAGGTAAAAATATTACACTGCACGGTTTATGGCACGCTGGTTCATATGATCCAAATGACTTTTTAGGTAGATTGATTGGAGATGAGAAATGGATACGTAATGCAGAAGCTTCATTCTTTGAAGCATTTGATTATAATTGGGTAGCTACTGACTCACATAAAATACAAATACATCGTGTATTTCCGGAAGTGAAGTTACATCATACAGGTTGGCCGATGTCATATACACGAGATTTGTTGGACCGAGCTAAGCAAAAGGAAAGAAAGCCTATAATAGTATTTCCGCATCGCATTGCTCCAGAAAAGCGTTTAGATTTATTTGAAGAATTATCTAAAAGACCTGAGTTATCTCATTACGAATTTAGAGTTCCTATGCAAGAAAATCTTACAAAGGATCAATATCATAACCTGCTAGGAACAGCTCGTTTTGCTGTATCATTTGCAGAACAAGAAACATTAGGCATATCAATGTATGAAGCTGCTTGTGCAGGAGTTGTTCCAATTGTTCCAAATAGACTTTCATATGTTGAAATGT
>Ga0075468_10000884_pt1 | contig 12358 bp, 15 predicted proteins | sample DEB08_DNA_12_FD_77578 | JGI IMG/M metagenome (GOLD analysis project Ga0075468, IMG submission 77578) | Aqueous microbial communities from the Delaware River and Bay under freshwater to marine salinity gradient to study organic matter... | ecosystem: Environmental > Aquatic > Marine > Coastal ...
GAACTGCGCTCTTCGGTGAGTGGTGTGTGCCCACCATGCTTTCTGCATACATGGTGCGAGGTGCGCTCCGTGGAGCGGGTCGTTTAGTCAGCGACAGGCAGTACGTCAATAGTCCGAGGGGCGGTTGCCGTTGCAACACGAGAGCCATAGTAGTATAGGGAGGTTGAGCCACCAAATTGTCAAGCGATATTTCGACAGAGAGTATGATTCACCCGACGAACAGCCAGATAGCTTCGACGAGAAAGTCAGGATTTTAACATTTGTGTGTTTGCACAGGTCAGAAAAATGTTGTAGACGCGCATATCAACCTTCGTGCCAACAGGGTTTGGCGACCCCATCTTGGGGGGGTTTGGGTGAGCCTTCCGAAGTGGTGGTGAGGTTGTCCCGTTGGTCTGTGCTACTGCCTGTGGTGCAGCCTCGAATCCATACGGCAGGACCTATGGCAAAACGCTGAAAGTTTAGGCGTACCTAACTCTGACAAGGACCCCCCCACCCTCTGGCAATGCGTTTCCGTTCCGCGCGACCCGCGTGTACATACATATATAATCCCCACACTCTGTATGTCTGAGACTTTTTTCGCCACTGTACCCCCATCGGGACATGTATGTGTTTCCTTTTTGGACTGGCTGTACTCTCGGCGGGACTCGAACCCGCAACCGACAGCTTAGAAGGCTGTTGCTCTATCCGGTTGAGCTACGAGAGCATATCGTGTGAGACAAAGGTACTTACAAGTTCTCGAGTAAACAACTGCTTCAGGACTTGACTTTCTAATTTTTTTCACGTAACTTTGCTAAGCCGTGTGGCACTCACGACATCGAAAGTCACGCCCTTCGACCCATTGGGTGTTGGGTCTCGGACGCTACTGCTTCATAACAAATGCTGCGTGTACAACACTAGCGCATCCGTACTCGTCAAGTGTCGTATCGCGGTTAGCTGTACCCAAAGATGTAGTATATTTACAGCATGAATGTACCACCTCTAGACCCTGACTTTATACAGGTGTTGATGGCAGCATCAAAAAAACAGAAGAACAATGGTTCTGCTCGAGCAAGGAGACGCGCTATGGACAGAGCTCTAAACAAATACTATCGTCATGCGAGCAGTAAAGAAGGAACCGAAGTCAAAGAAGAAGACCTCGGGGGTAACACATCTACTTGACTACCTTGGCAAACACGAAGGGCCTAAATCCAAATCCTCTATCAAAAAAGAGAAGGAGCTTTTGTTCAAGGAATATAGAGCTGGAAGTCTTTCAATTAAGGAGTACCAAAAAAAACTTGAAGAGCTAGTATTGAAATGAAAGCAGTAAAGAAGGACAAGAAGACGGGGCTTCCTGAGAAGTACCTATCTGGTTCAAGCAATCGGGAGGCGAGAGCCGAATCCATCGAAAAGGGTAAGGAGGCGTATAAGAAAGGAGAGAAGCTCCCCGACAGCTACTTCAAAGAAAGACAGGAGTATAAGAAAGGAGGTAAGGTGAAAACAGGTAAGGGTGCTAAGGAAGGCAAGAAGCCTCTCAACGCAGCCACCATTGCTTCACTCAAGAAGAAGGCCAAGTCATCCGGCAAGTCTCTTTCTACTCTTAAGAAGGTATACCGTCGGGGCCAAGGGGCCTACCTTTCTAGTGGCAGTCGCCCCAAGACTAGTATGGCTGCATGGGCTATGGGCAGGGTCAACAGCTACATCAAAGGCTCGAAGAAGCACGATACAGACTTGCGATAATTTTATTAGATTTGTAATCTCAACAAGAACGATATGCCAACAGCAAAAAAGAAGGCCAAAACCTACAAGACTTACGCCGCCGGCGGTAAAGTCAACGAGATGAGTTTTGACCAAGTCAGGGAGAGTCTACAGAACGGCTCATTGAAACTCGCTAAGAAGTCCTTCGCCTACGGAGGTAAGATGTACAAGGAGGGTGGTAAGCCCGACTACATCGACATTGATGGAGACGGCAACAAGACCGAATCCATGAAGCAGGCCTCTAAGCAGGCCAAGACCCCTAAGGCCAAGAAGGGGATGATGTTCAAGCGTAAGAAGAAGGCTAAGAAGTAATGCACCTACAGGTTCTTAGGTTCTCAGACAGTGGCGACTCCACCAACGGTATGTTGTGTGAGTTGCTTGCTGATGGCCGAGAGTTTCTGTGCTATACACTAGAGGACGAATCTCGCACTGTAAAGAAGAGAGGTGAGACGTGTATTCCAGAAGGGACATACGATATCACACTACGAGAAGAGGGCGGGTTTGACGCTAAGTACTGCGAGCGGTTTCCCGACATCCATGAGGGCATGCTCTGGGTGCGAGACGTCCCTAACTTTGAGTATATCCTTATCCACTGTGGTAACACAGACGAGCACACAGCAGGATGTCTTCTACTTGGTGACAGCCAAGAGAACAACCAGCTCATGGAGAATGGATTTATTGGAAAATCAACACAGGCGTACAAGCGCGTCTACAGCAAAATTGTCAAAGCACTATCACAAGGAGAAGATGTACGTATCGAGTACATTGACCTCAATGATGTTATCATCGCAAAACTGAACCTATGAGAACTAAGAAGATGCAACAGGGCGGCATGCCCCCAATGAATAAGATGGGTCAACGTAAAGCGATGACCAACTCTGCAGCCAAGAAGCGTGGAGACACCTTCCGCGAACCAGAACATGGTGGCCCTTCTATGCCACTAGCTGCTGATGTAGAACGTAACTTCACAGGCACCACAGCTATGGGCGACCCATACACGGCAACCCAAGATGTCATCGGAGATATTGAAGTAACTACTCCCGGTCAACTCACGGGTTATGAGACTGTCTTTGACGCAGACGGAAACCCCACCGGCCAAACAGCCATTTACGCTGATGACACTACTGAAACTGTTCAGGGTGTGATTGGTAGTGAAGAAGCTCCTTCGGCTGAGGTTTCAGGTTCAGGTAGCGACCCGCTCCAAACAGGTGAGCAGGGTATGATGCTGAAGAAGAAGAACATGAGAAAGGGCGGCTCTATGCAAGAGTTCGAGTCCGGAGGCTTCTCCGTCATGGACCCAGCGGACTTCGTCCGCATGTTGAGAGACAACAGAAAGAAGTAAGCCATGAAGCTGAAGAAGCTATCGGCAACCTTCCGCGACCCAGAGCACGGCGAGAAGGCTCGCCCGCTAGGCCCTGAGGTAAAGAAGCGCGGCACCACGGAGGCTCGCGACGACTACTCCGCGTACCTACTATCCAACCAAAAGGCCAATGCACAGCCTTTGGATGAGGACGACCCTATTACTAGTGTCGACCCGCCCCCTCCTGTCCCAGAAGGCGGACCCGACGAGCCCCCACAGCTGCCACCGGCATACATTCAAGCTGTAGATGCGTTTGAAAACGCGATTGCAGCGCAGGGTGGTAACATGGATGCAGATGGTTCTGGCACACTTGATGTGCTTGATGTATCAGCAATCATCGACTTCTTTATGACTATTGTTGGTCAATCGCCTGCTGTAAGTACTAATGTTCAGTCTGTCTTTCCAAACAATCTTTTTTGGTTCGGACAAACTGATATTCCTGCTGGGGGGTCCTTTGAGAACTCCGACGGTTTGTTTTACAGCCCGGGGCAAACCTTCAATGATGGCGCCCCCTACTTTGACTCTACTGACGGGAATCCTATTCCTGAGTCTCTTCTTACGTGGGCTGACTATATGGAATTAGCGGAGGACGCGCCCTACCCTATTCCCTTAAATTGGCAGGCTGTTACATTTAACCAAAGCGCAGGAGGAGACGCTCTTAGCTCTGTCTTTGATGCTTATGAGGGTGACGTCCCAGAAGATTTCTTTGATACTCTGCTCATGAACCCACAGCCTACAGAGGCTGACCTAGAAGACTTAGGGGCTTGGTTTGACAACAACATGTTGCCAATCATGAACATCTACGCTGATGTCTTCATGTACAATGCAACAGGTGGTGAGAACACACTAGGATACAACGGGGGTAACAACTTCCAAGAGATGATGGACTACATTGAGTCCACTGGAGGGGGACTGGGCAATGTCGATTTTTCTGTTAACGATTCAGAATACAATCCCTTTAGCGGAAACATTTTCGATGTAAACAACGACGGTACCTTTGATGGTGCTGACATCGCAGCATGGGTAGACTTCACTGAGATGATTAGCGTGGTGACTTCGGGCGGAAGTATCTCAGAAACAAACAACGTCTTTAGCCAAGAAGACATCGACCAGATTGTAGCCTACTACGAATACTACGATATCGAGATGGCGGGTGGAAACTTGTTCTTCAGCACCGACGGCGAGTGGATTGACACTCAGAACGTAGCAAACATCAACAATCCTGCTGAGAACCCACCCTTTATCTTTGACCTCCTTGACTCAGGTGAGGTTGAAGCTTACCAAGACGAAATCGCTGCGGCTGAACAGGCGGCCCTCCTTCAACAAGGTTGGGTAAATTCAAGACCTGTTTGGGGTGAGGCATTTGGACTTAGCGCAGACCTTCAATCAGAAACTCCAGAGTGGTACATTGCATTTGCTAACGCTATCCAGCCTTGGCTTGATGCAGGGTACGACCCCGGATATTCATTAGATGTAACCAACATCTCTGGAGGAAATTCAAGCGCTCAGATAAGCGGGTACAACGAGATGCTGTCTAATTGGGTTGGTCAAAACTTATTCGACCCCGATGGCGACGGTCAGTGGAGCCCCGACGAGCTGACTGCCGAAGCAAACTTAGTTCTTGACTGGCTGTCAACCAACCCATTTATTACAGAAGCTCAGACGCCAGAAGCTTTTGCGGCGCTAGAACTTGAAAATCTTATTGGTAACCTAATTGCAGACAACCCCGACTGGGTTGCTTCAGTAGGAGGTTTGCCACCGTGGGCCAATATTATTGGTCAAGAAGCCGGGGAAGCTTTTAACTACAACGCTCAAGTCGGCGCTTTGTTGATGCTTGCTTCAAACTTTGGAAACCACGTAGACCCGTCAAATGTTAGTGGTGGCCTTTACGGAGATTTCCCACAAGACTTCTTTGCCTACCTAGGGTATGACGCATCTCAGTCTGCAGAGCTTTCTGATTACTTTAACACCGGTGGGCTTGCAGCAGACCAAGGAGAGTTTTCTAATTGGCTTCAACTCGGATTCGATGGCATTGGGATTCTTTACGAAAATGCAGATGGCAACATCGTCTTAGGCAACACTGGCCAAGGAGTTTTGTGGAGTGCATTTGATTGGGGTGGAGACTTCAATGACTCGGGCGTTATAGGGTCGGGCATTAGCAACGGTCCCTCAGGTAGTCAAGGCATTCAGTTTTACAACTTCAACGTCGACATCAACGCTGAAGGATTCCTTTACGGATACGTCGCAGCCGGCAACCAAGAGCCGTTTTACCCTCCACCAGCACTACCTACACTGAGCACCCCTCCTGTACCGCTAGTGACTCCGGGTCTTTTGTTTGGCGACTCGTCGCTAGACTCTACGAACACGGGTCTGTACATGGACATCCAGAACTTCGTGGATAGAACTGGCGGCTTCATGGACTTCGCTAACGACGGACAAATTGGACTGTCTGACTGGTTTGCTTTGCATCAATACGCTTACACTCAGAGTCAGTATGGTACCTCCTCCCTCTTTCTTGCAAGCATTGATGGTTACGGTTGGGGTCAAATTCCATTGGCCTTTGTGGCGCAAGTATCGACCCAAGAGCTGGGAGTAACAACAGATTTTGGTTGGTGGGGTGCCCCAAACTCTGAATGGATTTCGCAACAGCCAGGCGGTTCTATTACTCCGGAATACTGGGACGCCACTTACTTTAATCCTTACGGCGCTGAAAACAACCCTTACTCATTTCAAGCCTACGTTCCTGAAGTAGCTCTTGCAAACTTCTTGATTTTTCAGTACGTAAACGATTACGTTTCTAACAATGGTGTAGCCCCCAACTGGTATGCTCAGCTTACTCAAGTGGGATATTCTACTGCCCAAGAAATGTTTTCCGCTATCGACCCTAGCGTAACGAATGTCAACGGGGGCGACTACAACTTTAGTTTTGATGGCACTTCCGGCGGAGGAACAAATTATTTTGTAAACACGGTTCTACCGTACTTACAGCAAGCCATGCCGGCTTACGAAGACTTGGCGCAATACGCTCAGTACTATCTAGATAGCGGCGTTGACATCAACGAGGTCTTTGTTGGATTAGAAGGTGAGACAACGCCTATCTTTACTTCCTCAGGAGAACTTGGTACTTATGAAGGCGGAAGCCTTGTCCCAATACTGCAGTCTGTTTCTTCTCAAAATTACTGGATTGGCTTTACTGCCGCCAACCCCGGACTGCTCTCCGCCCTTGCGAGTATTGGCGACGGTAATGGTAGCAATATCTCTGGCGCTCTGGCAAGTCAGTATGAAGCTCTTGCAGTTGCAATGAATAACGCTGGTTTTAGCCTTATCAGTGTAGATGCTGGTCGAATAGACCTTGGGGTTCTAGCGCTTTGGCTTGAATTTAATGGCGGTTCCCCTGTTTATAGCGCTCTAAACCAGATGCTCGAAGGTTTGGGTTATCAAGGAGAGCCTACAGCAGCCGCTTATGCCAACGCAATCTACGCGCTGATGCAGCCGTTTGTTGACGCAGGCATCTTTACAGCCACCGTAGGAAACGAATTTGTCCCGGACAGCGGTCCAGAACAGGGCTACACTCTTACTTTTGCTTCTCCTCCGGGAAACAGTCTTGGAGGTGCGGATGCAGGTGACTGGATTGGCTACTACACGAATTTTGTTAATAATTTCGTAATAGACGGCATCCTAGGCACAGCTGTACTAGGGGCGACCAATGGTCTTTACCTCAACGAGGAAGGTGTTGTCACACCTATTGGAGAGGGAGGTTTCGGGTCAGGCCTTTACCAAGCACAAGTCAACAACAACCCCACTGCTTATGCTCAAGTCATTGAGCTAATCAACCAGTTTGGTGACATCGACTTCAACGGAGACGGGGTCTACAACGAGGCGGATGTCCAGTACCTACTCAACCTTGTCGGCACTACACAGGCAGGCTCCGCTCAAGAAGTAGCTCTAGACCTTAACGACGACGGAATATTCAACGACGAGGATGTGTTGCTATTCACTAGCTTCTTCGGGGGCTCGGGTGACTTCTCCTTTGGACAGTTCGGTTACTACGATATCCCCGAGGGAGAATCTGTTGATGAGCAGTACTGGGTTGACTTCGATTTTGACAGTTACACTAATGAATACTACGGGTACAATGCAGTAAGCGCAGCACCACCACCACCACCAGCACCATGAGAAGATTAGGAAAAGGAAATTCAACAAACCGACGTCGCAGTCAAGCTCGCATCCGCCAGCTGCCTTCACGAATTGAATCGTGGACCTCAACAACAGTAGGCGGAATTACAACTCCTGCAATTTCTGTATCTGGAACATCAAGAGCTACGGTTATCGTATTGTATATTGACAACGCTGCTGATTGGAATGGCGACGCCACCACTTACTCCCTAAACTCAGCCGATGTAGTTAACGAAACTGTTGCGGCCAGCGCCACGGTAAACATTGCATTTGCTAATGACCTAGGGACCATCGGTGCGCTAAGAGCGATTAGTACGACCAATCAAAACTGGTTGTCTCTGGTTGGAGGAAGCTCTGGGGAGACGGTTTCAATTACAGGCGACTTGACTCACACTGGATACGAATCGGTAGAACTCACAGGCTCAGTTACTTACTCATGAACATTTGGCCTAATCATACAAGCTTCACCTCGGAAGAAATCGTAATGTATTCTGAAATCTTTCAGCGTGACATTTTTACTCATGAATCCTTTCCAGACGAGCACGCATACTTTGCTCAACTGATATCCGACAACTCATGAACACAGTAAAAAACTACAAGAAGGGCGGGCTAAAGGTTCTGAGCAAAAAAGTCAAGGTGGCTGCCCCTAAGGGCTATCACTGGATGGAAGAGCAAGGGAGGTACTTCCTTATGGAGGGTAGCTACAAACCTCATGACGGAGCTGTAGAGAAAGCCTCCTTTAAGGTTGTCACCCACGGGAAATCTTAATAGACTCCTCTCCCTCTAGCTTACGGTAGAACCTTTGCGCTAGATGCCTAGCTTTAGGTGTCAGCCCATACCTGTGCTTGTAGATTTGTTTGGCTTCTTCGACAAAGTACATGTCGGCTTCTGATTCTGTGTTCACATTGAATCTTCTATGCACCACATGTATTAGCCCTTTCTTCATCATAGGCTGTAGGGTGCGCTCTCTAAACTTCTTTGAAGAAGCAAACAGAGACTCTGCTATGTGTGTAGCGGTAAAGAACTCGTAGTCGTACGCAAACAAAATTACCTGCATCTCCACTGGCCTGACGTCATAGTGCTGAAGCATGTCTGTTTCTGCAAGGCGTAGGTACTTAAGATAGTTCTTGTTTACATACTTCTCATGGAGATGTGAGAACTCTCTCATTTTGCGCTCGGGTCGATGTCTCTTCATTTTGAGTATATTTGCTTAGACAAAAAGAACAAGATGGGAACTACACTATCAGGAACTCAAATTAAGAATACCTACGTCGGTATCCTCAAGACCACCGACAACGCTGCGGCTGGCGGCACCCTCAAAGTTATCACTGATGGTAGTGGCAACGACACTGCTCTTTCAATTTCTACGACTCAGGTAAAGGTAACCAATCTTTTGATTGATTCACCATCAAACCTGTCTGCAGATGAGGTTTTGGTTAGAGACTCTTCTACCGGTCTTATCGGAAAGAGACCGTTTCCTAACTTCAAAAGCGTAACTGTATCTATCGGTTCAGGCACCACGTCGGCTGGAGGAGGCTCTGCAGTGCCAGTAACCATCACAGACTCTGCATCAAATGCTACCGCAGTAAACTTCCAGACAGCGCAGAACGCAAGTATCGTTGCCTCTGGTGGTGAGTTGACATTTAAGTACGACACTCGTGGGACCAAGAACATCACTACAGGCGTCACGCTCGACCCCGTTACAGACATCGGTAAGACACTGTTCGTAGATGCTACTTCTTTGTCTGGAGGCACTATTGTTTTGCCCACCGCAGCAGCAGGTAGATTCTTTAGAGTCTTCGTAGACAAGTCTAGCACTACAGCTATTAACATCAATGCTGCCAGCGCTGATTATTTCTACGGAGGAATCACTGTGGTATCTACTACTGACGACAAGACAGCCGTTCAAACAGTCACCCGAGCTACTGCATCAGGAGCTGTAGCAAGCAACAACCAGTTGACTTTAGACGCTGACTCTGCTACTACTGGGGGTGCGGAGGGTTCTTTCTTAGACCTGACTTGCTACGACGCCTCAGGCTGGTTTGTGAGCGGGAATGTTATTACTAGCAATGCCAACCCCGGCTCTATTGCTATCATCAACGGACAATAATGGAAACCATGGACCCTACACTGAAGGAGCTATTCATCACAGAAATAGCAGAAGTTTTGTCTCAAATAGAGGACGTCATTGAGAAGTACCAAGTGAACGATAGGGTAGCTTACCTTTTCGGTTTAGGTATTGTCGATGACATCCCAGAGCTCGGTCCAGCATGGCAAGTAGCCAGCAAGTGGCATGTAGATAACCCAGAAGAGATGGCAGAGCTTTTTGCAGCTATCATGTCTTCGTACGAAAGAGTAATTGAAGATGGAGACATTGATGTCGATGACATCGACCTAGAAGACTTGGGCTTTAATTTGAACTAAATACAATGGAACATTTGATTAGAAAAATCGTCATCGGTCCTAACCCGAAGGATGCGATGGCGTACTACGTTGGCATGAAAGCTGGCGCAGGCAAAGTGGTTATGATTGAAGAAGATGAACGTGCTTTGTACAAGTACAACACTCGTAGATACAATATCTACACTCAGGACGACGAATCGTCCTATCTGTGGAAGACCGTAGAGAACGCTCCGGTCATTGTTGAATACGATTGTAACTTTGAATGAAAGCACTTTTTCACTTCGTGGTGAAGCTTGAGAAGACTCATCACGACACCGTTCAGTTAGATAACGGAAAAGAAATCTACATCGACCCTAAGTGGAAGGAGTTCGAGCGTCGTGTCATGTACGGAGAGGTAACCTCTACTCCTGTCAAGCACGACGTAGACGTAAAGGTTGGAGACACTCTTTTCTTCCACCATCATGTGGTTATGTCTGACGCCCTGAAGATTGACGTCGACGGAGAGGATAGGTTTATCGTGGGCTACGACCCATTGAACACTCTATCCTGTCATGCCATTGCGTATAGAAGCAAGAAGACGGGTAAGCTCCACATGCTTGCTGACTGGGTCTTCCTTCAGCCCCTAGAAGAAGAGAAAGAGGATGATGACTCATTCATCGAAATTATTGACCTAAAGCCAAAGACTCATCTCAAGGCAAAGGTTTTCTGCTGCCCCAAAGACATGATTACCCAAGGCGTAAAGCCCGGTGATGTAGTCGGATTCAAGCAGAACCGAGACTACGAGATGAAGCTAGAAGACGAGACTGTCGTGTTTCGTATGCGCTCAGAGGAAATGATGTATGTCGAGGAAGCCTGAGTTTAGAACCATCGAGGCCTCCAAGAGGCTGATGGATAGTATGGCTATCGCAATCAACAATATGATTGAGGAAGTCAAGAGACCTGTCGACCCTGAGGCTGGTGGCGCTGCTCGTAAAGCAGAGCTTCAGTCCATCAAACAGACAGCAACGGATTGTAAGGAACTATTGATTGAGCGTCAGAGACTAGAGCAAATGGTAAAAGACCTCAATCAGAATGGCGCGATTGACGACGCAAAGGATTACTCTGGAGGATTTGCAGAAAGGTTTAGCAAGTGATTGGCTTAGTAGACATAGAGGGTCACGATGAACCAGTGGTATCTATCTGCCCTCAGGGTACGCTAGGAGAAGTCATTGATATTTCAGGGCTACCTATCTGCTTACCCAAGAAGCCTAAGAAGAAAGACATCGCAGGTTACGACTTGCCAACCCACTTGCAGAGCTGGAACAGAACAGAAATGCCTAAGGAGCTTTCTCGTATCAAGTCCATGGACGAGTGGTACGAAAGACCCAAGGAGTTCCGTCAACAGTTCTCACTGTATGTCGAAGAAGAGTTCCGTAGGAGAAGGGAGGGCTATTGGTTTTACAACGACGGTGAGCCTACATACATTACTGGCAGGCATTACATGATGCTACAGTGGAGTAAGATTGACATCGGATACCCTAGCTTTCTTGAGTTTCAGAAAAAACTATTTATCCATCAGGCCGCGTGTGAGGCGGACCCCCGATGCCTTGGACAGCTTTATACCAAGTGTCGTCGTTCGGGGTACACCAACATGTCTGCGTGCGTTCTTGTGGATGAGGCTACTCAGGTAAAGGACAAGCTGCTAGGCATACAGTCGAAGACGGGTAAGGACGCACAGGAAAACGTGTTTATGAAGAAGGTTGTAGCCATCTTCAAGTCCTATCCCTTCTTCTTCAAGCCCATTCAGGATGGTACTACAAACCCTAGAATGGAGTTAGCCTTCAGGGAGCCGTCTAAGAGAATCACAAAAAACAACAAGACCTCGGTAAAAGGTGACGCGCTAAACACAATCATCAACTGGAAGAACACCACCAACAACGCTTACGATGGAGAGAAGCTGCACATCCTCTACCTCGATGAGGCAGGGAAGTGGGAAAAGCCGACGGACATCAGAGAGGCATGGAGGATACAAAGAACCTGTTTGATTGTAGGTAGGCGTGTCATCGGTAAGGCCATGGTGGGAAGCACTGTCAACCCTATGGACAAAGGAGGTCAAGAATACAAAGAGATTTGGAAAGATTCAGACCCACAAGAACGCAACAAAAACGGAAGGACTACCTCAGGATTGTACAAAATCTTCATTCCGGCTTACGAAGCCTTAGAGGGGTTTTTCGACAAGTACGGGAAGCCAATCATAGAGACACCGGAGCAAGAGGTGGAGACGCTAGATGGGGAAACCGTAGAGATAGGCGCAAGGGAGTTTCTAAAAAACGAAAGGGACGCTCTTAGGCACGACGCTAGGGAGATGAATGAGATTGTTCGTCAGTTCCCGTTTACTACAGACGAAGCATTTAGGGATAGCGTTGAAGGCTCACTGTTTAACATCGGTAAGATTTACGAGCAGATTGACCACAATGAAAACATGTATCCAGACCCTGTGGTACGGGGTAACTTCACATGGAAGGGCGGTATCAGAGATAGCGAGGTAGTATTTGCTCCTAGCTCAGAGGGTCGCTGGTTTGTGTCGTGGATGCCGCCTGTTGATATGAGGAATCAGAAAACTACCGAGAAAGGAAAGCTTGTCCCTCCAAACAAACTTATTGGATGTGGGGGTGTTGACTCTTATGACATCGACGCTACTACAGA
>Ga0075468_10000888_pt1 | contig 12327 bp, 12 predicted proteins | sample DEB08_DNA_12_FD_77578 | JGI IMG/M metagenome (GOLD analysis project Ga0075468, IMG submission 77578) | Aqueous microbial communities from the Delaware River and Bay under freshwater to marine salinity gradient to study organic matter... | ecosystem: Environmental > Aquatic > Marine > Coastal ...
GTGATATTCTTTCAAACAGAATCACTATTTGCATTCTTCATCATGCTTTCAATTGCTTTAGTTTTGGGTGTTATGCTAATCATACCAATTGGAGGTGCTGATATGCCAGTTGTGGTTTCAATGCTTAATAGCTATTCCGGATGGGCAGCTGCTGGGATAGGCTTTACCTTGAATAATTCAGTTCTTATTATTGCAGGTGCGTGTGTCGGTTCCTCTGGTGCAATCCTTTCATACATTATGTGTAAAGCAATGAATCGCTCAATCATCTCAGTCATGCTGGGTGGGTTTGGGGGCGAGCAAAGCTCACTTCAAACGGATGATAAAGAAAGAAACGTCAAGTCTGGATCAGCAGACGATGTTTCATTTTTAATGTCAAATGCGGACTCGATTATTATAATTCCAGGTTATGGTTTGGCTGTGGCCAGAGCGCAACACGCACTACAAGAGCTCACAGAAAAGCTAATTGAAAAAGGGGTATCGGTGAGATATGCGATTCACCCTGTAGCTGGAAGAATGCCGGGGCATATGAATGTTCTATTAGCTGAGGCCGATGTGCCATATGAACAGGTTGTTGAAATGGAGGATATTAATAGTGAATTTAGTCAAACCGATTTAGTTCTTGTTATCGGGGCAAATGATGTCGTCAATCCTGCTGCAAAAACACCTGGGAGTGCAATCTATGGCATGCCAATTCTAGAAGCAGACAAAGCAAAAATGATTATCGTTAATAAAAGATCTATGTCACCTGGTTATGCAGGTTTGGATAACGAGCTTTTTTATTCCGATAAGACAATGATGTTATTTGGAGACGCGAAGAAAGTAGTAGAAGATTTAGTAAAGCAGATATAAAAAAGGGCCTCAAAGGCCCTTTTAAAAAGCTTACATGCTACATATCATCTACAGCATCCTCTACATCTTTAACAACCTCTTCAACAACTTCCTCTGTGGCATCGATTGCTTGATCAAATTCTGATTTCATATAGTTATTGTATACATACCAACCGATGGCTCCAATAATTAATAATAAGATAATTTTCTTTAACATTTCAGACTCCTAAAAATTTCAAATAATGAAGCTAATATTAATCGCTAACAAGATCATCAGGATTTATTTTTCCAGGATGTTCTTCATTGACAACTCCATCAAGAGCAGCAATTTCTTCATTTTGCATATAATTTGTATAAACCATATAGCCACCTATAATAATAACGACTAAGATAATGATATTTTTTAACATAATTAATCCTAATAAATATTGAATGTAAGAAATATTTTAGCATATTATAATAAAGGTAAATAATAGACAATTAAGCTATGTATGAAGCATTTGAACATTTAACCGATTTATATTTATCAGAATTTATTGTGGCAATTCTGATCATTTCAATCATTGTTGTAATAATGTCTATTTTTCATATAGTTATGACACCAGTTGATAGCAAGCTAGAAATAAGTAGAAAGATAAAGCCAACAAAAAAACCATCAAAAGAACCTAAAATACAATATAGCAAAGAGTTTTTAAAAAGAGTGAAGGGGGTTGATTTAGATTTGAAAGATCAAGATAAATAAATTGAATTTTATTTAAATCAGACTCTCTATAAAATAAGTAGGTTATTTTTATTGCTTACCTGGCTTCATAAGCTTACTCCTCCCTTAGCTTGTGAAGCCCCTTTTAGGAATATTTACTTATCGAGAAATTTTGTATTGCGAAGGACAATATGCTCTTGTCACTTCGGATGAACGTAATTTCAAATGCTTGATAGATTTTTCTTTTACTCTTTTCCGCCATAATTTGTATGATGATTTTTTTAAATTAGACTGCATGAGGCGCATGAGTTTAGGCTCATCTAATCCGTAATTTTTTAAAATAGCTTCAAAGGGTGTGCGGTCTTCCCAAGCCATTTCAATTATTCGAGAAATATCTTCCTCAGAGAAATCGGAGTTAACTTTTGACATCTTTAATAGAGAGTTACGCTTAAATTGCTAAAACTAGCAACAAGCAATATGAAAGCAATAGACTTATTGCTATAGATATATGTATTAGATAAGTGATTAAAATATTCATGCTGAACATTATATGAGTATTTTAAATTTGTTATGTTATTGCGAATCATTATTATTTTCATTCATAAATAACAATATGACTTATTTTTTTGATCTTAAGTTCCATAAGGTTACCTTACCAAACATTGCAAAATTGAAAATTAAAATTGCACAGTAACCAAAAAAAACATACATCCACAAATCATAGTAAATTTCGTAAGGATCTTTTGTAAGATTCTCCATAAAAAACTCAATGTAAATAACGAGTCCAAGATAAACGGTGTTAAGAAGTGTAAAAAAATTTAATATTGCTTTACGGAAATTCATAACTTATCTTAATAAAATTAATTGAGAAATGGCGGATTGATCTGACCAAACAATTGCATTTTGATTAAATTTCTTACCTAGTTCTTTTGCAGCATTTAAAGTAATCCCAAGAATGAGAAAACTTTCTTCCCCAGGCCATTTATTATCTGGACAGATGCCTTCTGCATTAATAAACGGCAGCTTTTTGTTTTTTAAAATTAGCTCTAACTGTTGATTATTTTGTTTATTATCGTGATCGTTTGTCTCTTGGCTCATCGGATTATAAGCAGTTAAAACGGCAGCTTCATTTACTCCATATCTTTTATATAATTTATGTAGGCCTGAACATTCTGAACCAATATTTATAACAAATAGCGGCTTATCGTAAATATGATAGTTTGCATCTTTGTATGACTGAATATTCACAGAATTAACCTTGGTAAAGCTAGGCTCTTTTTTTGTTGTCCTTTGATCATCAGGCTTATCCAATGAATCAGCACGACCATGATTTACATCTGCGTGGTTTTGTTCATCAGCCCTAACCACCTTAATAACATCAAGCAACTTTGCATCGTCTGCTAAATCCCAATAATCTTTTGCAATTTGTGGTGCGTCGACATTTAAAGTTAAGTCTGCAGAAACTTGGTCATAGTAAGCGGTATAACTAATCACAGCTTCATTCTCAAAATAGCCAACAAGCCTATGGGCGGTTCTTGGGAAAAATACATACAATAAAAAGTAAAAATTCCAAAAGGTTGCTTGAGCAGCAAGAATAATCCATCTTTCATACCACTTCGGTTGAGCAATCTCGATAAATGTCATCAGATGCATCCTCTCATTTTCAGCCTCATCAAGCAGTATCTTTATCCATCCTCGATCACTTTGCATTTTTCTTAAGCAAGTCAAATGAATCCACATCCCCCCAACCATTCCTGGAACGGCGGCCACAGTTTCTAGAACAACAGCTCTATGGCCATAACGTTTTGCGAAAAATGTGTCTGCAAAAAAACGAAGAAATTTAGTGATAGTTAAAGCGACGTGATCGCTAATATTTTCTGGAGTACGGTGCTGATTCATCAATTGACCTATATAAAGATCATATTTTAAATTAATTGATATCCTTTAGCGAGAAAAAATATTTAAAAATTATTCGCTAGTTTTTTTTCGGTCGTTTCTAATATTCTCAATAATATAATTTGTGATATCAATAGCATTTTGTTCTCCACCTGCCATCGTGCTTGAAGTCATGTAGTTACCATCAATAATGATTGTTGGAACCCCTGTCGCGCCAGCTTCTTTAAAAATCTTGTATGATTTTTTTAATTTTGTATCAATCGAAAAACTATTAAAGGCAGCCTTAACTTCCTTTTCATCAAGTTTCCCATTTAGAGTTACCCAACTAATTAAAGCAGCTTCATTATTTGGGTCAACACCCTTTTCCTTGTGGATGGCATCAAATAACTTTTCATGTAACTTTCCTTCTAAACCAAGTGTTTCAAGTGCGTAGTAGGCCTTCGCTCCTGGAACCCAACTCTTTCTCGGTATAGCGGGTACTCTTTTAAATACAACGTCATCAGGGAGAGAGTCGGCCCATTTATCAAGGTAGGGATCCATGGAATAGCAATGGATACAGCCATACCAAAATAATTCGAGAACTTCTATTTTTCCTGGAGATGAAGTTTCAATTTCATTTTTGGTTTGTTTAAAATTATCATTGAATTTTGGTTCAACAGCAAAAGTTGTGCCTGATAATAATAAAGCCAGTAATAAAATATATTTCTTCATAGTTTTCAAGTCCTTTTATTTAATTATTCTTTAGGTGTAGTTAATTTAATTAAGTTCGCTTTAAATCCCTCAAGAAAGAGTTTTTCACGGTTGTCTTTTGCATCGTCATAATTTTTATAGGGACCAACACTTACCCTATGAAAAGTATTGACTCCGATTTCAGCTGTCATTACAACAGACTCGTAACCCATCAGTGCTAAACGGGCTTTTAAATTGATGGCAGCTCTTTTTTCTGAAAATGCACCAACTTGAATATAGTAAAGGATATCTCGGTCATTTCTTTGTTCGGCCACTTCAGAAGGCTCCGCATAAGCCTCTATATTTGCATCTTCATCAATATTGATAACATCCTCATCACCCAAGGCTGAGTTAACTTCTATGCAAGATCCTTCAGTTTTTTTTGAAATAAAGGGGCTTTTCCCACTTGTGACCAACAGGGTAATGACGATAGCCATGACTATGCCAAGAAAGACACCAAAAAATAAGCCGTTCGCAAAGGGTGTCCCTTTATATTTTTTTTGTTCTTTCGATTCTTTATTATCAATCATTGGCTTTCCTTTTTACATTTTATTTGGAGCACTAATACCCAGTAAATTCAATCCATTTTTTAATATAAACTGCGTTGCCCGAATTAGAGCAAGTCTGTCCTCCATGATATTTTTATCATCAATAAGAAATTTTGTATCATTATAGTAGCTGTGAAATTCCGCAGCGCACTCCTTAAGATAGTTTGCAATTTGGTGAGGTGCTAATTCTTCCGCAGCTTGTATGACTACTTCTGGAAATTCACTTATGCTTTTGATAAGCTTTAGCTCACTTAAATTTTTTATGGTATCTCCATTTTTGACAGAAAGTCTCTCTTGATTGCCATTCCATTGTTCAAGCACTCTTGAGATTCTCGCGTGTGCATATTGTATATAATAAACCGGATTTTCATTATTTTTAGTTTTGGCAAGGTCAATATCAAAAATTAGCTGTGAATCAGGTCTTCTTGCGGTTAAAAAGTATCTCGTTGCATCACAGCCAACTTCATCAATAAGGTCTCTTAAGGTGACATAGCTTCCTGCTCTTTTCGAAATCTTAACTTCTTTTTTATTCTTCATGACTGTGATCATCTGATGCAAAATATATTCAGGCCATTTCAGAGGTATCTCCATATCAAGTGCTTGTAATCCACCTCTTACCCGATTAATCGTGCTGTGATGGTCAGCTCCTTGCTCGTTAATGACCCTTCTGAAGCCTCTCTCCCATTTATCAAGATGGTAAGCAATATCGGGTACAAAATATGTGTACTCACCATCAGATTTCCTCATTACTCTATCTTTATCATCACCAAAAGAGGTTGTTTTAAGCCATAAGGCATCATCTTTTTCATAAGTATGGCCATTTTTTATTAGCATATTTACAATATGCTCAACCTGCCCGTTTTTATATAATGAAGATTCAAGGCTAAAAATATCAAAATTGACATTGAATGCTTCAAGGTCTAGATCCTGTTCATGGCGAAGATAGGCTACACTGAATTCTTTGAGCGCTTGAAAATTTTCAGCATCCCCTGATGGACGAATCATATCACCGTTAAAATTAAATTCTGACGCACTCAAAAATCCATCTGCAATGTCTTTAATGTATTCGCCCTGATAGCCATCTTTAGGGAATTCTTTATCACCAGGACTAATTTTTTTTGCCCTTGCTTGGACGGACAAACCTAATGAATTAATTTGAGCGCCGGCATCATTGTAATAAAATTCTTTCGTTACATCCCAGCCTGTAGTTTCTAAAAGTCGAGCGATAGAGTCTCCGATAGCAGCACCTCTTCCATGACCAACATGAAGGGGTCCCGTTGGATTAGCCGAAACAAATTCAACTTGTACTTTTTGGTTTTTTCCAAAAGTAGATTTACCAAAATCTTCTTTTTCAGCCAGAATTTTGTTAATTAACTCAACGCGCGCTTCAGAGCTTAAGAAAAAATTAATATAGCCAGGGCCAGCTATTTCAACTTTTTCTATTAAGGTTGATGAAGGAATGCGCTCAACTATTTCTTTTGCTATTTCAATAGGTGCCTTTTTTAGAATTTTTGCTAACGGCAGGGTAACATTGGTAGAAAAATCACCATGTTGAATTTGTTTTGGCCTACTAACCTGAATAATGTCTTTATCAAAACTTTCAACTAAATCTTTAAGCGCATTATTAAGTAAATTGGTTAGATAATCTTTCACAAGGTTACAATATAAATATAAAAAAACATTTTACCCTATCTATTGTTGTTGTTGTGTGATTGAGGAATTTTCTAAAATTGAGTAAAGATCAAAAAATATTTAAAATTGCTTTAGATGTTCCCGTCAATAAGTTCTTTGACTATATTTCTGATGATACGAGTATTAAAATTGGCCAATATGTAAAAGTCCCCTTTGGTAAAAGAAATTTAATAGGAATTTGTTGTGAAACATCTATCGAATCAGAGATCCCTGTTGAAAAATTAAAACTCATTATCAGCACAGAAAATGAAATTGTTTTTGATGATTCCATGCTTAAACTTTTGTATTTTGTATCTGATTACTATCATCATCCTATCGGCCAAACAATTATGTCTGTTGTTCCAAGCAGAATAAAAAAAAATTCATTAACCTCAAGTAAGAAAGAGCTAATATTTAAGGCAGATAAATGTCTTACCAGTGAAGTAATTGATAATTTTCCCTCGAGGCAGCTTCGTTTGAAAAAAGTAGCCCAGGCAATTTTGAATAAAGACTTAAGACAAAAGGATTTAAGTAAACTTGTCTCAAATGGATCTGAGTGTGTTGGAAGGCTTGAAAAAATGGGGTTAATATCCTCAGAAGCATTCATCCAAGAAATTAGTAGATCCCAACAAGATCAGCCAATTTTAAATAAAGAACAAAGAAAAGTAGTCGATGCAATCAAAAATAATAAATCATTTAAGCCTTGGTTGATCCATGGGGTTACAGCAAGCGGTAAGACTGAAGTTTATATGAATTTGATAGCGGAGTTCTTAGAGAATTCCCAAAGCCAAGCGTTAGTTCTAGTCCCAGAAATTAATCTAACACCTCAATTGGAAGAAAGATTCCAAAATCGTTTTTTTGATAAAAAAATTGTGGTTCTCCACAGTTACCTGTCGGACATAGAGCGATTGGATAACTGGAGAGAATCTAAGTTAGGTAATGCTGATATTGTCATCGGAACGAGGTTAGGTGTTTTTACGCCTATGCCAAATCTTAAAATTATTATCATTGATGAGGAGCATGATCCCTCATTTAAACAAAGTGAAGGCTTACGATACCACGCAAGAGATGTGGCAATGATGAGAGCAAAAAATTTAGACATTCCAATCATTATGGGATCTGCGACACCCTCTTTAGAAACTTGGTTCAAAGCAATCAATACAAAACAAAATTTTAAATATTTAAAGTTAAACTCAAGGGCTGTTGAGAGCGCAACCCTTCCAACGATTAAAACAATACAAGTCAATGATAAAACCAAGCTTCAAGTCTCAAAGGAAGTGATTGATGCAATTCAAAATAGATTAGATAAAAAAGAGCAAACAATCGTTTTTATAAATCGGAGGGGGTACTCACCTGTCTTAATTTGTTCTTCTTGTGGGTGGGTTGCTGAATGTGAGCGTTGCTCATCTCGATTAGTGGTTCACCTCAAGAAAAAACGCCTTAAATGTCATCACTGTGGTTATGATCAAAAAATCATCAACTCATGTGTTGAGTGTGGTAACACAGACTTATTGCCTTTAGGAACAGGCACTCAAAAGATAGAAGATGTATTGAAATATCATTTTTCTGAAGCAAAAATAACAAGAGTTGATCGTGATACTACAAACTCGAAAAAATCTATTGAAGATCTTTATTTAAAAATGAATAACAGAGAAATAGATATAGTTATAGGTACACAAATGTTAGCAAAAGGTCACGATTTTCCGCGAGTGACATTAGTGGTTGTTTTAGATGCTGATAATGCCTTATATAGTCCAGATTTTAGGGCAAGCGAAAGATTATTTTCACAATTGATGCAAGTTTCTGGTCGAGCAGGCAGAGGAAAAATTAAGGGTGAAGTGTTAATACAATCTGTTTTCCCAAATCATCACCTATTTGATTCATTGAAAGTGAATGATTTTGATTCATTTAGTAATCAATTGATTAATGAAAGGGAAAGTATGGGTCTATCACCTTTTAGCTACGATGCAGTCTTCACGGTGAAATCAAAAAATTTAAATATGGCAAAACAATTTATAAATGATGTATCTGGTTGGGCAGAAGAGTCTTTAGTGTCAACAATAAATATTTTAGGCCCAGCAAGACCAACTATCGAAAAGCTTAAGGGATTTGAACGTTTTCATCTATACATACAAGCACCTTCTCGAAAGGACCTTCATATGATGTTAAAGCCGTGGATTTCTCAAATAAGACAACATCCATTGGTGAATCGCGTAAAATGGAGTGTAGATGTAGACCCGACGGACTTCTAAATAATGAGACATTTGTTATCACCACCAAAAGTAATGACTTTTTCCGCAACCGACCCAACAGGCGGTGCAGGACTGCAAGCAGATATATTGACACTAGCAAGTATATATTGCCATCCTATTTCAATCACGACAGCAATTACAGTCCAAGACACAACAGGTGTTGAATTAGTATCACCTGTAGACTCTCAATTATTAAAACAACAAGCAATAACAGCACTAAAAGATGTAGAGGTGGCTATTTTTAAATTAGGTTTATTAGGAAGCCTCGAAAATATAAAAGCCATATCAGAAATCCTCGAAAGCTATCCCGATATACCAGTCGTGTTGGACCCTATTATCGCTTCAGGCCGAGGGGATATTTTAATGAATGATCAAATGAAAAAAGCAATGATTCGCTTGTTATTTCCTCGTGCAATATTGATAACACCAAATAGTATAGAGGCAAGAAAATTAATTTGTTATGACAATGAAGATTTTGAAAGTATTTCAATTTCAGAAAGTGCTAAACGCCTGTTTAATCTTGGCTGTAAAAATCTTCTTATTACAGGCGGCGATGAAAAAACGGCTGCTGTCACCAACACGCTTTATTTAGAAAATGGAGAAGTTATTCCGTTTGAATCAGAGCGTTTACCCAACAAATATCATGGTTCAGGATGTACCTTAGCTTCGGCCATTGCTGGATTTTGTGCCCAAGATTATTCATTAAAAGAGGCCGTAAATGAAGCGATACACTTTACTTCATTGGCTTTAAAGAATGCATTCAATATTGGACATGGCCAATTAATTCCCGATAGATTTCATTGGATATTTAATAATAGTTCATATGAGGAAGATGAGGATGGCAATAACCCAACCCACCATTAAGGGTATATATGCAATTACACCAGATCAAAAGAATACTGAATTTCTGCTAAAACAAGTAAGAGATTGTTGTGATGGCGGTGTCAACATTTTACAATATCGATCTAAGTCGCTGCCTTGGAAAACAAGACTCGAACAAGCCAAGGAAATAAAAAAAGTGACGGACGAATACCAAATACCATTGATAATAAATGATGATGTTGATATTTGCGTACAATTAGATACTTTTGGCATACATTTAGGAAAAGATGATGAAAGTATCAAAAATGCGCGTTCAGCCCTTGGGGCTGATAAATGTATAGGCATGTCCTGCTATAATCAGGCGAACAGAGTAGAGATGGCAATAAAAAATAAAGCAGATTACATTGCTTTGGGAGCTTGCTTTGAAACTAAAACAAAACCTACTGCTCCTATAGCTTCTTTAGAAATGATAAGAATGGTAAGACAAAAATATGATATTCCTATGGTAGCAATCGGAGGAATAAACATTGATAATATAGGCGCTTTGAAAGAGACAGGTATTCAATGCTTTGCTCTAATAAACAGTATATTCACATCTACGGATATCATATCGACAATTAAACAATTTAAATTAAAAATTAAAGATGAATAAAAATAAAGAATTATTTGAACAATCAGAGGTATTTATTCCAGGAGGTGTCAATTCACCCGTTAGAGCATTTGGTTCAGTGGGCGGGACGCCGATATTTTTTAAAGCTGGAATGGGTAGTCGTCTCATTGATGAAAATGATAAAGAATATATCGACTATATTAATTCATGGGGGCCTATGATTGTTGGGCATGCAAACCCAGAAATTATAAATGCAGTTAAAAAAACAGCAGAGTTTTCATTATCATTTGGAGCCCCGACATCAAGAGAACTTACAATGGCGGAATTATTGGTTAAATTAGTTCCAAGCATAGAGCAAGTGAGATTAGTGAGTAGTGGAACTGAAGCAACAATGAGTGCGATTCGTGTTGCCAGAGGCTACACCAAAAGGGATAAAATCTTAAAATTTGAAGGTTGTTATCACGGGCATGCAGACTCTTTATTAGTAAAAGCTGGCTCAGGTGCATTAACTTTTGGACAGCCAAGCTCAGCAGGTGTTCCTGCTGATACAGCTAAACATACCCACACCCTTGAATATAATAACGTTACAGCCCTTGAGGAATGTTTTAAAAAAATGGGCCACGAATTAGCTTGCGTAATAATTGAACCGGTAGTTGGAAATATGAACCTCATAATTCCGAAAATGCCGTTTTTAAATAAATTACGAGAGTTATGTACAAAATACGACACAGTATTAATATTCGATGAAGTAATGACGGGGTTTAGGGTGGCGTTAGGTGGCGCGCAATCTCTATTTGATATAAAGCCAGATATGACAACACTAGGTAAGGTTATAGGAGGAGGATTGCCTGTAGGTGCATTCGGAGGAAAGAAAGAAATTATGCAACAACTTGCTCCATTAGGTCCAGTCTATCAAGCTGGAACGTTGTCAGGTAATCCAGTTGCAGTATCTGCAGGTATGAAAACTTTAGAACTAATTCAAAAACCAGATTTTTTCGAAAACCTTACAAAAAATACAAAATCCTTAGTTGATGGACTTATTGAGGCAGCTAAAATAAATAATGTTGAATTTTCTGCTCAAAGTGTTGGCGGTATGTTTGGTTTTTATTTTAGTGCACACCCACCTGAATCTTTTGGTGAAGTTATGGTCTCTAATAGAGATAAATTTAACAAGTTTTTTCATTTAATGCTCGATCAAGGAATTTATTTTGGCCCATCCGCTTTTGAAGCAGGGTTTGTTTCCTCAGCTCACAGTATGGATGATATTAACCAAACTATTAAGGCAGCAGAAATTAGCTTTAAAAAGCTTAAATAAAAACAGAAAAATGCGTCTAGAACATTGAATTAACAAGGAAAAAACGATAACATTGTCATCCAATTTAATAATTAAATATTAGTAAGCATGAAGCATCATCTTAAACAAAAAAAACAAGGCTTATATAATCCTATCAATGAGCATGACTCCTGTGGAGTTGGGTTTGTAGCTAATACTCACGGCAAGCAAAGCCATAAAATTATTTCTCAAGGTCTTGAGTTATTAACTAACCTAACACATAGAGGTGCCACTGGTTATGACCCTAAATTGGGTGATGGCGCAGGTATTTTAATTCAAATTCCCAACGCTTTCTTCAAAAATGAATTTGAAGCAAACGGTTTAAAGCTTCCACGTTTAGGTGATTATGCTGTTGGAATGTGTTTTCTTCCGCAAAGCAAAAAAAATCGAGAACTATGTGAATCGAAAATTAAACAGATTATTGAAGATGAAAAACAAGCTTTTATTAGCTGGCGTGATGTGCCATTTAATAACGATGATATCGCTGATGCTGCAAAGGATGTTCAACCAACGATAAAACAAGTGTTTATACAGAGAAATAAGAGCCTAGCTAATCAGGCAGCATTTGAAAGAAAATTATTTGTAATTAGGAAAAGAATAGAAATAGAAGTTGGTAAATTATTAATAGACGACCCTGCTAATTTTTATATTTCTTCTATGTCTTCAAGAACTGTCGTTTATAAAGGTATGCTCATGGCTCATGAGGTGGGAGAATTTTTTCCAGACCTCGTTAATGAAGTAGCTATATCTGCTATCGCACTTGTACACCAAAGATTCTCTACTAATACGTTTCCGGCTTGGGAGCTTGCGCACCCATACAGAATGATTGCTCACAATGGTGAAATTAATACGGTAAGGGGAAATATCAATTGGATTAAAGCCAGAGCGGGAAAAATGGAATCAATGCTTCTGGGAGAAGATTTAAAAAAATTGTGGCC
>Ga0075468_10000892_pt1 | contig 12315 bp, 9 predicted proteins | sample DEB08_DNA_12_FD_77578 | JGI IMG/M metagenome (GOLD analysis project Ga0075468, IMG submission 77578) | Aqueous microbial communities from the Delaware River and Bay under freshwater to marine salinity gradient to study organic matter... | ecosystem: Environmental > Aquatic > Marine > Coastal ...
GATGGGGGAAAGGCGGATTATGACACGGCATAATAGTGGCCGTATTGTGATTCGTGGGTAAAACACGTCCGCTTCTGCTGCTTGGTCCAAAGCCACTTTGACGTCAGAGTCGGTGCTTCGGTGTACGGCTGCTGCATGTGGTTTAGAGTTTTTGTGCTAGAAATCATCGCGGCAGGGTACCACAGCCGGCATTGGCAAGTTAGCGGCGTTTGGGTCACGATTGAAGCTTGGATACATTAAAAGTGTGGAACTCCTACCGATTTTCAAACTTGGGGGTGAGCGACTTTTCAGGACAGGGATAGCGATCGATTGTGCAAAAAAGCTAATAGCGAAGACTATCCTGGCTCTTTGGTATCCGTTTAACATTCAAGCGGAGTCAATGCTCGCTTGTGCTTAGAAGTTGAATCTAACACCTACCGTTACGGTGCGGTCTTTGTTTGGGCGGGCACCATAGGGCTGACGGCCGAGGATGTCTTCCTCGCTAGTCAGGTTTTCTACTCGGGCATAGACATTCAACGCACGATTGAACTGGTAGTTTGCTGAGATATCGACCGTAAACGTGTCATCGGTTTTCTCGAAGGCGCCGCAAGACGCTCGCACACAGACCTCGTCCACATAGTTGCCGCTAACATAGGCCGCCCAATTGTTCTTCTCAAAACCTACAGAGACAAGAAACTGATTTTCGGGCAGGTAGGGTAATGGGTCGCCCTTGCTAACGGAACCAAAGAAATCCGTATCGGCAATGTCGCTGTCGAATTCGCCATGGATCAAGGTGTAGCTTAGGGATACCGGAATTTTGTAGCTGCTACCCCGCGCCAGGTTCGCACGGACTAACAATTCCAGGCCCGTGACCGTTGCAGCGTCGCCGTTGAAGGCGTCGCCAATCGTGCAGTCGGACCCGGATGAGGCGGTACATTCACCCAGTATATTGTCGTAATCGCTCATGAAGCCGATGAGTTCGGTGGACAGGGCGTCGTTCTGGTAGCGGAAGCCTAGCTCATAGTTAATGGCTGTCTCTTCATTGACGTTGGGCGAGTTGCTGGGCGCTGTAAAGCCCTTGTGCGCCCCGCCTAGCACTGACAAAGAGTCATTCACCTGGTAGAGAATGCCCAGCCCAGGGAGGAAGACCTGGGTGTCGTTCTGGCGCGCGTCGCGAAAAGTTCTTAGCGCCCCGCCGGCAAAGCGTGTGCGCTTCTGTTTGATATTTTCATAACGCAGGCCGGGTGATAGTGTCCAGTCGCCTAGCTGAATATTGTCATGAATATGGATAGCCAACGCTCGGGCTTCCTGAACTCGATTGCCGGCATTGCCTAGAATGCCAAAATCATCGAGAGCGAGTGCGCCATTGCTTTGACTATAGTTGCTGTTGCGCTCCAATCGGTCTTCCTCGTCTTCGTGCAGGCGAATGCCGAATTCCAGATCGTGTGCACTATTGCCTATCATACCGTTCCAGTTAAGACCGACTTGGACGCCGCGCGAAAAGTATTCGCGATTATTCGAGCGCAGCTGGATACTGCCGGAAGCAGTGTCGCTGCTGCCGTCCAGTATGGATTGAAGTTGATCTGGATTAAGGCCGCCTAGGGTCGTGCCGCTATTAATAGCTTGAATCACATCAGCCCAGCTGGTTCGGTCGAAGTCTTCGGCGTTGCTGCTGCCATCAAAATCAATACCCTCAGTCTTGAGCCAGTCACGTTGATGCTCGTTGTTATAGGCAGTGACAGACACATCGAGAGAGTCGCTGATATAGTAGCTGTAGCGGAGAATCTGTTGCTCGTGCTCGGTTTTGATATTGTCCCGCGCGGAGAGACCGTAGCGCCGAAATGCATTATTGTCGAAGTCTCGGTCGGTGAGGCCGAGGTAGCTCTGATTCGAACTCTGCTCTGTAGACTGCAGCTTCAATTCGATCCCATGTGCGGAGTTGCTCGGTGCGTAGCTAAGCTTGATTGTGTAATCCTCTACATCGAGACCCGTGTTATTATTGCTTCGGTCGATGTCTTGAAAGCCATCGGACAGCCACTGGTGTGTCTCCAACAGATAGCCAAAACCTGATTCGCTTCTGCCGCCATAGGTAGCATGAACGCGGTAGGTAGAATCCTCGCCCGCCTCAGTGATGATATTGCCTGACATCTCTGTGGGGATCGGTGTAGACACCATGTTGAGGGCGCCGCCAATAGTGTAGGGTCCTTGGGTAATCGCAGCGGGCCCCTTAACGACTTCGATCGCGCTCAGTCTGCCCACGGTTGGAAAATAATAGGCCGAAGGCGCGGAGTAGGGCGCGGGTGCGATAAGCACATTGTCTTCTAACAGTGTGATGCGACCGCTGCGTTCCGTCGCCACGCCACGGATGCCGATGTTCGGTCTAAGCCCATAGCCGTCTTCAATTTGAATGGAGACACCTGGCACTTCACGCGCGATGCGCTGGATGTCGCTGTAGGCAAACTGTGCCAGTTTGTCTGAGCCGATATAGTGGGCAGAACCGGCGAGTCGCAGTGCCTGCTCGCGGCTGCCGATGATGGTGACTTCCTCGATGCTGTTGTCGCGTTCCTGCCCATGCACTAACGAGGTGCTTAACGCGGAGATCGCCAGAGTAAGTAGTAATGTAGCGTGCTTCATTGAGCTATCCTGGATACTGCCAGTTCTTAGTGAAACGAATCTTATTCTAAACGATAATCATTATCAATTGCATTTAATGCCCGCCCGAACTTTTTCTTGATTGGGGCTGTGGGGCAGCCCTAGAGGTGGGGTCTAACTCGCTCAAGTGAGAGATTTTGCTGGGGCTGCGCCAGTAAACAGATGAGCTTTAGGTTTTGGGCGAGCCCGTCGAGGGATGCTGCGTTAGATGGAATGTGGAATGGGGTCGGCGCAAAAACTGAGTTTGCTCCGGCCCCATTGCTGTTATGGCTGAATGATTATCAAGTTAACGATTGCGGAGCTCTTTTCGAAGAATTTTGCCAGCGGCGCTTTTAGGTATGGCGTCGATCAGCTCGAGTTGGCGGATCTGCTTGTAGCTCACCAGATTTTCACTGACCAGCGCCTGGATTTCTTCCAGGGTGACTTCATTGTCGGGTGTCGCCACGACAAACGCTTTGGGCACTTCGCCCGCTTCCTCATCGGCAATGCCGATGACCGCAACATCGAGAATTTTCGGGTGTGTGATAAGTAGTGCTTCCAGCTCTGCTGGAGCGACCTGGAAACCCTTGAACTTGATGAGCTCTTTCATGCGGTCGACGATACTCATGTGGCCGTGTTCATCGATAACAGCAATGTCACCAGTATGCAGCCAGCCGTCAGCGTCAATGGTTTCCGCGGTGGCTTTGGGATTATTCAAATACCCTGTCATGACCTGTGGACCACGCACCCAGAGCTCGCCGCGGCCGCCAACGGGCTGATCTTCTCCCTTGTCCGGGTCGACAATGCGGCTTTCGGTGTTGGAGATGGTCACACCACTGGTACCGGGGCGATAGTCGCCCTCAACTGTCGAGTGACTCACGGGGCTGAGTTCGGTCATGCCAAAGCCCTGAACCACCTCGCAACCGAGTCGTGCAGCGGCCTTGGCGGCGAGTTCTGCACCCAGCGGGGCTGCGCCAGAAAACACCTGTTTGACAGATGACAGATCGTACTGATCGACAATGGGCGCGCTCGCCAAACCAATGATGATGGGCGGGACAGCAAAGAAGCGGGTGATCTTCAGCGCTTGTACTGCCTGTAATGCTTCCACCATATCGAACCGGGGCATGGTGATGGTTGCCACGCCGTTGCTGATCAGGCCGTTCATCAAGACCTGCATGCCGTAAATATGGAAGAACGGCAGGGCTGCCAGCGCCACCTCGTTTTCCTGATAGCGAATTGCATGGATGCATTGTTCGATGTTCGCCACCAGATTGCGATGCGACAGCATTACGCCTTTAGGTAAGCCCGTGGTGCCAGACGAGTAGGGCAATACCACGGTGTGCGTGGCTGTATCGACGGGGACCTGCTCGATGGGATCACCAAAAACCTCGCGCATGGCGGTCGTGCCGGGCACAGCATCACCGATAATAATAACCTCAGTCACAGCTGTGCCTTCGATGGCCTGCAAGGCGGTTGCCGCGAACATGGGCACCGTAAACAGCATGGTCGCACCGGCATCTTTAAGCTGGTGCATGACCTCTTGCGGACCATAGGTGGGGTTGATGGTGGTGACAGCAGCGCCGGCGACGGCAACACCGTGGAATACCACAGCGTATTCCGGCAGATTGGGTGCCATAAGACCAACCACCTTGCCCGGGGCGATGCCGCGCGCAGCCAGACCACCTGCTAAGGCGTGAATGGCGTTGCTAAGCTCCGCGAAAGTGTAGCTGCTGGTGCCCGCGGCGTCCCGAATCGCGACCAAGTCAGCAAGCGCCTCGGCCTTGCGTAATACATGCGCGGTAATCGTGACAGACGGGATTTCTACATCGGGCAGCGGGCTGGAATGAATAATCATAGGCTTAATGCACCTTCAGTTTTTAGACGCGTGATTCAATCGACTCGTGAGTATATGAAAGATCGAGACACCCATCAATTAGAGATCGGAACACCGCGCCCGAAATACTTGTGTATGGGAGAGAATCAGACTGCCTGTCTGCTGACGTACCGTGTAAGGTCGGTGCCACGCTCCCTAATCGAGGTCATTCAAAGGAGTAGACGCCGCCCCAATATCTGCCTCGTCCCAGGCGCTGAAGATTGTCGCAGGCAGGTTGAAGCATTGCGTCATTGACTCTGGCGCTTGGTTCTGGAACTAGGCTCTGGCGCTTGGTTCTGGCGCTTGGCTCTGCCCCTTGAATTTGGTGACAACCATAGCCCTTGGCGCTATATCCCACTAGACTGTGGGCCTTTGTGCCGACAGACTTGATGCTGACAGGCAAAGCGCGCGAAGTGGAATATTGACAGTCAAAGCCAACAATACTGGTCACAGACCATAGAGACATTCATATATGACAACAGCAACCTCATCTACAGAAGCTGGTGTGCAGACTAACGTCACGGGCTATGGTACCAAACGGTACCGAACCTATGTGCTCTCCGCACTAACGATTATTTATATTATGAATTTCGTTGACCGGGGTCTGCTCGCCGTCGTTGGTCCGGATCTTATACCAGAGCTCGGCATTTCCGACACCCAATTCGGCCTTCTTACCGGTTTCGGTTTTGCGCTTCTGTATACCATTGTGGGGATCCCGCTCGCTCGCTATGCCGATGGGGCTCACCGCGTGTGGATTATGACTATCTGTGTTGCCCTATGGTCTTTAATGACGGCGCTCTGTGGGCTGGCAACGGAGATCACCATTGGCTCTATCACCATCGGCGCGTTCTGGATTTTGTTAATGTGTCGTGTCGGCGTCGGTATTGGCGAGGCGGGCTGTACGCCGCCGGCCAACTCTTTGATCGCTGACTATTTCGCGCCGCGCGATAGGTCTCAGGCGCTGGGCGTCTACGCCATGGGCGTAACACTTGGCACGATGTTCGCCAATCTTATCGGTGGTTGGGTGACTGATACGTACGACTGGCGAACCGCTTTTTTTGTAGTCGGCCTGCCAGGCCTGATGATTGCCGTCATTTTCAAATTAACGGTCAAAGAGCCGCCGCGCGGTTACACAGATCCAGTTGCAAAGGGCTCCAAGGAAAAAGTCGAGCTGCGCGAAGCAATCCGTGAGCTAACGACCAAGCCGGCTTTCTGGTTAATGACAGCTGGCGCCACCGTGGCGGCTTTCTGTGGTTACGGAATTTCCTCGTTTCAGTCAATCTTTCTGGTTCGAGCTCACGAAATTTCCACCGGCGAGGCCGCCATGTGGATCAACGCGCCAGTGTCATTGTCATCCGCTATCGGTACCTTCGCCACAGGCTGGCTAGCAACAAAGCTTTACAAAAAACACCCGGGTGCCATCGCGTGGGTGCCGGGCATAGGTTTGGCGTTATCGATTCCATTCTATATTGTCGCTTTCACCACACAGAATCTGCTACTTGCTGCCATCTGTCTGATGATCGGCGGTTTCGTGAAGTACGGCTACCTCGCCGCCCAGTACACTATTGGCCAGGGCGTTGTGAGCATGCGTGTGCGAGCAATGGCGACCGCTGTATTACTGTTTGTTGTCAATCTCATCGGCTACGGATTTGGGCCCTTGTTCATCGGCGCAATTTCGGACGTTTTCTTTGTCAGTGGTATCGCTGAGCTGGGCGTGGCGACTGAGGAGCTGGCGCGAAATCAATGTCATCCAGCCGCCATAGCCGGGTTGAGCGACAATCTGCAAAATGTCTGTGGTGCGGTTTACTCGCAGAGTCTGCAGTCGGCGATGGTCATTATGGCGGCCCTGTACGGTGCCAGTTCGCTGTTCTTCTTACTGACCTGGCGTCGACTTGATAAGGATATGGTAGACAGGAACTAACCTCTGTTCCTCGCATGCCAACGGGGTCCGGCTCATGCCTCCGTCCCCTGATTCTCGCGAATCGGCCTAGTCGGGGACGCCTAGTCGGGGACGCCTAGTCGGGGACGCCTAGTCGGGGACGCCTAGTCGGGGACGCCTAGTCTGATCGGAATTCCCGGATGGGTTTCCAGAACCACCAAATCATGGCTGTTGCCGTAATGGATATCACGCCACCCAATAACATGGTGTTGTTAGCGCCTATTGCGCCCGCCCAGGCGCCTACCCAAATGGTGCCAATATTGTTGGCGGTTTGAGCGGCCAGAATCATTAGGGCGTAGGCGCGCCCGCGCATATGATCCGGTGTCGTGAGCATCACAGTTGTTGCCCTGACCGCGACTGTGACGGCGTCTGCTGCGCCCAACAAGCCTATCATCAACAAACCCATCCAGAGTGAGTTCGCGAGACCAAAGCCGAACAAAATGAATCCATAGGCGAAGGAAGCGTAGAGCACCAGCATGCCCTTGGCTTTGTAGGTAACAAACAGTAGAGCAACGAATGAACCTAGTATAGCGCCTGTTGAGTTGGCGGCGCCCAGCATGCCTGTGGCGCTAGCACCTCCGGCAAAGAGACCGAGAGCCAATACTGGCAAAATTTCTCGGTAGAAGGATGCTGTCGTAATGCCAATGTCTAGTAGGAAAAGTCCTGGCAAGATCGGGTGCTTTGAGACGTAACTGAAACCAGCTTTTGTTTGCTGAATTTGTGAAGGCCTCACCTCGCTGTGATCATGCCCCGCTGCTATTCCCTCGGCCTTTACGAAAAGGGGGAGCATTGCGGCGACACTACCGATGATTGCCGCGACCAGGAAAACCTCGGTTGAGCCGAAGTTGACCGCCACAAAAGCAAACAGCAATGGACCGGCGATCGCGGCTGCATTGGATGATGCGGTATCCGTTGAGATCGCCAACATCAAATCAAATTTTGGAACGACGATCGGCACAATGGCTGCCCGAGCCGGGCTCGCGAGCATGTGGGTGCCGGCCATAACCGCGATGCCAATATAGACAAAAACTGGAGTGAGAGCGTCTTGAAATTCCATCACGCCAAGCGCCATCATCACAAGCGTTGTTGTTCCGTAGGCATACGACATGAGCTTTTTGCGGTCCATTCGATCGGCAAGATTACCGGCCCATAATGTCACTGGCACTTGAACGACTAGCTGCACCACGCCTATTAACCCGACCAGATAGGCAGACCCGGTTTCATCTAACAGCCATTGGGCGGTGCCGAGGATGCGCATCCAACTGAGGATCGATCCCATAATGAGGATGACCCATAGGACGCGATAATCCGAATAAAGAAATGCGCCCCAAGGTGTAGATTTGTCGGTGCTCAATAAGATTGCCTAGTTCAATAACGAAGGCAAATGCTACCACTTGATCGATATCAAGAGATAGTTGTTCGCTTTAGATAGAAGACAGATAGAGGGGCGAGGATGATTTCATTAAACAAGGAATTATTTGAGCTATACAAAGCCTATGTTAAAAAACACGCTCCGGTAAAAGAATGGTGTATTGATCTCCTTTGTATCAAATACAAGATAAAGATTAAGCACAATAAATTAACTTGCGCAGCGAGCGTAGATACGTGTTGTTGTTGGCCCTGTAGCGTCTATAATGAAATACATTAAAAGAATCAAGCAAAGAGATACTGTTGCGTAAAAAATTGGTATCCACGTTATGGTAATAGAACGAGATCATCACGGCTTCGACGCTCCAGCCCCTTTGGGGCACCCGGGCCGAGCCGGTCTGCCGGAAGGACATTCAACGGGTCCAGAAATTGGCGAACGGCTTCCCGATTTTACGTTGCCAAGTGTAAACGGCACACCGATCGACTATCACAAAGATCGAGCAGATAGAAAATCCGTTGTTGTTTTTTTCAGGTCAGCAGTCTGGTGACCCCCTTGTTGGACGCAGCTCGGTGAGCTTCGCGACGCTTTAAGCAAATTTATCGAACACGATATTTCGTTGTATGCCATATCCTATGACGATCAGGATGCGCTGACTGAGTTCGCTGAAAAACAAGGGATCCATTTTCATTTGCTGTCAGATATTGACTCAAAGGTTATTAGACAATTCGGGATCCTCAACGACCAGGTTACAAGGAACGATGCATTGTTATACGGTATTCCCTATCCTGGCGTATATGTCACCAACGAAGAGGGTACGGTGGTTGCTAAGTTCTTCCACGAATCATACAAACAGCGCGAGAGTCCCGAGCTCTATATCGACGCCGCATTAGGCCAACTCAACCTAGATAAAAACGCGCCGCAAGTGTCAGGGGGCGATCAAGACATTAACCTCACCATCGCTGTGCATGGGGGTAACGGCACCGTTAGGCAGGGGATAGTCAGGCAAATAGTAGTGCGCTTCGAGTTGCCAGAAGGCTTGCACATCTATGGCGCTCCTGTCCCGGACGGCATGATTGCCACCCAGGTGACAATAGAAGGACCTGAGGGACTCGCGTTAATGTCACCTGAGTTTCCGGCAACAGAAAAGTTAACGTTGCCTGGCATTGCAGAATTAAATGTCTGGCACGGCACTGTTGACCTGGTCTATCCGTTTTTCGCAACAGGCGAGTTGGTGAGCGAGTGCCGGCCCCTTGACGTACCCAGCATAGACATCAAGGTATCGGTGCGCTATCAAGCTTGTACAGACCGGGAGTGTCTGCTTCCCAAAACAGAAAACTTCACGTTATCGTTGGATCTAGATGTCATAGATATTCCCGCGATTGATATGCACAAGGGTCACGGCCAGCGAGAAGGTAACTACGATGGCAGCACAGCGCTCAAGCGACTTTTGGGGAGAAAAATCAAACAGAATCCTCTGGGCCTGCCAATATTCCTGGCAAAAACCCTGTGGTTACAAATGCGTGCATTGCTCAGAAAGCTCCAACAAAGAAAATAGCATAGCGACGACCTTTGCTGTCAACCTGATCACGCCGCGCTTGTTGGTGCTAATTCTTTTGCTTGTACCCGGGTTACTGTTGGGTTGCTTTCTGAGAAGAAAGGCCGCTTAGCGAGCTGAAAGGTTATAGTATATCGTCACGAAATTTTTTCTGAGACCAGAGATTCTCAATTAGGAGCACAAGGTATGTCCGAAGAAAAACAATATGTCCCGCCGACAGTGTGGAAGTGGAATCAAGACGCGGTCAATAAGTTCAGTAATATTAATAGGCCTGTGTCTGGCGCGATCGAAGAAAAAACTCTACCAGTCGGTGTGCATCCTTTGCAGCTCTACTCACTTGGCACACCCAACGGCGTGAAAGTCACCATCATGCTGGAAGAATTGTTGGCGCTGGGAAAAACCGAAGCCGAGTACGATGCACACCTGATTAACATTGGTGATGGCTCACAGTTTGGCAGTGATTTTGTGGCTATTAATCCCAACTCGAAAATTCCCGCGTTGTTAGACAGAAGTGCAACGCCGCCTATCAGAGTGTTCGAATCCGGGGCTATGCTGATCTATCTAGCGGAAAAGTTTGATGCGTTCTATCCCGAGGAGCCGGCACGACGAGCAGAGTGCTTGTCGTGGTTAATGTGGCAAATGGGTAGTGCGCCTTATCTCGGTGGTGGTTTCGGACATTTCTATGCTTACGCGCCTGAAAAGCTAGAATACCCTATCGATCGATTTGCCATGGAAGTTAAGCGTCAGTTAGATGTCTTGGATAAGCATTTATCAAACAACAAGTTCCTCTGTGGAGATGAATATACCATTGCAGATATTGCGACCTATCCTTGGTATGGCGCGTGCGTCTTGCACAACATCTATTCTGCCGCCGAATTCCTTGATGTCGAAAGTTATACCCATGTGATTCGCTGGGCGAAAGAAATTGAGGCTCGGCCTGCTGTTCAACGTGGACGCCGAGTTAACCGACCTTGGGGACCTGAAGAGACACGTGTGGTAGAACGTCATAGTGCAAGCGACTTCGACACCTAAATAAGCACTCTAAAGGTAATCCCGCCGGCAAGTAGTCTTGCTCAAAAGTAGAATGTTCTCCTATTGACGGGGGAGATTCCGCATGAGGTCATCAGGGTTCCTTGTTACTTTTGGTGTGGGCGTGTAGGCGAGAACGAAAAAGGGAGCGGCAAGACCCAATGTGTCACTCCGCTCCCTTTTTTTAGCTGCATATGGAAATTGCGCGCCGATGTGGCGAGCTATCTAAGACCCTATAGCGAGAAGTCCACAGCATAGCCAACTACAAACTTCACTTCATCGTTGTCCAGGGCATCCGGGCCGGCATCGTCCAGATCTGTAGACGTGATCATAAAAGTGAAGCCATCCTTTGACAGCGAGACATTGTAGTCAGCATAGTCATCCGGAACGCCGTTGAAGGCTTCAGAGAAATCCCCTTGATGAAAGCCAACGTGCAAACCCAGTTCCACGCCGTTGCCTATTTCTGTCGCATAATCCGCGTAAGTGTAGGTTGTTTTGCCAAAGCCGAAGTCCTGGCCCAGGCCTTCATCGGCTTCGGTATTCGCTAAGATATTGATACCAATAGTAAACGCATTAAATCCGATTGAGCCATAAACTTCGCCAAAGTCGAATTCTGCTTCTTCATCATAGTTGAAGTAAAGGTAACCGAGGTCGTAGCTGATCCCGCCAGCTTCGCCGGAGAAGCCAGCGTAGAGGTCGTGTTCATAGGAATAGACATCGTCGGCGGCGTAGCTCACGTTTGAAACCCACGTTCCGGCGTAGAAGCCGTTGTCTGCAGTAAAGTCGATTCCGCCTGAGACCGCTACTTCGTTTACTGACTGAGTTAGACCGCGCCAGATATAGTTGTTGGAAGCGGCGATATTCGCAGTCCATTCGTTTGCTTGCGCGGTGCCAGTTGAAAGAAAGAGTCCCGCCGCTGCGAGTGAGAGAAGTCGTGAGTTCATGTCTTGTATTATCCCTTTATTGGTAGTGGTGAGTGGGTGATCACAGCCACCCGCTACAGGGTATTTTGCAAGAGCTGTGCCAAAGGTGAGATAGCCTGGGTTCCTAGCAAAATTGGTGCATAAAGGCGCCTGGATTTATAAAGTCGCTCTATGATGGTGCACCAAAGAAGCGCGCCGCCTTCTAATGGGGCGAAAGTGGAGTCTGCATTAGAGGTTTAGTGCAGTGGCGATCATATTTGCACTGCGATAATCATGAATCAACTGCAATGAACCGTCGATGTTCGGTCCCTCGAATTGCTGTCGAAACCAACAACGAGGTGCATTCAAGGTATGGTCGGAGGCCAACCGGAATGTCCAATCTTCAAGCCAGTCTTTGGAATAAAAAAGCCAGAAGAACGGGCTCTGTCATTGCGAGTGATAGCCTAGATATCGAGGTCGTAGTTTCCGCGCAAGATCGAATGTCTATATTTAATGAGGCTCTGGATCGGCGGACATGGTGTGGGCTACGTCGATCCAGTAATCCAACAGATCATTGATCTGGCCCTGCGTGGCTTCACTGTAGTAAAAGCCAAGAAATGCGCAGCGTGACAATTCAATGATCGCCGCCAGCATTTGCGCCTCGCTGGTTTTATCCTCGACGATACTTAATACGCCGGAGAAGTATTGATGCTCTGCCTCAGCCCCCTCTTTGGCGAACGCCTGCAGAAGAGCCTGAACGGGTTGTACAAATTGGGTTTCTACTGTTTCTTCAAATGTCATCGAGGCTCTACCAGAATCAATATGTGGTTGGTGCATAGAAAAGGCTGCATGAAGGGTTGCTGGCATCTTGCCTATGTCGATGCGCCGCTTTTTTTGCAACGCAGGGTTCTGGAAGCCACAATACCCTAATAATTAAACTTTTACGTGGATGAATCGGCAGTGGATCAATTCAACCCCAAATTCTCGTTGGGCCTGCAAAAGCAGTAGACACAAGCTATTCACGACTCGCTATGTGGT
>Ga0075468_10000900_pt1 | contig 12279 bp, 10 predicted proteins | sample DEB08_DNA_12_FD_77578 | JGI IMG/M metagenome (GOLD analysis project Ga0075468, IMG submission 77578) | Aqueous microbial communities from the Delaware River and Bay under freshwater to marine salinity gradient to study organic matter... | ecosystem: Environmental > Aquatic > Marine > Coastal ...
ATTGCAGATGGTTTAACAGGTGTGGTTGGACCCAATGGTTGTGGTAAATCAAACCTTTTAGAAGCATTGCGTTGGGTAATGGGCGAAAATCGCCCTACGGCAATGCGTGGTGGAGGTATGGAAGATGTAATTTTTGCTGGAGCAGCGTCTCGTCCTGCAAGAAATTATGCTGAAGTATCGTTGCTTATTGATAACACACAACGCCTTGCCCCTGCGGCTTTTAATACCCAGGATGTTTTAGAAGTTATTCGTAGAATAACCCGAGATGTTGGATCTGCATTTAAAACTAATGGAAAAGATTCTCGAGCAAAAGATGTGCAAATGCTTTTTGCAGATGCATCAACAGGTGCACATTCGCCTGCATTGGTTCGGCAAGGCCAAATTTCAGAACTTATTAATGCTAAGCCAAAAGCACGAAGAAGAGTATTGGAAGAAGCTGCGGGTATTTCAGGGCTATATCAACGCCGCCATGAAGCTGAACTCAAATTAAGGGGATCAGAAACAAATTTAAATAGAGTTGACGACGTTGTAGAACAACTTGACAGTCAGTTAGCATCACTTGCTCGACAAGCTCGACAAGCAAAACGTTATCGTGAAATAGGTAATGAATTGCGTCAATCAGAAGGTTTATTACTTTACAGGCGCTGGCGTGAAGCTGATGTTTCCCGACAAAAAGCGGTTGAGGAATTATCAGACGCAACAAAAGCTGCCGCAACTGCACAAACTGAAGCATTACAATTACTAAGACTTCGTGAGTTATGTGAAGAAAAAGTACCACCTTTACGAGAAGAAGAGGCAATTTCTTCTGCTATAGTTCAAAGGCTTAATGTTCAACGCGATACTCTAGCAGATGAAGAATTTAGAGCGCGTGGCCAAATTGAAACTTTAACATCACGAATAGAACAGCTTACCAAAGATATTGAGAGAGAAGCTGACCTAAACAAAGATGCTGAAGAAACAATTAAGCGTTTAGTGTGGGAGCAAGATCAAATTCAAAAAGCTTCCATGGGGCATGAAGAAAAACTTAATTTAGCAAATAATGCTGCCCGTGAAGCGGCTTCTATTTTACAAGATAAAGAGAGTGGGCTTGATAAGCATACTGAAGATGCTGCTCGATTATCTGCTCGCCACCAATCTGCACATCGCCTTTTAGATGAAGCAAAGGCTTTGCTTGAAAAACGTCAAACTGATTCAGATTCTGCTGTTAGTAATGTATTGATTGCTGAGCAAGGATTAGAAGAAGCCCAGGAGCGTTTGAAACAAGCAACAGCTACTAGAGCAATAACACAAGAAGTTATGTTGAAATCAGAAGCAAAATTATTAGAGATAGAAGAAAAAAGAACAATAACTCAGGCTAATGATAGCGATGCTCGATCTGAATTATCTGAAGCCGAAGGTGAAGCAAATGCACTGAGGGCAGAGGTCTCTGCTTTAGAGAGAATGATTGCTCGTGATAGTGAAAATGGTAAACAATTAATTGACGCAATATCGGCCCAAAAGGGTTATGAGGCAGCTTTAGGTGCTGCTTTATCAGATGATCTTAAAATGCCAATAATAGATGTAAATGGACTATCGGGTTGGGCACAAATGCCAGACTATTCGAATGTCGGTAAATTACCAGGCAATAGTGAATCTTTATCAATTTATGTTGATGCACCTCTCGTACTTTCACGACGTTTAAGTCAAATAGGATTAGTGCTTAGGAAAGATGGTGAGCGCTTACAAGCAGAATTGTTACCAGGACAAAGGCTAGTTTCTGCAGAAGGTGATTTGTGGAGATGGGATGGGTTTAGACAGGGTGGTGATGATGCACCATCTTCTGCAGCACTACGACTGCAACAAAAAAATAGGTTAGAAGAATTACGCACAGCCCTTAGACTAGCATCTACTCGTTTGGATACTTCTCAAGAAAAATTTGAACAAATACATAATAAATTGTTAGATTTAATGCAGGCTGATCAAGATGCGAGATCAGAACGAAAATCTGCGGATGAGATGACTACTAACGCAAGCCGACAGATGTCTAGAGCTGAAGCTGATTGTGATATGTTAGCTGGTAAAGTGGAGGCCCTAAAATTAGCTAAAACAAGATTAGAAGAAGAAACATATTCAGCATCTGATGATTTAAGGGATGCTACTAGAGCGATAGCAAATCTAGCCGATCTTGAAGTAGCTCGAGATTTACTTGAGACAATTAAAGTTGCTGTTGAAGCTGCGCGAATGACCATGATGACAAAACGTTCTATGTTTGATGAAATTCGCCGAGAAGGCGAATTACGAACAAAACGGCGTCAAGAAATCATACAAGAAGTATCCGGATGGCGTCATCGATTAACAACAGCTGAAAAACGTATTTTTGAATTGGATGAACGAAAGAAGACTTTTGAAGCAGAGCTTAAGTTAGCGTCTTCTGCACCTGATGAAATTCTGGCAAAGCGCGATGAGTTGTCAAAATCAATTGAAGAATCAAATGATCGCTTAAAAAGCGCATCAGATAATCTAGCCATTGGGGAAAGTGAATTACGAAAAGCAGAACAAGGTGAGCGTGATGCTGAAAGGCGAGCATCCGAAAGTAGAGAAAAACGTGCTCGAGCTGATGCAGTTTCTGAAGCTTCAGCTATTCAAGTTTCAGCAGCATCTGATAGAATACGTGAAGATTTAAACATAGATCCTGAAAGTTTACTTGAGACACTAGATGCTGATCCTGAAGAAATTCCTTCAGCAGAAAAAATTGAATCAGATGTCATTAGATTAAGACGTCAGCGAGATGCGCTTGGTGCAGTAAACCTAAGAGCTGAAGAGGATTCAAAAGAAGTAAGTGAAGAGCGAGATGCGCTGGTAATCGAAAAAAATGATCTGGAAGAAGCAATCAAAGCACTTCGTGTTGGTATATCAAGCTTAAACAAAGAGGGTCGTGAGCGTTTATTAGCGGCATTTGATGAAGTAAATATTAACTTTTCAAGATTATTTAAAACTTTATTTGGTGGAGGTGAAGCCAATCTTGTACTTGTTGAAAGTGATGATCCTCTTGAAGCAGGCCTTGAAATAATGTGCCAGCCACCTGGCAAAAAGCTTTCTACTCTGTCGTTGCTTTCTGGTGGAGAGCAAACCCTAACAGCCTTGGCATTAATTTTTGCAGTATTCTTAGCAAACCCAGCACCAATTTGTGTTCTGGATGAGGTTGATGCTCCTCTTGATGATGCTAACGTAAATAGGTTTTGTGATATGCTGGATGATATGACCAGCCAAACAGATACTCGTTTCCTAATAATTACTCATCATGCAGTTACAATGGCCCGAATGGATAGATTGTTTGGAGTAACAATGGCCGAGCAGGGTGTTAGTCAACTAGTTTCAGTAGACCTTTCTGCAGCAGAAAGATTGATTGATTAGATATAAATTAGATAAATAATTGATGGTTTCTAAAATGCAAAAACTCACCCTAGAAACCATTTTTATTTATTAAAGTGTCCACCCACTGATATGTTTAATCTCACAGAAATCTTCAATACCCCATTTGCCACCTTCACGACCATTGCCTGATTGTTTATAGCCGCCAAATGGTGATGGAGCTGCGCCACCATCTCCATTAATTCTTATCATACCTGCTCTCATTGCACATGCAGCGCGTTTTGCTTTTGCAGGGTCTTGTGTCTGCACATAATTGGTTAGCCCATAATCGGTGTCATTTGCTAATTCGTAAGCATGAGCTTCATCATCAAATGGCATCATAACCATAACAGGGCCAAAAATTTCGTCTCTACCAATTGTCATATCATTTGAAACATCTGCAAAAACTGTTGGTCTAACAAAATAGCCTTTGTTCATTCCATCAGGCCGCCCTAAGCCACCAGCTACCAAACGCGCACCTTCTTTAATTCCAATATCAATCATATTTTGGACTTTATCGTAATGTGCACCTGAAGACATAGCACCCATGTGTGGCCCTTCGTTTGCAGGATCACCAACTGAATGGTTTTTTGCAATTGACGCAGCAATTTCAACTGCTTCATCATAATATGATCGTTCAACTAGCATTCTAGTTGGTGCATTACAGCTTTGGCCTGAGTTGTTAAAGACATGCATGGTGCCTCGCTTAACAGCTTTTTCATCGGCATCAGCAAATACAATATTTGCTCCTTTTCCGCCTAATTCTAATGTTACCCGTTTGACGGTATCTGAAGCTGCTTTTGATATAAGAGCACCAGCTCTTGTTGAGCCCGTAAATGAGATCATATCTATATCTTTATGAGAAGACATTTGTGATCCGACGCCAATCCCATCACCATTCAACATATTATATACACCAGGCGGCACTCCTGCATCATGCATAATTTCTGAAAAAACATAAGCTGATAAAGGAGATACTTCTGAAGGTTTTAAAACACATGTAGAACCGGCTGCTATAGCTGGGATCACCTTTAAGAAAATTTGGTTCATAGGCCAGTTCCAAGGTGTAATTAGGCCAGCTACTCCGATTGGTTCTTTAATGATTTTTTCTGTTGGGAATCCCTCAAGTTTTTCTTCGAACTCGAAACCTTCTAATGAATCAATAAATTTTTGAATATGACCCGTACCACAACCAACTTGTTGAGTGCGCGATAAGGAAATAGGTGCACCCATTTCCATGGTAGTTGCTTGAGCAATATCTTCCTCGCGCTTAGCATATTCTGATTGAATAGATTTTAATAATGCTATTCTTTCAGATTTTGATGAATGTTGCCATGATTTAAAAGCGTTACGTGCTGCGCTTACAGCGGCATCTGTATCTGCCTGGTCGCCTAAAGAAATAACAGCAAAAGCTTCTTCAGTGGCAGGGTTTATTACTTTAAAGTCATTTTCTTTAACTGGATTTACCCATTGACCATTTATGTAAAATTGGCGTCTGTCTAACATGATTCACCTGTATAATTGATTACATAATGTAAATGGCATTGGTAAAACCAAATGGCAAGTTTGAACACGACGTAAAAATATAACTATTTCGACATTTTGTTACTTAATTTAGTACATTTAAATTATTTATTAGTTTTAACAGCAGCAATCATGCAAATTTCTACTAAAATTTGTTCACGAGCCATATTTGCTTCAACGCACGCTCGCGCCGGTTTTTCATGAGGCCCAATCCATTCATTCCAAACCTCATTCATTGAGGCAAAATCGCCCATAGTACGAATGTATATTGATGTGGATAAGATGTTATCACGATCTGAACCTGCTTCTAAAAGTAATTCGTCAATTTTTTTAAGGCAGTCTTTTGTTTGTTCTTTAATTCCAACTGTTACATCATTAGCAACCTGACCAGAAAAGTATATTGTTCCATTATGGATGTTAATTTTACTCATTCGTTCACTTGAATGTTTACGTATAATACTCATTTATATCTCCAATTTATGTTCAATTATTTTCTTTATGTTTTAGAAAATAAAAAGGCCTCAAAGTTTTGAGGCCTAAATATTAAGATTATTTATATAAGGTAACTTGAAATTTTAGCTATCTTTTTCAGTGACAATTTCTGCACCAGTTTCTTGATCAATTACTTTCATTGATAGGCGCACTTTGCCTCGATCATCAAAGCCCATTAATTTAACTTTAACTTTTTGACCTTCTTTAACTAAATCACTTGGATGGTTAACACGTTCATTAGCCATTTGTGATACATGAACAAGTCCATCTCTTTTACCAAAGAAGTTTACAAATGCTCCAAAATCCATGACTTTTACAACTGTACCAGTGTAAACAACACCTACTTCAGGTTCTGCCGCAATTTCCATAATCATTTCTTTAGCTTTTTCGATTTGTTCACCATTGCTTGATGCAATTTTTATAACACCTTCATCATCGATATTAACTTTTGCACCAGAAACTTCACAAATTTCACGGATAACTTTACCACCTGAGCCAATTACTTCGCGAATTTTTTCTGGGTTTATTTTAATTGTTTCAATACGTGGAGCATGTTCGCTAAATGAACCAGCTTCAGTTAAAGCATTGGCCATTTCACCTAGGATGTGTAATCGTCCGTCTTTGGCTTGTGCCATAGCTTTTTCCATAATTTCTGGAGTGATACCGGCTACTTTAATATCCATTTGTAATGAAGTTATACCGTTTTCAGTACCAGCTACTTTAAAGTCCATATCACCCAAATGGTCTTCATCACCAAGTATATCTGTTAAAACAGCGTATTCACCACTATCTTGTAATATTAAACCCATAGCAACGCCGGCAACAGGTGCGCGAAGTGGCACACCAGCATCCATCATAGATAATGATCCACCACATACAGAAGCCATAGAAGACGACCCGTTTGATTCTGTAATTTCTGATACCACTCTTATTGTATATGGAAATTCAGTTGCTGGAGGTAATACTGCTTGAAGTGCACGCCATGCAAGTTTTCCGTGCCCAATTTCCCTACGACCTGGCCCCATGCTTCGACCGCATTCTCCTACTGAATATGGAGGGAAATTATAATGTAACAAGAAATTTGAACGATATGTTCCGCTTAATGCATCAATCATTTGCTCATCATCACCAGTACCTAATGTTGTTACTGCTAACGCTTGAGTTTCTCCACGGGTAAATAGTGCAGATCCATGTGTTCGAGGAAGAACTGCAGTTTCAGAGACAATTGGACGAACAGTTGATAAATCTCTACCGTCAATTCTCTTACCAGTTTTTACGATATCTCCACGAACAACTTCTGATTCTAGTTTTTTCAAACAAGTTCCAAAGTTTGCGTCAGATACTTGTTCCTCTGATAATGCACCAATAATTAAATCTTTTGCTGCTGAGACTGCACTTGTCCGTTCTTGTTTGTCCGTAAGTGCGTACGCCGCTCGGATGCCATCTTCGCCAACAGTTTTAACTGCAGAATAAAGTTCAGAATAATCTGGTGATTGATAATCAAAAGGTTCATTTGCCGCATCTTCTGCCATATCAATTATCATATCAATAACAGGTTGAATTTGCTTATGAGCGAAATTGATTGCACCCAGCATTTCCTCTTCAGTTAATTCATAGGCCTCAGATTCAACCATCATTACTGCATCTTTTGTGCCCGCAACTACCAAATCAAGACGTTGATCAGGATTATTTTTCAATTCATGCATGTCATCACAAGTTGGGTTCAATACATATTGACCACCTTCAAAACCAACACGACAATTACCAATTGGGCCCATAAATGGTGCACCTGATAATGTTAATGCAGCTGAAGCAGCGATCATTGCTACCATATCTGGATCATTTACTAAATCATGTGATAGTACAGTTAATGTAATTTGAACCTCATGTTTGAATCCTGGGATGAATAAAGGACGTATTGGGCGGTCAATTAAACGTGCCGTTAGTGTCTCTTTTTCAGTTGGTCGAGCTTCTCTTTTAAAGAAACCACCAGGAATCTTACCAGCAGCATAATATTTTTCTTGATAATTTACAGTAAGTGGAAAAAAGGACTGTCCGTCCTTTTCTTTTTTTGCAAAACAAACTGCTGCAAGAACAGATGTTTCGCCATATGTTGCGATTACTGTGCTATCTGCTTGTCGCGCAATCTTACCAGTTTCCAACGTAAGCGTTTCTTCGCCCCATTGAATGGATTTTTTTACTTCATTAAACATTTATTTTCCTATCGTTGGAGCTGTCTTCGGCCCTCCGAAGTCTCCTTTTAAAAGGTGGCCCCATTGCCACCGACCCGAACCCTTGTGGTATATGCATAGGTCAATGCATAACGTTTCAGATACGCGGGCGTATATACATTAAATTTGAATATGTGAAGGGGGTAAGGAACTATTGGCTTCTATTAAAAAGCCTGCACACATATGAGCAGGCTTTTTAATGAATTTAAAATCAATCTTATCGACGTATTTCTAATCGTTTTATTATATCTTGGTAACGAGCTTCGTCCTTGCCACGGGTATAATCTAATAGCTTACGACGTAGAGCAACCATTTTTAAAAGGCCACGGCGTGAGTGGTTATCTTTTTTATTAGTTTTAAAATGCTCTGTAAGAGTTTTGATCCGAGATGTTAGGATTGCAACTTGTACTTCTGGTGAACCAGTATCACCCTCTTTAATCGCATATTCTTTGATCAAACGGGCTTTTTCTTCGGCAGTTATCGACATCGGGGTCTCCTTGGTTAAGGTTGATGGCACATGCCGGGATATCGTCCAGCAAGGCCCATGGAGTATCTGTTTTGCAGATAATGAACCCTATAAAGTTGATTCTAATAAAAATAAAGTGAAAAATTATTTTGATTTTTGATGCATTAGAGCAATTAGGTTAGATATGAATAATGTCATCAGTACAATAAATCCTCCTGTTAATGTCCAGGTTCCTGGGTATTCACCTATTATTAGCCAAATTAATATTGGTGCAAGAATAGATTCACCTAATATTAGGAGGGTAACCTCTGCGCTAGGAATATATCTAGGGCCAACAACAATTAAACATGTTGATGCAGCGATCAAGAGGTTATGAAATAATGCATATTGAGCGTCTAAATTATTAAAAACAAATGGACTTGCCCAAGGTAAAAATACAACTCCACTCATAAATAAAGCAAATGGTGTAATTGGAATCATAGATTTAGCTTTTGATTTGCGCGCATATGTTAAAGCTACTCCATAACTTGCAGCGCAGCCAACTGCACATAAATCTCCATAAATTGACGTAGATTGATTTTGAGAAGAACCATAAGAAATTAATAGCACCCCAGATAATGAAAATAAAATAGTCCACAGCATACGTTTTGATATTTTTTCATTTAGTATAAACCAACTAGAAATAGCAGAAAATATTGGCATTGATGCAAGTATAAATACAGTATTTGAAACTGCCGTCATGCTGACTGATAAAGCAAACATAGGACCACTAATAGCTAGCAAGCATGCAAAAATAATAGAATTTTTTCCAATATTGCGATATATATTAAAAATATTTGAGCCATGATAAATACATAATCCGAGCAATATAAAAAACCCAGAGATAAAGCTACGCCAAACAATAATTGTATAGATGTCTGCGCTAAGTAATCGAATAAAAAGGCTATCTGGAATAATAAATAAAACAGCAAAAATAGTTATTATTATCCCTTTAGAATGATCTGTCATGCTTCAGGCCATAATAAAGGGTTTATTTTGTAACTTATATATAGCGGATGCTTTGGGTGACCATCTTTAGATAAACCAAGGTGTGTTAAGATAAAGTTTTTTGCTCTCAAAAGTTCTTCAATTTTTTTACCACGATTAAGATGAATACCATTGGTACCCCATGCACAAACAATATCGTTACTCCAATTTGCACTTTTAATAATGATTTTATCATTCTCTGGACCAATAGGGTCTTTTTGTAATCGCATAACCTTAGGATCCGTAGATCTGTAAGCAAAGATATTGCATACTTTAAATGCACCATATCCTAACGACTTAGCCCGCCTTTCGCATCGCTCAACTGTTGGATCATTTTGAATCTCTGTCGCAGTTGATGGATTTAGCATAATAAATAAAACTTTTTTTTTGCTGTTACTCCATGAGCGGGTCAATGAATATCTATATAACTCACAATCAGAATAAACAGCAGTTGATTTTGTAAGTTCTTTTTTGTGACTGCGAGTTATCATTTTAAGATTGCCAAGTTAAATATTCAAAAGTTTATAAATAGTTTTCAGATTTGGAAGTTATTTTGCAGATATCATTTTTCAACGAATACGCGACTAGGATGAATGCTACCTGATTTATAAATGCCTATTGCCAAGGGTTCCCCATTGCAAGAGACCCATGCTTCATCACCATAATTTAAATCTGATGCTAAAACCATAGCGGGATTTCCATTCCTTAATTTTGTTATTTCTTCAGGCCTACATTTAAGCTCAGGTAATTCAGAGAGACCTAGTTCAATTGGGTGTAAGTAATCTTCCAATTCTGGGTTCTTGGCTAGCTGTTCAACTAGTTTAAAATCAATTGCATCATTTACATTTAGTGAACATGACCAAATACGACGTAGGGATTTTACATATGCAAAGCACTCTAATAATTCACCTAAGTCACGAGCAATAGACCTAACATATCCTCCCTTACCGCAAATTAACTTTAACTCTACATGATCGATGTCTATTCGTTTTTCAAACTGTAAGTTTTGTACAAATAAATCTCTGGGTGCTAAATCTAAGTCTTCTCCATCCCGAGCTAATTTGTACGCACGTTGGCCATCAACTTTTACAGCTGAAAATTGTGGAGGAATTTGTTTAATATTTCCAATAAAGGCTTTTAAGCCCTCTTTGATTTTATGATCGCTAGGCCTGTTGGTGCTTTGAGCTATGACTTTGCCTTCACTATCGTCTGTATTTGTAGCTTCGCCCAGTTTAATTATAAATGTATATGCTTTTATTCCAGAAGTTATATATGGTACGGTTTTTGTTGCCTCGCCTAATGCTATGGCTAATAATCCAGTAGCTTCAGGATCAAGAGTTCCTGCATGGCCTGCTTTTTTTGCATTTAAAGCCCACTTAACTTTGTTAACGACAGCACTAGAAGTTATCCCGGCTGGTTTATCTATTAATAGCCAACCATCGATGCGACGTTTACTTGATGTTTTCCCCATCTTATTATTCCTCGTAAAGTCGTTGTTAACATGTAAATTTGACTTGATTTATAGATCATCACTAGATTCTACATCTTTTTTGACAATTTCTTGGCCAAGCAATCTGCGAGTTTCATCTAGTTGGTCAAAGGTTCTATCCAAAACAAACTTTAGGTCAGGAGAATATTTTAGTGAGACTAATTTATTAACTGATCTTCTTATTTCATATTTATTTCTATTGAGAGCGTTTATTACAATATCAGCATTCTCACCACCTAAAGGAAGTACATATACAAGCGCTAACTTTAGGTCAGGTGTTGACCTTACTTCACCAACGGTTACGGAGACATGTGCTAAATCAGCATCATGTATATCGCCTCTTAAGAGAACGTCTGATACCGCACGCCTAAGCATCTCGCCAACTCTAAGTTGTCGTTGTGTTGGCCCTTTGGCGGAGAGATCATTTTGTTTTACCATTTAATTGCACTTAATCGTTTTTCAATCTAGTCGCAAGCGGGGGTTTGCAAGCGAGAGAATGCGCTGTAAATGGGTATAGTATAAAAAGGAAATAATTATGAAAAATCTTCCAAAAATTGCTATTGTTGGCGCATCAGGACGTATGGGGCAAATGTTAGTTCAATCAGTTTTAGCATCTAATAAAGTAAAATTAGTTGGTGTAACTGAACGTGAAGGCCATGATTGGCTTGGTCTTGATTTGGGAGTTTGTATGGGCGGTGCAGAAATTGGAATCAATGTTAGTGATAATCCTTTGGAAGTTTTTAAAAATGCCCATGCCGTAATAGACTTTACTTCTCCTAAAGCAACTATTGAGCATGCTAAATTAGCTGTAAAAGCGGGAATTGTTCATGTAATTGGCACAACAGGAATGGATGCTGGTCATTTGGATGAATTAAAAAAACTTTCAAAAGACATTGTAATTATTCGTGCTGGAAACATGAGTTTAGGTTTAAACTTATTAACATTACTGACAAAAAAAATATCAGCTGTACTTGATGAAGATTTTGATATCGAGATTGTTGAAAGTCATCACAAGCATAAAGTTGATGCTCCCTCTGGTACTGCCTTGATGTTAGGAAAAGCCGCTGCAGAAGGTCGTGGTGTTGATTTATCCAGTATAGAGGATCGTGGTCGTGATGGAATCACAGGAGTGCGTAAAAGAGGTGATATCGGATTCCATGCTATAAGAGGTGGAGATGTTGTTGGTGAACATGACGTTATATTTGCTGCAGATGGCGAGAGAATAGTTTTGCGCCATTTAGCTACTGACCGCCAAATATTTGTAAGAGGTGCATTACGCGCTGCTATTTGGGGGCAAGGTAAAGATGCTGGAGAATATGATATGGTTGATGTTTTAGGACTTTAATTTAGTCCTCATTTTTAAAAGTCTGAAGCGATACCTTTGCGCTCCCAGTCTCCAAATCGAGTAGGCTCTAAACCTTTTGGGCCACCTAATTCTAAATCTAGTTTAGGTTCTTCTATTTCTTTTTTGCGATTGCCCGCTTCTTCAAGTGCACGTAATGCAGCTGCTTTAATTCGGTCTGATTTAGAATTTTTCATATTCTTTTACTCTGTTGTTGTACGTAACCATGTAGTAGTAGTTTTCTAAACTACAATAGAAAGAGACGCAAATGGCCAAACCTGGATTATTTGCCCGTGAAGCTGCTGTACGATTATTACAT
>Ga0075468_10000901_pt1 | contig 12274 bp, 9 predicted proteins | sample DEB08_DNA_12_FD_77578 | JGI IMG/M metagenome (GOLD analysis project Ga0075468, IMG submission 77578) | Aqueous microbial communities from the Delaware River and Bay under freshwater to marine salinity gradient to study organic matter... | ecosystem: Environmental > Aquatic > Marine > Coastal ...
TGTAGTTTCAAGGTCAAAAAAGCATAGTGGTCGTTTGAGGTCAAGTCCCATAATTCACCCCGCCACCTCCAAAGAAGTGAATGCTAGCACACATAAAAAAAGGATGAAGTGGGGCTTCATGGGCTTTTAGAAATTGAGGATCTTGTTTCTAAGCTAGAAAAACAAAATTATCAGCACAACAAATAAGTCATTTTTTTAAACTAAAAACAGTAAAGAAAACAGCAGTAACAAAAAATGGAAGCAGATTTATTAATTATATTTATTTGCTAAATTTTCCAGATCATAAATCATGCTTCATCTAAATTTCTAACCCAAACCCTACCCAACAAAAATCTCCAGTACCTAAAATTTAAATCCACTAAAATTTTATCCGTTTATAAATTAAATCCTATATTCAACGGTATTCAAGAATTCGGTTTACATGAATCTTTAATTTTTATCTTTTACGTTATGCATTCAGAAGTAGTCACAAATAAAGAAGAGTCTCCAAAAAGGTATCTCCGTATTGTATTATTGGTCATGCTGATATTCTTTGTCATTTCCTTGGTCACAAACATTCTCAATTCAATCCTAGTAGACGTTAAGGAAAGTTTTGATCTGAGTCTAGCGATGACTGGGTTATTACCCTTTTCGTTTTTCATCGCCTATGGCGTCATGTCAATCCCTGCTGGTTTTTTATCGGAACGATTTGGGAATAAAGCATTACTGAGTTTTTCTTTTTTACTCATGACACTTGCCTCCCTTGGATTTGTATTTGTACCCACCCATATAGTCTTTAGTTTCACCCTCTTTGTATTGGGTAGTTGTATGGCTATTTTGCAGGTGATCATAAACCCCATGCTTCGAGCTGCGGGTGGAGAAGAACATTTTGCATTCAACTCGGTTGCAGCGCAGCTGGTTTTTGGGGGAGCATCTTTTGCTAGCCCCTATTTATACCAGTATTTAGTCGAAGATCACGCTACAGAAAATTGGGCCACTACCCTACGAAGTTTTGTGCCTGACAACATTCCATGGGCTACCTTGTATATTGTTTTTGCGGCAGTTTCTTTCCTTTTGGTTCTTGTGGTAGTGCTCACAAAATATCCTAGTTATGAAAAAGCAGCGGATGAAAAAGCGGGGGATTCAAGTTCCTATTGGGCGTTATTGAAAAACAAATACACCCTGTTATACTTCCTCGGGATCTTTTGTTATGTTGGTGTTGAACAAGGAATCGGAAATTGGATTTCTCAATTCTTACAAGAATACCACATGTTAGACGCTCAAACAGTTGGTGCCAATACCGTTGCTTATTTCTGGGCAATGCTCACCTTTGGTTGCCTTTTAGGCCTTGCCTTATTGAAGGTTATGGATAGTCGAAAATTGCTCATTGGTGCTACACTAACCACAATGGTCTGTTTATTTTTTGCACTTTTGGGTACTGCTTCCATAGCCTTAATCGCGTTCCCTATACTTGGTTTTAGTATTTCTGTAATGTGGTCTATTATTTTTTCCTTAGGTCTCAATTCTATAAAAACACATCACGGTTCTTTATCTGGGATTTTGTGTACCGGAATTGCGGGGGGAGCCATTTTCCCTTTTATTGTTGGAATAATCGGAGAAATTACTTCTCTAAAAACTGCCTTATTTTTCCTACTCATTCCGTTAGCCTTTATCTTGTCTATCGGTTTTTGGGCCAAACCCTTGGTTACCAATAAATTTATGGGTTCTAAAAATGAAGGCAAATGAACGAATATATAGGTGTCGATTTGGGGGGAACAAATTTTAAAGCTGGACGTGTTTCTGGTGGAAAAATTGATTTAGAAGCAACAAATCCTGTACATCAAAACTGCACAGAGTCAGAGCTTTTCACCATACTGTTTACAACAATAGATGCTCTAATCACAAAAAACACAACGGCAATAGGAGTTGGAGTTCCCGGAATTGTAGATCCCGATACTGGAGTTATTTATGACATCATCAACCTTCCAGCATGGGAAACAATTCCGCTTAGAGACATCTTAGAAGACCGCTACTCTATTCCTGTTTATTTGAATAATGATGCCAATTGCTTTGCAAAAGGAGAATACATTTACGGTGCTGGAAAAGCCTACAATAATTTTGTGGGTCTCTCCATTGGAACAGGCTTGGGGATGGGTATTATCATTGAAAGAAAACTGCATAATGGCTTGTTCTTCGGAGCGGGTGAAATCGGAATGGTTACCTACAAAGACAGCATCATTGAGTACTATGTAAGTAGTCTGTTTTTTGAAAGAAACTTCAATGCAAATGCAAAGGAATTGAGCCTTTTAGCTACTCAAGGAGATGCTACTGCACTACAGGCATATCGTGAATTTGGACTGCATTTAGGAAACGCAATCAACAACATCAATTATATGATAGCCCCCGAAGCAATTGTGCTCGGCGGTTCGATCAGTAAAGCTTTTCCTCTCTTTAAAAACTCGATGCATGAAACGCTAAAAACTTTTGCTTTCCCAAAACAAACGGAGCATTTAGTAATTGAAGTTTCACGCGTAAATGGGATTGCAATCCTAGGAGCAGCTGCCCTTTGTATTGAATGATAATTTACTGAATTTAGCTAGATACTTTCGGAATCGATATAGCATACAACCTGTGGATGATTCCATAAAAAAGATGCGGGTAATTGAGAAGTGACCTTTTTAGTCAGCAACTGTTTTATGGTGAGCTCTTTACCTGTACCCGTGACTAGTAAAATGATTTTTTTAGACCGAAGAATATCCTTCATTCCCAATGTTAGACCGTATTGAGGTTTGTGTGTCATTGTTTTGGTCATGCTGTGCTGCATAGAAGCTTCGGATAACGTACTCATATGACACACATCTGATAAGATAGCAGCAGGTTCATTAAAGCCCAGATGACCGTTTTTACCCAATCCTAAAATACAAACATCAAGTGGTTCGCGTTTATTCAGTTCCTTTTGAACGCGCATACATTCCGCTTCAGGTTCAGTTGCATCACTTTTAAAAGACAGATATCGGTCTTCAGTAATGTTTAACGGAAGTACAATTTTATTTTGAATATAGTGTTCACATGAATTTGGATCATCTGCAGATACTCCAAACCATTCGTCTAATTGCACAACTTGTAGTGCATTATAAAGTTCGGATTGCTCTTGGTAGTTTGCAACCATCTTTTTATAAAATCCAGTTGGAGAATGACCCGTGGCTGCACAAATTGAGGTTCTTGGGCTGGTTTTTAAACCTGCATAAAAAGACTCAAAAGCTGCTTGACTCATTTCCTCGTAGTCAGTGCAATAATGAATTTTCATTATACAAACTTTGGGTTTTCCAAAATCAACAAGGCTTCTAATGCCTTTCGTATGGGCTCAGGAATAGAAACTGATCTTTGCTCTTTTCGATTGACAAAAACGTGAACAAAGCTTCCGTATACAGATGCTTGGGTTTCTCCTTTCTTAAACACAGCCAAACCATAAGTCACCGAACTATTTCCAATTTTGTTAACTCGGAGTCCAATTTCTATTGCATCGGGAAAAGCAATTGGAGCAAGGTAATTGCATTGAGAGTTAACAACAAAACCAACAATGGGTGCGTTGTGGATATCAAGTCCAGCTTTATTAATTAAATAGTGGTTTACAGCCGTATCGAAATAAGAATAATAGGTAATATTATTGATATGCCCATAAACATCATTATCCCTCCATCGGGTGGTGATGGTATGAAAGTGTTTATAATCTATTTTGTTAGTCGGCTTCGTTTCGGTCATAAGAATCTGCTGAAATTGATTTTCTAAAGTTAACTCCTTTTTAAGAATCGCAAAATCAGTTTAAATAAAATAACTGTTTTTGCACGAACGCAGAGCGTTCAAATAACTCACAATAGTCATCATAAGTAATTGAATTTTATTCAGCTCATTAAACCCAGTACAACTTTAAAGGAAAAAATGTAATTTAAATAAACATTTAGTTTATGGTGAGTTAATTAAATTTTAATTAAATTATGCCTTTAAAAAAATTATGGCTGATAAATACATTGATATCGACACGCTAAAGTATATGCTTTATGATGTGCACCAACTAGAAGAGTTATTTAAAATAGAACGTTTTGAAGATCATGATAAAGAATCAATCGATCTCTTTTTAGAATCGAATAAAGACTTTGCAGATAAAGAGTTGTTTCCATACATCAAAGAGATGGACGAACAACCGGCTCATTACAAGGATGGAAAAGTATATGTTCACGATCAAGTAAAAACCATGATGCACAAAGGAGGAGAACTCGGAGTTATCTCTGCTTCTTTTGATTATGACGATGGTGGAATGCAGATTCCATTATTAGCACATACAGCTGCATACTTTATTCTAGATGCTGCTAATAATCATTTACCAGGTTATGCAGGTTTAACTCAAGGTGCGGCGGAATTGATCATCCACTTTGCAAATAAAGAATTGAACGAGGCCTATGTTCCTAAAATGTTATCAGGACAATGGGGCGGTACCATGTGTTTGTCAGAACCACAAGCCGGAAGTTCGTTATCGGATATTGTGACTAAAGCAAAGCCAACTTCTGACGGCTACTATAATATAACTGGGCAAAAGATTTTTATCTCTGGAGGTGACAATCAATTTGCTGATAATATCGTTCACTTGGTCCTTGCCCGTGTTGAAGGTGCTCCAAAAGGAACCAAAGGGATTTCTCTATTCGTAGTTCCAAAAAACAGACCCGATGCATCTGGAGCTTTGATTCCTAACGATGTTACAACGGTTGCTGATTTTCAAAAACTAGGACAACGTGGTTACTGTACCACCCACCTCGGATTTGGAGATGCTGAAGATTGTAGAGGATGGCTTGTTGGAAACGAAAATCAAGGCCTTAATTATATGTTTTTGATGATGAATGCTGCACGAATTGCTGTAGGTCGTGGTGCTTCTGCAATAGCATCTGCTGCCTATTACGCTTCTTTACAATATGCCAATGAGCGCCCACAAGGAAGAAAACTATCGAGCGACGGAAAGAAAAATCCGGAAGAAAACCAAAGTTTGATTATTGAACATCCCGATGTTAGACGCATGCTTTTATTACAAAAAGCTGTAGTAGAAGGCTCCATGAGTCTTGTACTGCGTGCTGCTAAGTATTACGACTTAGAGGTCACTGCCTCATCACCTGAAGAAAAAAACAAGTACAACACCCTGCTTGAAATGATAATTCCAGTAGTGAAGACGTACCCATCTGAAGCAGGAAGTTATGCCGTAAATAATGGTTTACAAGTATTAGGTGGTTATGGTTTTTGTGCAGACTTCATCTTACAACAATACTATAGAGACATCCGAATTTCTGCTATATACGAAGGAACTACTGGAATTCAATCCCAAGATTTATTGGGCCGTAAAATTACAATGGGCAATGGCTCAGGGCTTGCTTTGTTATCTGCCGAAATCTTGGAAACAATAGAGGCTTCTAAAAAACACGAGACATTGCAACCCTATGCAGCTATTTTAAGCGAAAAATTAGAGTTAACTCAAACGATTCTGCAAAAACTTATGCCTCATGCTATGAAGGGTGATTTTGAGCGTTATTTAGCAGATGCAAGTATTTTCATGGAATTTTTTAGCCTCATTATTATTGGATGGACTTGGCTTGAAATAGCTACTAAAGCACAGGACAACCTAAATGATGCAAATGCACCTTTATCTGATGAGTTTTATATTGGAAAAATAGAAACTCTGAAATATTTCTATAGCTATGAACTTCCTAAGACATTAGGACATGCAGCAATTTTAATGGATCCAACAACCGTTACAATTAAAAAAGAAAAAGAATACATTAATTAATACACATGATTTTTTAATTAGACAATCAAACACCAAATAATTGCATTAAGCAACATGAATTTAATGCAGTTATTTTTCTTTGAAATCTGAAAAAAAAAACAATCTTTGCTTTAACAAAACACTTAGATATATGAAAGAGCTTCTGAAATTTGATTTTAAACATATTCGTGGAGATTTATTTGGCGGATTAACTGCCGGAATTGTTGCTTTACCTCTTGCTCTAGCCTTTGGAGTTAGTTCAGGATTAGGCCCAAGTGCTGGACTCTACGGAGCCATTTTCTTGAGTTTTTTCGCTGCATTGTTAGGAGGTACTTCCACTCAAATTTCAGGCCCAACAGCTCCAATGACTGCCGTAAGTATGGTTTTTATTGCAGAAATCATTTCAAATTTCGATGGAAATGTTGAAAAGGCGCTCCCTACGATCCTATGCGTTTTCTTTTTAGCAGGTTTATTTCAAGTTGCCCTCGGTATGTTGGGAATTGGTAAATACATACGATACATCCCCTACCCGGTAGTCTCAGGTTTTATGACCGCTATTGGGGTGATCATCCTAGTTACACAAATTCCACCTTCTTTTGGATATTATCCCAAGGAAGATGTAAACTATGTTACCCAGTTCAAGCCTCAGGCGGAAGAAATTATTTTAGAAAACATTCTAAAGGATGAAATGAAAGAAGGTATCCTTGTTCTTGAAGATTTCAAAACAACCATCGATCGAGCACAAAAAATAACAGAAGAAGATATACTTACTGAAGCTAAAACATTGGCTGGGAAGAATGCATCGGGAGTTATTGGCACCATAAAATCAGTACCTAAAATATTCCGTGATATAAATTATCTAGAGGTCCTTTTAGCGTTTTTTACCATTTTAATCATCTTTGGATTTAAACGCATCACAACCAAAGTGCCGAGTACACTGGTGGCGCTCTTTGTAGTGTCGGGTATCGCCATTGGCTTTGGTTTGGATTACCGTCCCATTGCTGCAATTCCGTCGGGCTTGCCGCTTCCAAACTTATCCCTTTTCGGTAGTCTTGGAATGGGTACACTGAGCACCTACATCTTTACAGCCATTACCCTAGCATTTCTTGGAGCTATTGATTCACTGCTAACTTCAGTAGTATCGGATAACATGACCAAAACGGTACACAAGCCGAACAAAGAGCTTATTGGGCAGGGAATTGGAAATAGTATTGGAGCTATATTCGGAGGCTTACCTGGAGCTGGAGCTACCATCAGAACCGTAGTAAACATCAATGCGGGAGGTAAGACAAGACTTTCAGGAATGATTTCTGGACTCCTTTTACTTGTTATCTTATTAGCACTTGGTCCAATTGCCTCACAAATACCAGCAGCTGTTCTAGCAGGAATTTTAATTACCGTAGGAATTGGTGTAATGGATTACAAAGGGCTAAAAGCTATCCCAGCCATGCCACGTGATGAAGTTCTAATATTGATCGTTGTTCTGATTCTTTCAACAGTTTGGAATTTAGTATTTGCTGTAGGAATTGGTTTGGTTATCGCTTCTCTTATGTTCATGAAAAAAATTGGAGATTTGACCAGTGAAAGCTTGAATATTGTTGCCCTCAAAAAAGAGGAATCATGGGAAGATGAAAAAGACTTACCAAAAAACATGAAGCAAGAAGTGTTTATAAAACACATCAATGGACCATTATTCTTTGGTTCAACCTCAAAATTTACTGAAACTGCGAAACAAATACCAGATAGCTCAACAACGCTAGTGATTCGACTCGATAAGGTTCCATACATCGATCAGTCGGGACTATATGCACTAGAATCTGTGATATTGGATTTACGCCAGCAAGATAAAAATGTACTGTTGGTTGGAGCTGCTAAACAGCCCAAATACATGATGGAGCGCATCGATATCATTCCCGATCTAGTTTCTAAAGATCAGTTGTTCGATGACTTTGATCAATGTTTAGATTGGCTTAAGAAAAGTAAATAATAAATGGAAATTTGACTAGTTAAAGACAAGCTTAGGCAATAGTTTAAGCTTGTACTAGTTCAAACAAATCTTGACGAATTACTTTGTATTCCTCAACTGATTTTGCTTTTACTTCATGACCTTCTTTATCGATGTTGTCTGTAAACCAATCGGTTGCAACTTCGTTAAATTCTTTGTCAAGGTTACGTCTACTCCACATAGCCATTTCGTAAATAACAGGATATAAATCAATACCCATATCAGTTAGGTAATAGTACTTTGTTTTCTTGTTATTCGGAGCAAAGGCAAAATCAATAATACCTTTTGATTTTAATGATTTTAGACGATCTGTTAAAATATTAGTAGCAATGGCTTCTGGAGATTCCATGAACTGTTTGAAGGTGTTTCTGTCAAGAAAGAAGTCACGAATAATTAAAAGTGACCATTTATCGCCGACAAGATCTACTAAATTTGAGATGGGGCAACCAGATCTGTAATCCATATTATATATTATAATCAATTATTGTTTTGCAAATTTACGCAAAACTTTTGTTAATCCATTAATTAGTAGCGAGTTTAATAAATTAATGCTTTTTATTACGTTATCAATACATGATTTCGTATTTGTATATAACCAAAGTTAAGTATATGTTTCATTTAAAAAGCCCCAATAGTTGCATCCATCCAACTCAAACGATCTTCTAAATAGCGTTCAAGATCATTTATTGCATTTGGGTAATCAACTGATATACCACTCCATTTAGTATAATTCCTTTCAATTGCTCCATTGGACATTAAAAACTCAGACGTTGTATTAACTAATCCAAGGACAGTTGCAGTACTTAAAGTACTCACACGAAGTTCATTCCATCGATTTTGCAACGCGGATTGAAACACTGGGTCTTCTAATAAGCGAGGCCACCAAAAAGGAACCATCCAAGCATCTCTAGAAACATATTGATTATAATTAGCGATCCAATCGGTTGTAGGTACTCGATCTTGTCTATTGTATCCAATATTCAAATCCCAAACTGGCCCCATACGCAACGGCTCCGATTTTTCTTTATGCATATAGGTACTCAGGCGGTAGGCATCGATATTTCCTGTTAATTCGTTCAGTATAAAATAATCTACAAAACTATTGAGGTCTATAAAGTCAGTGTATGTTCTTTCTGAACTTGAAAAATCATCAGCCAATAGCGCCGTTTCGAAGTCGTTAATATAATTCTGAATGTAATTTTTTTGTTCGGTCGTTATATCATCATTCTTAGGGTGCTCATAAAGAAAATACGTTTCTAAGTATTGCTCTGAATGGTTGGGAGGTCCAAAGGGTTCATTGGTGAGGATATTCCCGAAAATATCATATTGTGATCTAAAACTTAGCGCTTCAGAGTACCGTGCATCATCATCCCAATTGTTTTCATAATATGCCAAAGGCTCGTTTGGAGCGACATCACCACCAGCAGTTTTATCAATCTTAAGAATATATCCACCCGTTAAATCTTCTCCTTCATTCTCAGTCGCTTTTAATTTATTGACATCTATCCGATTGGAATCGCGTTTCAGTTTTTCCATAAAGACATATACCCCTTTATAGAAACTATTAATTTCCAATTCCATATAACGACTTCGACTGGCGTAATTACCCATGGACCGATAAAGTTGATACCCCAAATAATGATGCATTAGACTCGGATCGAAAATGGTATTGTTTGAAGCACGAAATACATGCCCCATAAAAATCCAATCTTCTTCTTCTGGGAAACCCAATACTTCAGCATCGTACCCTTCATTTACTTCGTCCCAAAGTTCTATTCCATATGACTTTTTATCAGACAAACGGTACGAGGTAGAGCCTCGATATTCGATTCCAATAGTTGAGGAGAACACTAACGATTCTTCAACATAAACATGCATTAGCCCTGGGATTTTCGGTTCATTCTGGATCACATTTTGTGTTGTTACCTGAATGTAGGGGATAACACTTGAACCAACAGAAACATCAAACAGTGAATCGTCCTCAACCGCGGTAATATTGGGATCAGATTTTGAACAGGCATGAAATAATAACAGAACAGACGAAAGTAAGAGGAATAGATTTTTCAAATCAATAAATTTAAATTGAACGGTAAACATTTATGTAATATGTATTTATTTTAAAAGTAGTCGTAAAATACGACAAAACGCTAAAAAACCACATAGCAAAATTAGTATTTCAACAATTGTAGCAGGTCAAAATGCATTTAAGCAATTAATGTTTTAAATAAAGAAACTTCCAACTAATGAATGTGTATTTTTGTGCTCTGAAAAAAGAATCCAATTCCTATGAATTTACTCTCCGTTGAAGACATTTCAAAATCGTATGGCGAAAAAATTATTTTTAAGCCCCTGTCTTTTGGAATAAACAAAGGCCAAAAGATTGCACTAATCGCTAAAAACGGGAGTGGGAAGACCTCAATTCTAAACATCATTGCTGGTGAAGACACCCCCGATGAAGGCAATGTTGTATACCGAAAAGGAACTCGGGTTGCTTATTTGGCTCAAGAACCCAAACTAGATGCTAAGCTTACCGTAGAAGAAAGCATTTTACAAGCCGACAATCCTACCCTCAAGGTTATTGCAAACTATGAGCGTGCTCTAGAAAATCCGGATGATCAAGATGCCTATCAAAAGGCATTTGAGGCTATGGATCAAAATCAGGCTTGGGACTTTGAAAACCAATACAAACAAATTTTATTTAAACTTAAATTAAGTGATTTAAGCGCGGTAGTTGGAAGCCTTTCTGGAGGTCAAAAAAAGAGAATTGCACTCTGTAACGCACTTCTTATGCAACCCGAACTAATCATCTTAGATGAGCCTACCAACCATTTAGACCTCGAGATGATCGAATGGTTGGAAGAATATTTTGCTAAAGAAAAAGTCACTCTTTTAATGGTTACCCACGATCGGTATTTCTTGGAACGTGTATGCAACGAAATCATTGAATTAGACGAAGGCGACCTATATACCTACAAAGGGAACTATTCCTATTACCTAGAAAAAAGAGAAGCACGCTTAGCTCAAGAAACCGTTGAAGCACATAAAACCAAACTCCATTTCAAAAAAGAATTGGATTGGATGCGTCGCCAACCCAAAGCCAGAACGACAAAATCTAAATCTAGAATTGAAGATTTCAAGGAAATAAAAGAAAAAGCTGGTCAACGACGCAACGAACACCAAGTGCAATTGGAGATCAACATGGAGCGTTTAGGTAGTAAAATGATTGAAATGCACAAGGTGCAAAAAGCATTTGGCGACAAGATTATTTTAGATCAATTCGACTATATGTTTCAACGTAATGACCGCATCGGTATTATAGGTAAAAATGGAACTGGGAAATCTACCTTTCTGAATTTATTGACATCAAATGATACGCCCGATGCAGGTAAAATTGTTTGGGGAGAAACCCTGAAATTTGGTTACTACACTCAGAAAGGAATCAATGTCAAAGAGGGACAAAAAGTAATAGATGTGATTCGCGAGTATGGCGATTTTATTCCCCTTAAAAAAGGGCGTAAAATTTCAGCACAACAACTTCTCGAGCGGTTTTTATTTGATCGAAAAAAACAATATGACTTTGTCGAGAAACTGAGTGGTGGAGAACGCAAGCGTTTGTACCTCTGTACGGTTTTAATACAAAATCCAAACTTCCTTATCCTCGATGAACCAACCAATGACCTGGATATTGTAACCTTGAATGTTCTAGAAAGTTTCTTACTCGATTTCCCGGGTTGCTTATTAGTTGTATCGCATGATCGATACTTTATGGATAAAATTGTAGACCATCTATTTGTTTTCCAAGGCGATGGAGTAATTGAAGATTTTCCAGGAAACTATTCTGATTATCGTGTATACGAAGATTCTCAAGTCGTCGAAAAAAAGACAACTGCTGTACCTGAAAAGAAAGTGAAAAAAGAATGGAAAGAAAGTCCTAAGAAAGCGGCTCTAACATTTGAGCAGCAAAAAGAGTTCAAAAAACTGGAACGAGAAATTGAAAAAATTGAAACGAAAAAAGAGGAAATTCAAAATCGTTTTTCAACTGAATCACTCGAACCACAAGATATTGAAGAACTCTCCATAACACTCGGTAAACTAGGACAAGAATTAGAGGAAAAAACCGAACGTTGGTTTGAACTTTCGGCTCTAAGAGAATAAAGCGTATAATATTTCTAAGTGATTATAGATTTAATCAACTGCTTTTTTTAGCTTTACTAAAATCTAAATCATGAAGTTACGTATATTAATCTTTGCTCTACTCTGCTCTTTTGGAATTCAAGCCCAGAAGAAAAGTAATAAAAACAGTAAAAGCAAAACTCCAAAAAGTATAGATTCTTTAACTCAAAAAATGACCCAACACAAAGGGTTAATTACAACCTATTTGGATGAAGAAAATAAATTATACTTTGAAATTGACAGCACACTTTTAGATAAAGACCTGTTGGTTGTAACCCGAATTGCTCAATTACCCGCCAATTATTCTCCAT
>Ga0075468_10000905_pt1 | contig 12249 bp, 10 predicted proteins | sample DEB08_DNA_12_FD_77578 | JGI IMG/M metagenome (GOLD analysis project Ga0075468, IMG submission 77578) | Aqueous microbial communities from the Delaware River and Bay under freshwater to marine salinity gradient to study organic matter... | ecosystem: Environmental > Aquatic > Marine > Coastal ...
AATTGCTTCATTGGAAATAATGGTGTTGGGAAGTCCAATATTTTAGATGCTATATATCATCTAGTTGATTTTTATCGCTAGAAAAGTTTTTTAAAGCAATGGAACGTACCTTTAAAAGGTGGTTGTATTCCTCAATTGCACTTGCTCCATTATCCCATAAATGGGCATACGGATGAGCACCGCCGATAGGACGAGCATCTTGATCCGAAATAAAACGATTTCCTTTTAAAATACTTTCTTCTAGAATACTGTTGAGTTCTTTAGTTTCGTCAGTTCCTTCTGGAAATTCAGAGTAAGAATAGCGTACGGAGGTTTTGTCCCATACACCCATACCAACTGCATATGCATTTTCATATGAAATTGCACCAGCAACTACATCAAGCTTAGGGTGTGGATAATCCATTACCGAAGCTCTTCCATTGGTACTTGCAGCAAAATTGTGAGCAAAACCGAGTGTATGTCCAATTTCATGAGCCGAAAGCTGGCGAATACGTGCAATGGCAAGTTCGGACATCTTCGTTTCGTCGGTATTACCATTGGCATAAGGATCTTTAGTTAAACCTTGAGCAATCATAAAATCTTGGCGTATACGTAAACTTCCCAAGCTTACATGTCCTTTAAGAATTTCACCGGATCGAGGGTCAACTACGCTTGCACCATAACTCCACCCTCTTGTTGAACGGTGTACCCATTGAATTACATTATAACGTACATCCAGTGGGTCTGCATCGTCTGGAAGTATTTTTATTTGAAAAGCATCGATGAAACCAGCAGCTTCAAAAGCCTCGTTCCACCAGCTTCCTCCTTCTAATAGTGCAGATCGAACGGGTTCCGGTGTTCCGTTGTCTAAATAATAAACTATCGGTTCCTTTGCTTTGCTTTGTGCTGCATTGGGATTTATTTTTTCTAATCGATGACGCAAGGCGTATACTTTGCGCGTAGAAGTCTCAACGGGTGTAGAATAATCGTAATAGGAAAAAGGTATTGCTCCGCTTCTGGGATCGAAATTTCTTGGTATAAAAGGAACATCAGGTAAGGCTACAAAAGAATGGTGCTGTTTAACACTTACACTGTTAGACGAAGGAGTAACCGAGCGAATCCATCCACCTTCTGCTTGACCAGCAAACGTTAAAAGCACATCCAATTCAATGTTTTTTGGAAACGCTTTGGTGCGATCAAGCGATACCGCAGAGCGAGATTTATCTAACTTAAAGCTACCTTGTTTTGATCTTTTCAAACGCTGAGAAACTCCATGTGTATCTTGCATTAAAAATGGAGTCATCTCAATTAAATATTCGGCTGAAGATGTTTCTACAATAGGAAAACCAAATAAAACCGATTCAGCAAATGCCTCTTTAACGGATTGTTTTTCTAATGCATTCTCTGTAGATGCACGATATTTCAAATTGGGTTGAATGAGAAGTAATTTATTTCCAGCTTTGCTAAAGTATACCACACGTTCATCTCCCAATTGGCCACGGTCCAAGCCGATATCGTTACTACCAATTCCAGCACTGAGGCTGTTGATGTATAAAAACTCTGTATCGATCTGACGCTCTTTATTGACTTTTAAAAAAACTTTACCCGAATTTTCTTCGTAATAAAAGTCAAAAAAACCTTGATATGCAAGAGCCTTTGATTGTAGCATATTCAGCTTTGTTTCTTGAACTGTAACGTTCTTTTTCTTAGAGCGCTGAGCTTGTGCTGTTAAAGAGCATATTATTAAGAAAACTGTTAGGTAATTGAATATAGATTTCATTGTAAATAGTTTTGAATCTAAGCTAAAAAAATAATGTTAATAAAAGGGAAATTTGGAGTTTAATTATACTTTTACATAAAACTACAATATGCTAACTACAGATCAACATAAGAGTATTTTGGATCGCCTTGGGGCACTAAGACGATATCTTTGACGTTGATGCTAAACAAATAGAAATACGCAATCAAGAAGAGGTTACTCTTGATCCTGATTTTTGGAACAACCCAACCAAAGCAGAAGCCCATATGAAATCGCTTCGAACGCTAAAGAAGTGGGTAAGCGATTACGAGTCCTTAGAACAACAAAACGAAGACCTGGAAGTACTGCTTGATTTTTATAAATCAGACGATGTTTCTGAAGAAGAAGTTATGGCATTGTACGATTCCATAATCACGCGTCTAGAAGATGTTGAATTTCGCAATATGCTTTCGGACGAAGGAGATTCATTAAGTGCAGTAATACAAGTAACCGCAGGTGCAGGAGGAACAGAAAGCTGTGATTGGGCAGAAATGCTAATGCGCATGTATTTGATGTGGGCAGAAAAGCAAGGGTTCAAAATCAAAGAATTGAATCACCAAGCTGGAGATGTAGCTGGAATAAAAACGGTTACAATAGAAATTGAAGGAGATTTTGCCTTTGGTTGGTTGAAAGGTGAAAACGGAGTCCACCGTTTGGTTCGCATTTCCCCTTTTGACAGCAATGCAAAACGACATACTTCCTTTGCATCCGTATACGTATATCCTTTAGTTGATGAAACCATTGAGATTCAAATTAATCCTGCTCATATTTCTTGGGAAACCATGCGTTCTAGTGGTGCTGGGGGGCAAAATGTAAATAAGGTAGAAACTGCTGTGCGACTACGCCATGAGCCTTCAGGAATAGTAATAGAAAATTCTGAAACACGCTCGCAATTGGACAATAAATCCAAGGCTATGCAATTATTGAAATCACAGTTGTATGAAATAGAATTACAAAAGAAACTCTCTGCTCGTAAAGAAATTGAAGCTTCTAAAAAGAAAATCGAATGGGGATCTCAAATTCGAAATTATGTATTACACCCCTATAAATTAGCAAAAGATGTTCGAACACAGTTCGAAACTGGAAATGTCGATGCTGTGCTCAATGGTGCTATTGACCCCTTTCTGAAGTCTTATTTGATGATGATGGGGCAAAACGAATCTGAATAACTACTAAATACGAATCCTATGAAAACAAATCCAACCATTAAAAACATAATTTTCGATCTCGGCGGTGTCCTTGTCGATTGGAATCCTGACAAAGTATACAAGCATGTTTTTAAAAATGACCCAGATAAAATGGCTCATTTCTTCAATGAAGTATGTACTCAAGATTGGAACGAAAATCAAGATGCAGGTTATCCTATGGCGAAGGCTACCGAAGAACGTGTCGCTTTATTTCCAGAATATGAAGAGGAAATCAGAATGTTTTACGGTCGCTGGGATGAGATGTTAGGAGATCAAATTCAAGGCACAGTTGATATTTTAAAACAATGCACTGACAACTCAAATTATAAGGTTGTAGCACTCACAAATTGGAGTCACGAGACTTTTCCAAAAGCCATTGCTAAGTTTGAGTTTTTACAGTGGTTTGAAGGAATCTTAGTTTCTGGAGAAGAAAAAACCAGAAAACCATTTGCAGAAATCTATGAACTTACTTTAAGTCGTTTTGACATCAAAGCAGATGAGTCTTTGTTCATTGACGATAACCTCCGGAATATTGAAGCGGCTCGTGCTTTAGGAATTCATTCCATTCAGTTTCATAGTCCCGAGCAATTGGCACAGGATTTAGATGCCTATGTTACGCTATAAAAATATCAAGAAATGAAACTTACAATATACCACAACACACGTTGCAGAAAATCTAGAGAAGCATTGGACCTTTTAGAATCAAAAGGGTTAGAACCTGAGGTTATTGAATATCTAAAAAATCCACTCAGCGAAAAACAAATTGAAGAATTAATCCGGCTTTTGAAAATCGATCCAATCCAATTGGTTCGAGTAAGCGAAGCAATTTGGAAAGAAAATTACAAAGGAAAAACCTTTTCAAATGCTGAAATCATTGCACTATTAGCCAAACATCCAAAATTAATTGAAAGACCCATCATAACGAGTGTAACAAATGCGGTAATCGGACGACCAATTGACAAATTGATTCAGTTTTTAGAATTGAATTAAACCTTAACCACTATATATAGTCCAAATAAAAAAACTTTTAATGAAACTAAAGCTTCTTACTAGCAAACTCACTTTGTTGGGTTTATTCCTCTTCACAATTAGTCTAACTTTTGCTCAACGTCCTCAGAATTTCAAAAAACTTGTCATTACAGGAAAAGTAATTGATGTTGAAACCCAAGAACCGCTCGAATACGCAACTATTACGCTTAGAAATGAACGTCGTCCAGAAATGCTACAAGGCGGAATTACAAAAGCTGATGGTACTTTTTCTATTGAAGTATTTCCAGGGAAATATAATATTAGCACCGAATACATTTCGTTTAAAACCATAACCCAAGAAGGTGTTATGATTCGCTCCAATAAAGATTTGGGTACGATCAATTTAGAAATTGAAGCCTCTACTTTAGATGGAGTTGAATTGGTTGGTGAACGAACCACAGTAGAAATTCGTTTAGATAAGCGTATTTACAATGTTGGGAAAGACATTACCGTTCGCGGTGGAAGTGTTTCAGATGTTTTAGATAACGTGCCTTCGGTTTCTGTAGATGTAGAAGGTGTTGTTTCGTTACGTGGAAATGATAACGTTCGTATTTTGATCAACGGAAAACCATCGGGTCTTGTTGGTTTATCTGGTCCAGAAGGTTTACGTCAAATACCCGCAGAATCGATTGAAAAGGTTGAAGTAGTTACTTCTCCCTCTGCTCGATACGATGCAGCAGGTACAGCTGGTATCCTGAATATCATTTTAAAGAAAAACGAATTGGATGGTTTTAACGGATCTATCGTTGTGAATGGTGGAATTCCAAAAAACTTTAGAGGGAGTGCTTCTTTAAACTGGAGAACTGAAAAAGTAAACATCTTTACTACAACTACAGTTGGAGATTCTGAATCTGAAGGAGGAGGGCTTTTTAATAGCGAATATTTTAACAGCACCGGTCCTAGTAGTTTTTCTAATGAACGTCGTAACTACGATCGAGGTCGAAAAAACTTTTTTACAAATCTCGGTTTAGAATATATTGTAGATGACAAAACATCACTTACTGTTACTGGTTTTTATAGAAAGAGCGACAACAACAGCTTAGTGTCGACCTATATCGAATCTATCAATGCAACTGGAACATTTAATTCAGAGCGTTTTGAAAATGAAGTTGAGCTTGACGAAACGAAACAGTTTACGGCAAACTACACCAAAAAGTTTGATGATAAAGGGCATGAATTGGTTGCTGAGTTTCAATACGAAACCAGCACTGAAGACGAAGACTCTGATATTACAAGCGCTATTCCTGAAGAAGTTTTTACTGCAGAGTCACAAAAAAGAGTTTTATATCAACTGGACTATGTTTGGCCAATTGACGAAAACACACAATTTGAGGTTGGGTATCGTGGAAATTTTAAAACACAGGTAAATGACTATAATGTGTCAATTGAAGAAAATAATGTTTTTGTAAGAAACACAGATCTTTCAAACATTTTGGCTTACACAGAAAATGTAAATGCTGCCTACACCCAGTTTGGAAAGAAAATTGACAAGTTTTCTTACTTATTAGGTCTTCGAATGGAGCATTCAAACATCGTCATAGACCAACGAACTACTAATGTTAAAGTAGAGAAGAATTATGCAGACTGGTTTCCAACGGTTAACCTATCGTATGAGATGAATGAAAAAGAAAATGTAACGCTTGGATTCAGTAGAAGAATAAGACGTCCAAGAGGATGGTCTTTAAATCCCTTCCCGTCTCGTTCTAGTATTACCTTCTTTAGACAAGGAAATCCTGACCTTGATCCGTCATACTCCAATACTTTTGATTTGGGCTACCTGAAACGTTGGGAGAAGTTCACATTCAACGGATCTGTATATTTCCAAAAGTCGACACAAAACATTGAACGAATCACAGAAGAAACTGGGGATTTAGTTGAAGTAACCGCAAATGGAAGTACAACATTAGTGCCTGCTTTGCGCTCTATTTCTGTCAATTTATCGGAAAACAATCGTATTGGTACTGAATTTACTTTAACTTATACTCCCTCAAGAAAAGTTCGCCTAAGCGGAAATTTCAACATCTTCAACTCCCAAACTATTGGAGATTATGCTGGTAAGAATTTTGACGCAGAAATCATCAGTTGGTTTAGTAGAATCAATGCAAGTGTGAAATTACCGGGCGGGTTTGACACCCAATTACGTGCATTCTACTTTGGCCCAAGAGCCAACGCACAAACTACATCAAAAGGTGTGTTTTCACTCTCTGGAGCGATCAACAAAACTATTCTAAAGAAAAAAGGAACCCTTTCTTTACGTGCTAGCGATCTTTTGAATTCTAGAAGAAGAAAAAGTACTACAACAAGTGAAAACTTCTCAACCTACACCGAATTTCAATGGAGAATCCCAAGTTATGTATTGACTTTTACCTACAAAATAAACGAGAGTAAAGCCAGTAAACGCAGACGTGCATCACGTAATGGTGGTGATGGCGGTGATGAAGGTTTTGATTTTTAAACACATAAAAATTTAGTCCATAAAAAAACCTCACAATTTAGAATTGTGAGGTTTTTTAGTATGATGGAAAACCGAATGAACGGCTTTAGATAGTAGTACTACTAAATTTATTCTTGAAGTTCTGCTTTCTTAGCTTCTTTACGTTCTTTGAACCACTCCAAAAACGACCCAACTAACCAGTAAGGAATTACGAAGGTTAATAAAAAAATCATCAACCAAAATCCAATGGATAAAATGGTTAAAAAAGATAGAAAACCTAAATATTGATCGAATTCGAACATTGTTGTAAAATTTTAAACAAAATTAAGTTTTTTATGTTTCTAATCCCAGTTATCCTTTTATTTTTTTAGCGAAAGAGCGTAAAATCAAATTGAGCTTTTATATTTTCAATCCGAGATCACATCAGCTTGCTCTAAAATAAAAATTAAGTATTTTTGTAGCGAACAATTTAAAGTAAATAAACAATGAAATACCGCATAGAAAAAGACACATTAGGAGATGTACAAGTACCCGCAGAAGTTTATTGGGGAGCTCAAACGGAACGCTCACGCTCCAATTTCAAAATTGGACCTTCAGCTTCTATGCCTATTGAAATTGTTCAAGGTTTTGCTTACTTGAAAAAGTCTGCTGCCTACACCAACCATGAGTTAGGTGTTTTGGATCTTAGTAAACGTGATTTAATCGCACAAGTATGCGATGAAATTTTAGATGGTAAACTAGATGATCAATTTCCTTTGGTGATTTGGCAAACCGGATCTGGAACGCAGAGCAACATGAACGTCAATGAAGTGATTGCCAATCGTGCTCATGTACTTGCCGGCAACACACTAGGAGAAGGCGATAAAACCCTTGCACCTAACGATGATGTAAATAAATCACAATCCTCGAATGATACATTCCCAACAGGAATGCATATTGCAGCCTACAAAAAAATTATTGACAACACAATTCCAGGGATTACCCAACTCCGAAATTCCTTGGATGCTAAAGCAAAAACTTTTAAATCTGTAGTAAAAATTGGACGTACCCATTTGATGGATGCCACTCCCCTAACCTTAGGGCAAGAGTTTTCGGGCTATGTTTCTCAATTAGATCACGGATTAGCTGCCTTAAATTTTACTCTGAAACATTTGTCTGAGGTTGCACTCGGAGGAACTGCTGTAGGAACAGGAATAAACACGCCTAAAGGCTATTCTGAGCTTGTTGCAAAATACATAGCTGAATTTACTGAACTGCCCTTTATTACAGCTCATAACAAGTTTGAAGCACTAGCTGCTCACGATGCAATCGTTGAGACACATGGAGCCCTAAAACAAATCGCAGTATCGTTAAATAAAATCGCAAATGATATACGAATGCTTTCTTCTGGCCCGCGTTCAGGAATTGGAGAAATCATAATTCCAGCAAACGAACCCGGAAGTTCCATAATGCCTGGAAAAGTAAACCCAACCCAATGCGAAGCAATCACGATGGTTTGTGCACAGGTTATGGGGAACGATGTAACCATAAGTGTTGCGGGAACTCAAGGACATTATGAATTGAATGTATTCAAACCTGTAATGGCTGCCAACATCATACAATCTGCTCAATTGATTGGTGATGCCTGTGTGAGTTTTACCGTAAACTGTGTCGATGGAATAGAACCCAACCACAAAAGAATTGATGAATTAGTGAATAACTCATTAATGTTAGTAACGGCTTTAAATACCAAAATAGGATATTACAAAGCCGCAGAAATAGCAAACAAGGCCCACGAAGAAGGAACAACATTAAAGGCATCTGCGGTATCGCTAGGCTATGTAACTTCTGAAGAGTTTGACGCTTGGGTAAAACCCGAAGATATGACAGGCGAACACTAATTACTATGGAAATTATTCCTTTTGAATCGAAGTATGCAGCAGATTTCAAGCGACTTAATGAAGCTTGGTTGGAGCAGTATTTCGTTGTTGAGCCTTATGATTCTGAATTACTCAGCCGCTGTGAAGAAAGTATTATAAAACCAGGCGGATTTATTTTTTTTGTTCGCGTTGAAGACCAAATAGTGGGTACCGCTGCATTCATTTATAAGTCAGAAGGGATATATGAATTAGGAAAAATGGCTGTAGATCCAGCATTTCAAGGACTTAAACTTGGACAACAATTGATGCAGTATTTACTTGATTTTGCAAAACAACAGCAGTGGTCGAAACTTATTCTTTATTCAAACACCGTACTCGAAAATGCAATTTACATTTATCGTAAAGTAGGTTTTAAAACAATTCCACTAGAAAAAAACCTGCCTTACAATCGTTCAAACATAAAAATGGAGTTGAAACTATAAAACGTCTGAATGCCTCCTCTTAGCTGTTTATGAAAACAAAGTTTTCATCGTAATAATCAGCCTTTATTGTTTTATCCTGTTTTAAAGTTCCTGCTAAAAGTGCTTTAGATAGTGGATTGAGAATAAATTGTTGCAAAACTCTTTTAACGGGTCTTCCTCCATATTGAGGATCAAATCCCAATACAGCTAAACGTTCAATAGCTTCTTTAGTTGCCTCAAGAGTAATCTCCTGCTTTTTCAAACGCTTTGCAATTTGTTCTATTTGCAAACGAACAATCTTTTGAATTTCGTTTTGAGTCAAAGGAGAAAACAATACAATATCATCAATTCTATTTAAAAATTCTGGTCGAACTTGTTTACGTAGCAAATGCATCACTTCTTCTTTGGCAACAGCTTCTGCATCTTCAAATTTTAAATTTCTCTCAAATGCAGCTTGCATCTTACTGCTCCCCATATTACTCGTCATGATGATGATACTGTTTTTAAAATCTGCTAAGCGCCCTTTGTTGTCTGTTAGTCTTCCTTCATCCAAAACTTGAAGAAGTATATTAAAGGTGTCGGGATGTGCTTTTTCAATTTCATCTAACAGGATAACGGAATAAGGTTTACGGCGAACCGCTTCGGTCAATTGTCCCCCTTCTTCATACCCTACATAACCGGGAGGAGCTCCGACTAAGCGACTCACTGCATGGCGCTCTTGATATTCACTCATATCGATACGGGTGATGTTACTCTCATCATCAAAAAGTACTTCTGCCAATGCCTTTGCCAATTCGGTTTTCCCAACCCCTGTCATACCCAAGAAGAGAAAACTCCCAACGGGCCTATTTTGATCTTGTAAGCCTGCACGACTTCTTCGAATAGCGTCACTAACAGCTGCTACAGCTTTCTCTTGCCCAATCAATCGATGGTGGATATGGTCTTCTAAATGCAGTAACTTTTCCTTTTCGGTTTGTACCATTTTACTAACTGGGATTCCAGTCCATTTGGCTACAATTTCAGCAATATCTTCATAGGTAACCTCTTCTTTAATTAAAGGATCACATTCTTGAAAGCCAGTTAGAACGCGTTCTAATTTCTTTATTTTTTCTTCTGCTTCCTGTAGTTTTCCATAGCGGATTTCTGCAACAGAAGCGTAATCTCCATCTCGCTCGGCACGATCGGCTTGCGATTTTAAATTTTCAATAGCAACTTTTGATTGTTGCACAGACTCTATTACTTCTTTTTCCTGACTCCACTGGGTAAAGATTGTATTTCGAGCTTCTCGTAATTCACTCAATTCTCTGTTGAGCTGTTTGATTTTTCCTTCATCCTGCTCGCGTTTAATAGCAACTAACTCGATTTCAATTTGCCTGATTTTTCGATCAAGATTATCTAGTTCTTCTGGTTTTGAATTTATTTCCATACGAAGTTTGGAAGCAGCTTCATCCATCAAATCAATCGCTTTGTCAGGTAAGAAGCGGTTGGTTATGTAACGATCTGAAAGCGACACAGCCCCAATAATCGCCTCATCTTTTATACGCACCTTATGATGTGTTTCGTACTTCTCTTTAATGCCTCGCAAAATGGATATTGCACTCTCTATATCGGGTTCATCCACTAAAACTTTTTGAAAACGACGCTCCAAAGCTTTATCTTTTTCAAAATATTTCTGATATTCATCAAGAGTTGTGGCTCCAATAGCTCGTAATTCTCCTCGTGCTAAAGCAGGTTTCAGAATATTTGCAGCATCCATAGCGCCTGCTCCTCCTCCAGCTCCCACGAGCGTATGTATTTCATCAATAAACAAAACCAAATCTCCATCACTATTGACAACTTCCTTAATAACAGATTTTAAGCGTTCCTCGAATTCCCCTTTGTATTTTGCCCCTGCAATCAAAGCGCCCATATCCAAAGCAAAAATCTTTTTACCCTTTAAGTTTTCAGGAACATCACCATCAATAATTCGATGCGCTAAACCCTCTGCAATTGCAGTTTTTCCAGTTCCGGGTTCTCCAACCAAAATGGGGTTATTCTTTGTGCGTCGACTTAAAATCTGCAACAAACGGCGAATTTCTTCATCCCTTCCAATTACAGGATCAAGCATACCACTTTTCGCAAGTTCATTTAAATTTTTAGCATATTTATTCAATGCATTATAGGATTCTTCAGCTGTAGAGGAAATGACATTTTCTCCTTTTCGAAGTTCTTGTATTATTCCTTCTAAATTTTTCTTGGTAATTCCTTGATCTTTTAGCATACGCCCCACAGAACTATCCGACTCAAATAGAGCCATAAACAGATGTTCGGTAGCAACAAATTCGTCTTGTTGATCTTTGGCGATTTTAAGCGCATTCATGAGCGTTTGCGAAGCTTTTTTAGAGATCATTTGTTCTCCGCCTTTTACCTTTGAGAAGCTTTTTAAAACCTTTGCATTATGCTGTTTGATTAAAGACTCATCTACCTGTAATTTTTTAAAAATATAAGGCAAGACATTGGTGTCAACTTCTAGCATACCCTGAAAAAGATGCTCATTTTTAATGTGTTGATGCTCATTTTCAAAAGCATATTGTTGAGCTGCTTGAACAGATTCTTGTGATTTTAAAGTGAAATTATTAAAATTCATAGCTTTTTTATTTACCCCATTCAAAAGTTATTCCATTATGATTCAGGTGACTAGTTGTCTGTTTTCAAGTCAATTTGACATATAAATTATTTTTATCCTTTCAAAAGCCATAGTTTTGACTTGCCCAATAAAGTAGAGACCGCTCATTATTACAAAATCATGAACATTAAAAAACAACCCATACTACTATTCGTTATACTGCTGATTTGCAGTATATCACTTCAAGCGCAAACAAAAAAAACACTTCCAAAATCTACATTAATAATTCCGCCAAAACAGGTAGTACGTATAGACTATCCTTACATGAAAGGGTTTACAGTAAAATTATGGAATAAATCCAAGCTTGAATTAGGAGTATCTGCCCGTGAGCATCATACAGATTCTCTTAGCAAGGGGTTTGGATTGAACAAAGGTTCTTTTGCAACTATACAAGTTGCAGATAAACACTATTTACAATTAGAAAATCGTTTCATTGCTCCACTTAAAGTAGAATATACCCTCTTTAAAACAGGCCCAGGGAAGAAAAAGAAAACGGTTGTGGATCGCACTGTTGGTTTTTATTTGGTGAATACCACAGCGCAAACCCTCCCCATTTTAATTCCCGGAATTATGAATCCAAAACTGACTCCCTTTTCTCAAAGTGGAGTAGAATTGCCTTGGGGACAAAAAATACTTCTAAAAACACCCGGTAAAGACTTACTGCTGCTTACCGTTTCAGATACTATTCGCAAAGGAGCTCGAATCGATGTAGCCGATTTGATTGATGTAGCTTTGAATCCAAGCGTTAAAGAGTAATTACAACGTCTACTTTTTATTTAAAAGCGAATACTTTTTAGGCATGTGAATGTAAGTTAATCATATTACCTTCTGTATCTT
>Ga0075468_10000912_pt1 | contig 12227 bp, 12 predicted proteins | sample DEB08_DNA_12_FD_77578 | JGI IMG/M metagenome (GOLD analysis project Ga0075468, IMG submission 77578) | Aqueous microbial communities from the Delaware River and Bay under freshwater to marine salinity gradient to study organic matter... | ecosystem: Environmental > Aquatic > Marine > Coastal ...
TTGAAAATTTTGAACCATATCTTCTTCCATTTTAACACATAATGGGGTCATCCAGCCTACAGTGTTTGAGGCTTCAGTACCTCCCAAAATAGCAGTAGATGCTTCTGATACCCAAACAGCACCAACCGCATCTGTACAATCTCCGTATAAATCGGTCATCATACCTCGTCGTTGGTTATCAGAAACTAAACCTTGACCTTGAAGAACATTACCTTGTGAGGTTCTAACTTGATAATTATTTAATTTCATAGCTGAAGCATTTAAATTTCCGTAAAGATTAGAAGAAACAGAATTAGCAACAGGCATACAAACTAAACGATTAATAGATTTATTATTAAAACCTTGAATTGTAAAAGTGACTTCTTGTAATTGGTCATCATCTGTATTTGATGTTGGTAATGGTGAAACAACAGGTAAAACGGTTCTAGATGTTTCAATTGGTTGGTAATTAATACCACCATAATTTTTTAATACTTCAACAATCATTTGTTCATTAACCATTTCATCCACAACTAAAAACGGTTCTAAAGTAGATACGGCAGTTTGTGTTTCAGGTGTTAAATTAACTAAGTCTGTCTCCCATTCAATAACAATTCTTAACCGTTTAAAATAATGTGATGGAACATAACGACTTTGTTTCAAAAAATCTAAATATGCGGATATATCCAACCAAGCACTCGGTGGATTTGTTGGTGAACCAATACTATCATCAAAAAGTCTTTTAACTGTAATATCAATACCATCAGATGCTCCAGTTTCATCTCCGCCTAAAGTTGTAAGACCTGTATTATTTTTTTTTAAAAAGTTGTTTGTGGAATAATTCGCATCATTTGCTTTATTATAACAATTAAATGCAGCCCATAAATTAAAGTTGTCTAGTCCGTCCAAAAGTTCATTATCATCGTATAAACTTAAGTTTTTAATAGCACCATAACAACCAACTAATCTATTTATAGTAGGAGTTGCCGCTGTAGATTGACTCCAGCCCACATTCATTAATCTCATATTGGACATATATAATTTATCAGACTGAAGTCTAAATTCAGTTCTAAAATTACTGGAATTAGTATGTGCTTGAATTTCGGTAGTTTTTATATCAGATGTATAATAAGCCATAAGTATTTATTATAAAGTTTTAGAAAAAAAATTTATAATACTTTTTATTTATTATTTAATATATTTAATATGATTTATTTTCAAAGAAAATCATTAATTTAACTTTGTTAAATGATTTTTAAATTAAATACTAACTTTACCGTGGAAATACAAAAATATAATATATGGGTCATTAGATAAAGTGGATGAAGTAATATTAACTCCAAATTTATTAGTTGATAAATCTAAATAATCCGCAAATTTAATACCTATACCGTAATTTTCCCCCGCCTTATTCATTACATTTTGAACGTGATTAACTTTTGAGTTACTCATACTTTCTAAATATCTTTCTATAATTTCTTGATTACTTTTCAAATTAAAAGTTAAAAATTTATTTGTAGAATCATTAAATAAATATTCAATATTTGTAACTAGTGGGGGTTTATCCAATCTTGTATTATTAAAATCTGGGCTATTCTCTTCTGCTTGTCTTAAAAAAGAACAACTAACAGAATTAGAAAGATTAGATTCATTAACCGATACATTAGAAAAGGTAGATTGAACAGTTTGACGGACATTAGAACTTGTATGGAAATCTATAGGCATTTGTGGTTGGGCATCATCAGGAACAGAAGAGAAAGAAATTGATAAATCGGATAATGTATAATTATAAACATTACTTCCTGCTGCTGATACATCTGAACCAAAAAAGACCGCATTATTTCGTGCTAGTTGAATAGTAAACATTATATCCCCAGTTGTAGTATATTTAACTTGTGGTTGTGCTAATCCGGCACTAGCCATATTTAAACAACAAATAGGTTTAGATGAAAAAGACATTCCATTTTTCGGAAGAGAACCATCTGCTACATTATCAAATCTTTCACCCTTTAAAACTCGATTTGCCAACATTAAAGTTCTAGTTTTTAATTCTGATGAATTGCTAGAATTTCCCATATCATTTTGAGATGCCATACTTGTATTAATCATTTTACAAAGTCTTGGTGCTTCTGATAATAATTCTAATTGTCCTTGATTCTGTGTAGAGGTTGTTAATTGTTGGAAACAAGCATTTACTCCAATTTGTGGATCATAAAAACTTTTATAGTCAGTGTTTGCTAGTCTATTAGTCTCAATTGGTGGACTTGTATTTGCTTTATAAGCATTAAATCGTCCTTCAACTCTGAGGGAATTAGCAATCATTTTTCGTCCTGGAAAACTTAATCTAAAATCTACATTTGAATATTCTTTGTAAATATCTTGTGTTGATAATGGAAATGCTCTATGATGGACATAAGGGCGTTGTGAAATACCTGAATTACTCATTTATTATAAAGTTTTAGAAAAAAAATTTATAATATTTTTAAAAACAAAGTTTTTCACTTTAGTATGATAAATAGAAAAAGTTAAACTTTTTCTATCTTCATACTATTTATTTAAATTGTTTAATATTGTTATATTTATTTATTTGAAAGTTTTTATAACATTTTTACTAATTGTTTATACATATGGATTTTAACTGGTCCTTGACCTGCTGATCCACTTGTAATATTCATTTGTAAAAGTTTAGAATTTGCGGTTTGTGGCACGGCATTCATAACATAATTATGTCTTACTCCTGAATTTATAGATCCTGTTTGTTTAGTTATCGCATTTTGAACATCGCCTAAAACTCTTAATCGCATACCGCCATTAATTAAAGTTCTTCTTAACTGTTCATAATAAAAAGATGAATCAATGTCTACTGCTCTAAATGTTTCATTTCTATCATCTAATCTGTTTCTATATGAAAAGTCCCCAGTTCCTAAATTAGAAATTAAACTATCATTAGGAAACATAGTAATATAATTAATACAATTTGGCGGTAATGTAAAAATTTGAGAATATTTACTTTGATTCGAAACATTATTAGATAATTGCTCAGTATCAAATGTCATATAAGCATTTTGACCTGATGGTTGAACACCTTGTAAACTAGTATATACAACAGAAACATTTTCAACTGCTAAAGATACATTAATTCCTGTAAAATCAGGTACAATATTTGTATCAGTTAAAGTTCCAGTAGTTAAGATGTCATTTGGAAGTGTTATAGTCACTGTCCCATCATTTGCTCTTGATATAGATTGAATAAGTTGCGATTGACCACCAGTGGCAAAAGTGCCAGTTCCTGTTAGTTTTACAAATTGATTAACCCAAAATGGCAAATTATGGAGATTTTCATATTTATTAGTTAATACAACATTTCTATTATTAGTAGCCTGAGTTATTGTCTCCGCTGTAACTTGACCTGTTGAACTTGCTGGTGTTCCACTAGCTAAACCATTAAAATTTGTACCTTCTAAAGTAACAGTTGGGATTTCCAGCTCTAATCTCATATTTAAATCTCCTGTTCTATTTAAATCTAATTGTGAAACCTCGCCTAATCCGAATAATTGTTTCATTGGAATTTTAACTCTAGGGACTTTTTGGGTTGATTTAATATTTCCTGATGAAACAGCATCAATAAAAGGACCATATCTTTGATCACCATTATTTCTGACTTGTGATATTCCTAAATGATTTAAACTGTTTTGTTCATCTCTTGATAATGTTAAATTATTTAATCCTGTTCTTAAAACATCAACTCTATTAATTTCTTCTAAATGTCCTTGATTTTGTGATTGTAATCTACAGTTACGAATCATTTGAACATCATAACAAATACCGTCTCCGTTGCCTTGTGTTGTTACAACTGGATTATATGTCCCATTTGCTCCGTCTCCTGTATTAGCATATACACTTCTTAATTCTACTTCAACATAAGACCGTGTCATATCGATTACTTGTCCACCGCTAATGTTAATATCTGCTATATTATTTGTTGATGTGAATGGTCCAACCTGATTAGCTTGAATTCTTACAATGTTTTCTGAAATACTTGAATTACTCATTTATTATAAAGTTTTAGAAAAAAAATTTATAATATTTATTTTTAAATTAAATAGTAAATGAAACATTTAACAAAGTTAAATATAATAAATAATAAAAAAAATATAATTATATATATATAAATTCTAAGAATTTAATTTAAATCTATGATTTAATATATGGATTTATACAAACCTTTTAAAAGTAAAGCAAAAAATAAAAAATTTAGCGTTTATGTTATGAAAAATGGTAAAAAAACATTAATTAATTTCGGCGATAGTAGATATCAAGATTTTACACAACATAAAGACGAAAAAAGAAGAGATAACTATTTAAAAAGAGCAAAGGGTATCAAAGATAAAGCAGGTAATCTAACCTGGAAAAATAAAAATACTTCAAACTATTGGTCGGTTCATTATTTGTGGGCTGGTTAGGCTCTAGAAAAACAAGAACCAGTAACAGATGTTGCTGAACCTGTAAATTTAAGTTTTACATCTGTGATAACATCACCATCTAATTTAAGGTATGAATAATAATCAGAACCACCAGAAAACGGTTGTTGTGGATACAATCCGCCGTGTAAATCATAACTTACTCCTGAATCTTGCGAAATCCAAAGTTCAATGCTATCACCTGAATCTGATTTAATACTAATACTAGATTTAGTATAACTAGATATATCAACGGATGTTGTAAAATCTCCAGATGCTACCGATCCTAAATTAATTAGATTTCCACGACTACCATTAACAGTAGCAGAAGATGAAATAGCAATTGGACTTGTCAATTTTGTATCAATAGAAGATAATGAAGCATTAGCACTTGATTGATTAGCACTAGTTGCTAATGCTGATGTATCACAACTAACAATTTTAGTATCAATAGATGATAAACTTGAATTAGCGGTTGACTGATTAGCATCAGTAGCTGCTCCAGTTGGTAAAGCAGAAGTAGCAACGGAAACATTGCCGGTATCACAGGCAACAATAGAAGCATTAATTGCTGAAAGTGATGATTGGGCGGTTGAATCATTAACCGATAAAGAAGAATTAGTTATATTAACTTCTTGTTGACCTGATGAATTCACCAGTGGTAAAACAGAACTTGCTCTTGGCATATTAATGGAACTTAGATTTTAAAATTTTTTTTAAATTAATTAAATCTGGAATATGCTATTTTAACATTTGTAATATGTGGATCATCATTATAAAATTTAATATATTGAAATCCTACATCCTTCAATCGTGCAACCCCTGTATATACTCCAGGTGATCCGAACTCTTGACAAATTATGTTTCTACTATCTGTGTAATAACTAATATCATCTGAACTAAAACTAAAAAATATATTTTTTTGGGGGCTACCAGTAGTTGCGGTAAGATTACAATATATAACAACATTTTTATAACCATAACTATTAATTGGAAATACTGTTAAACCTGATAATGCCCCATTATGAATGACTAATTCATTTTTATTTGTTCCTAAATTTGATATAATATTTTTAAATTGAATTTTTCTTGTAAAATTTTTAGAAGCCATATTTGTAGTTTTAAGTTCTGCTTCCTGTAATAAAAAAGCTACAGTTAATGGATCAGTCCTTGGTGGTGATGTAATAAAAATATCTTTTATTATCCCATCATTAATTTTACTAGTATTTAATGGGTTTTCTTCAATTTCAACTATTTTAAAATTGTCATTAAAAATACCGTTTAAATCATTGGGTTTATCTCTATAATAAACTAATCCATTAGCATCTTTATAAAAATATACTAATTCATTACTATCATTAACATCTGCTATTGCAGAAGGACTAATTTTAAGATGAATTAAAGTATGATAATTAGGCGGCGTGCTGCCATCTGGATTTGCTAAATCATTAGTCCCTGTTGGTCTTGTTCCAATAGTTATAAATGGATAATATGATTGTATAGTTTCAGTTGAAAGATTGGTTGATTCTGTACCATTGATAATTAATTTTAATGATAATGACCCTATATTATTAACTCTTAAATAATTGGTCAAATCATCATCGCCTACTGATTTTGCCGATTCTTCATTATAAATATTTATATTACATATTCTCTCTGCTTGTGTTTGCCCTGATATTGGGGCTGTGTTTTGATACCACCAACCGTTTCTTCCATAGGTATCACTTCTCGGATATGGTTTAGAATCTAAATAAACATCTTGGTTATTTAAATAATATTCCACAGTTTGTATATCATTATTTTCATTCATTATTATATATAATAAAATAGAAATAAATTATTTAAATTAAATTATTTTTTATTTTTTTTCTCCCATTATTAAATAAATATCATCTTTAACTTTTTTAGTTCTAAATGAATCTTTTTTAAATTGTGATGGTGGAAATTGTCTAAATCTCCAATAATTAGTTGTTTGTCCTGCTTTATATTCATTTACTTTTTTTTTAAGATATAGTTCTTTGAAACCTAGACTTTTTACTATATTTTCTGCTTGTTCTAATTTATATTTTTTTGGAATAACTACACTTTGAATTTTTAACATATATATTATTTTAGATATTTTATTTACTTTGTAAATCATTAATTTAACTCTGTTAAATGATTTTTATATAAATAATAATATCTAAATTAATATATATAAAATGGTAAGAAGTGAAAGTTTAAAAAAAGCACAAAAGAAATATTTAGCTAAAATTAAAGAAGAAAATACTGATGTTTATAAAAAAATAAAAAAGAAACATTTAGAATATCAAAAAGATTATTTAGTAAGAATGAAAGAAGATGATAATAAATATACAGAATATAAAAAGTGTAGGGCATCATATGCTAAAACATTCTATGATAAAAATAAAGAAAATATTTTAGAAAAAAGATTAAAATTAAGAGAAATTAAAAAAGATAAACAATTACAATTATTATTAAAAAAAGAAATTTCATAATTGAAAATTATTATTAATAAAAACAAAATTTTTATGATAATTAAATAAATAGTATAATTTATTTTCTAAATAATTATAATAATATGGTAAAACTAATAAGATTAAAATCAGATGACAATAAATTATATTTTAATAATAATATACAGTCGGATTTAGTATTAGATCCTAATTCAAAAGTTGCTCTTCAAAATGTATCTTTTAAAAAAACAGTAGAAAATATAACAGTTGATAGCACTAATAAAACAATCGTTTATAATAATGGAGACGGAGACACTACAATTAATTTAACAGAATCAATATATGATAATACGGATTTTGAAAATTTATTAACAGATATGAAAAATAAATTAAATCAAAGTTTAAATTCAACTAATCCATCAGACATTGGGACCGCTTTTGATGTTAAAATTAATTCATCAAATAAAATGACAGTTGAAACAGAATATGCAGTTCAAATAAATCCAACTAATAGATTTGAGGCAGTAAATATTGATAAATCTGATGTTACGGCTATTTTTAAAAATGGAGGGGGTGCAGCGTGGGATGCTTATTTAGGTAGTAATAGTTTAAGTGCATTTGATGGTAAAAATGGTTGTGGGATTTTTAGAGCACAAATTGGATTTTTAGAAAATGCTGGATTTGGATTTTATATTGGATTATCTGAAACAGAGCCGCAAGATATGGCTGGTAATTTTACTCCAAATAATTGTCAATTTGTAATTAATGCAGAACATAGCGGGACTGTTTATCGATTTGTAGACCCAGCAAACCCAACATTAACAAGTTCTACGTTAACTCCTGAAACTGTCACACAAACAGATCCAGAAAATGATATATTAGCAATAGAAGCATCAGAAGGGAAAATTGAATTAAAAATATATAATTCATCTAATCCAGCTGGAATTATTTTAACTGGAACTACTCCACAATCATATGAAGGAGGTAAACCATTATATCCTATTATTGGATTTTATAATAATGATTGTTTCGTTAAGGATATTTCTTATACATATATTAATAATTTTTCATTATCTACTGAACTTGATGTAAAACAATTACAACAAGTAGGTGCTCCACTAACACCGCCACAACAAGATGATGGTATTCAATTAAAAGAATTAACTTTTGAAACAACACCATTTGCAAGATCCTTAGGATATGATATTAGGAGTCAAACAGCCGCGGTATCTGAAATGAGCTTTATTGCTGATAATTCCGTTAGATTTTTTGATGATACTGAATGTTATTTGGTGGAAGCTTTAAATTTACAATTTAAATCTTATGACGGTAGCAAAGAACAAGAAAAAAGACGAAATTTATTAGCTGTTATTCAAAATATAAGAGATAGAACAGCACCCGATGTTTTATATGATTCTAATAGTTTAACATATATTGATATTAATAATGCCCATCCGTTACCATTAAGAAATTTACAATTTAGAATTATTGATTCAGATGAGGGAGAAGTAAGAAGCATTGGTTTTTCAAATATGACTATTTTAATAGATTAATCTTAAAAAATAAAATATTATAAAATTATTTTCTATAATATTATATATAAAATGTCTGATATTTTTGATATCCCAGAAACAGAAAAACCAATTAAAAAAAAAAGAGAAATGACCCCAGAAGCAAAAGAGAAATTATTAGAAAGACTAAGAGCAGGTAGAGAACGAGCAAAAGCACGAAGAGCAGAAGCAGTTTCTAAAAAAGTAGAACCTGAACCTGAACCAGACGTTTCTGAACCTGAACCGGAACCTGACACAGATTATAAAAGTTCTGTTGAAGAACCAGTTAATTTAGATAATGAAGATGTTTCAGTTTTAGCACGTGAAATTGAAGAATTAGAAAATAAAGTTAATAATTATCAAAAAAAAGAGAAAAAAAGAAAGGTAGGAGGAATAATAAATAATAAAAAAAAACAAAGAGAAGATTATATTAATAATTTAGTAGAACAAAAAATAAATGCTAGAATGAATACAAATTTAACAAAACCAGCACCAACACCAATTAAAAAAGTTAGACCACCTACACCAGCACCACAACCAATTAAAAAAGTTTCTAAATTTGCTAATACAATTAAGCCCGCTTGGGCCCGTGGTTTTGATATTTAAATAATAATTTATTGACGAAGTCAATCATTAATAAAAACTATGTTTTTATGATTTTACCTTTACATTTATTAGAGTTATCTTTACAAATACATATATTCTCAAAATTTGAATCTTGATAAATTGTATCATTAGAAAAATTAACTATAAAAGTACTAAATTTATCTTTTGTAATTTCTCTGAATAATTCCATAAAATATTTTTTAGATTTTGTGAAATTTACATCTGCTTCTATTAATTCAATTTGTTTATTACTACAATTATTTATAATCATACCAGAGCAATTTTCTCTTGCTGTTGTATTTAATTGAGAATATTTCTGAGCTGTAACAATTGTAGAAATTAAAAATTTACGACCATTACACATCAGACGGTCAAGTGCCGACTCCTTTTTTGAAATTTTCATTTTATTTGTATACGATAAATCATCAAATAAAATTAATTTATGTTGTGGTTTTTCTTTTAGTGATATTGATTCATTATAATCTTCAACTAACATATCATAAACTATATTAATCTCTTCATCATTGTATCTATCAAATAAATTTTCTTCTGGAATATCTAATTCTTTAATTATTGTTTCTATTTTTTTATCACCGTATAAAGAACCACTAAAAATATAAATATTTTCTGGTTTCCACGTTTCACGGTACATATCCTTTCTTAAAAGTAAATTTCCTAAAAATGATGATTTACCGTTTCCTGATTTTCCAATTAATAAGAGTCTCATAGGTAAATCAAATAATTTATTTTTTTTAATTGTGTAAGAGTCGCTTGAATCTTTCATTTTGTAAATTTTCATATTATAATTATATTAGAAAATTAATTATAATTTATTTTCTACGATTAGTTAATATAAATGGAAAATTCTGATAGTTATGCAGAAGTAATGGGAAATGCTAATCTTTTCCGAAATGCTAATTTTGGAGCATTACAAGAAAAAGCAAATATGAAAATGGATAAACAGAAACAAGAGAAGGAAGAAATAGAAGGCATCACAATGCCTTTTGAAGTACCAGTTTTAGAACATTATGGAGCAAAATTAGGTAAAAGATTATTAAAAAAAGCAGGTATTGAATCAGAAGAAGGAGATTCAATAACACGGACTTTAGCAAAAAAAGGATTAAGTACCTTACTAGAAAAAGCAGGACTTAAAAAACCAGATGGAAAACCAGATGGGAAACCAGATGTAAAACCAGAAGATGAAGAGGAAGATATACCAGATGTTGCGGATGATATCCAGAAAGATATGGACACTTCAAAAATATCTAGTGATGAAGATATACAAAATGCAAAGGATTTTTTAAGAGGTCGAACGGAAAATTTCACAGACCCCGAACAAAGACAAGAAATAGCAGAAGATATATTAAGAAATAAACCACACGAAGTTGCATCAAATACTCAAGAACAGGCGGAAAATTTAGAATCAGACCAAAACATAATTAGAAAAGCAGAAGAAGACGATTCAATAGAAAAAGGGGAGAATGAACCTGAAGATGTTCCTGAAGGATTAGAAAAAGAAAGTGAAGATGCCTTAGGAGAAGAACCTGATTTATTATCAGGTGCTAAAAGTGCTTTATCAGATGCTATCTCAGATGGTAAAAGTGCTATCTCTGATGTTGCCGATTCTGGATTAAGTAGTATTACATCAGGATTAAAAGATGCGGCTTCAGGATTAAAAGATACCGTTTCTTCAGGATTAAAAGATGCGGCTTCAGGATTAAAAGATACAGTTTCAACTGGATTAAAAGATACTGTTTCTTCATTAAAAGGTAGTGGTAAAACATTAGCTGAAAAATTAGCAGAAAAAGCAGGAGCTGTTGAAGCAGAAGGCGGCGGACCCGAAGATTTAGGTGCCGATATTGGGTCGGCTGCATTGGCAGTTGGTGCTCTTATAGCTTCCGTTTTTGGAAAGCATATTTCACATCCAAATTTAGAAAATCAAGAAAGTACAGTTGTAGCTACTCAGGGTTACGGATTAAGAGAACAATAATTTATTTACTTTGTAAATCATTAATAAAAACTTTGTTTTTATGATTAATATGTTTATCTGTGGTTAAATGACGTGCAAAATGATTTTTAGTTAATTTTGACCCACATTCACAAGTTTTCATTTCTGTTTTTTTTTTATTTAATATTTCTTTTTGATTTTTTTTATAATAATCTTTTGATTTTTGAATTAAAATATTTTTATTATCATTATAATATTCTTTTTTATTTCTGCAAGGAATACTACAATTTATTAAATTTGATTCTGATTTTATATATTGTTTTTCAATTTTAAATAAATCAATTCTTTCATTAATTTGTACTTCTAATATTTTTTCAAAATTAAAATTATCCATTCCACCATTAGAATTAATAAATTTATATATAGGTCTATTACCTTGTCTGTTAATATCATATTTATGCTGTGCTACCCTTCTATAAAAATTAGTTGTTGACCCTATATAGCATTTATTAATATTTTCAGATTTACAAGAAATTTTGTATATATAACCTTTTATCATATATATATTCTAGAAAATAAATATAGAAAATTAAAAAAACCTTAAGAAATATTTATTAAAAAACCTTAAGAAATATTATATATAATGAAATTTTGTAATAATTGTAAAATAATAACTGAATATTTTAATAAAAAAATTTGTGCGTTTTGTATTTCCAAAAAATTAAAATCTAATTCTTTATAATTCCCTGTCCAGGGGGGTTTGGGGGGTCGATATATGTAATGGTTCCAAAATAATATTTATCATACGCTTTCTAGTATATGATAAATGAAAAATACTTTACAATCTCCCCTGCCCTTCCCCCGTAGAAATAATTTTAATGGTAAAATTAATTTTTTTTTATTAGTAACTCTCGCAAAAATTTAAGGATAAATACTTTATAAATAAAAATAATTGAATTTAAATATATATTTTTTTCTTTTATTTATTAATTATTTTGTTAAAAATAATATTCATTTACTATTTAATATTTACTATTTAATATAATCTAGCGTTCGCAGAACGGCAAATTAGCACTGATGATTTTTAAATATATTTAAAACTATGTTTTATTAATAGTATTCTATGATTATGTCGTGTATAAAGTATCTTCTTTTTGTTTTTGTACTTTTGTTAATACTTGCTGAGGAATAGCCGCAGGTAATGCTTTAACAATTTGTAAAAATACCG
>Ga0075468_10000914_pt1 | contig 12222 bp, 10 predicted proteins | sample DEB08_DNA_12_FD_77578 | JGI IMG/M metagenome (GOLD analysis project Ga0075468, IMG submission 77578) | Aqueous microbial communities from the Delaware River and Bay under freshwater to marine salinity gradient to study organic matter... | ecosystem: Environmental > Aquatic > Marine > Coastal ...
GCCAACAGTACAATTTATTCTATTGACACTAGCAGTAATTTTTTAAACTTTGACAAAACATCTGGCAAGGGGTTTAAGTTTAAAACCAACGGCGCATCAAGCTTTGACATTAATACCTCTGGCGATGGTATATTTTATAACGACCTTACAGTGAACGGTGATGCCACCCTGTGTGACTCTACGTCAAACTCAGTGGTTAATATTTGTACAGGAGTCACCGGTTCCACCACCACCAAAACCGTTAACATTGGAACAGGCGCTGCAAATGGCGGCTATACGACAATAAATATTGGTCCAACGTCTTCAGCCACAACAAAACAAATTCACCTCAATGCCCCCGCTGAGTTTAGAGAAAGTACTGAGTTTTTGAAACAAGTAGATCTTGTATCAGATGCTAGTGGTGGGTTTGTCTATGACAAAGTTATTACCTTTGTGGCTAAGACGTCTGCAACCGGAACGTCAGAAGCCGCCAACATAGGGACTTACGGTAATTCTTACGGACCGTCAAAAATAGTTATTGGGCAGGATAGGGCTGGCATATCATTCACTGATTTTTGGAACGGAGCATATCTCGCCCCTACACACGCCGGAACTGGCTCAGCTCAAAACAATGTAGTCTATTTTGGGCAAAGCTGGGCAAGGTGGAAGTTAGGTTACTTTGCCAGCGGCACAACAACATCTTCTGATGTAAACGAAAAAAGAGATATTGAAGAGCTGACCGAGGCGGAACTTAGAGTGGCGACTAGGTGTAAGCCTTTACTTAGAAAGTACCGAAGAATTGAGGCTATTGAAGAGAAGGGTGAGGGTGCTCGTATACATTTTGGCATTATAGCTCAAGACCTTGAAGACGCATTTTCCGCAGAGGGACTGGATGCACATCGCTATGCAATGTTCATGAAAGACACTTGGTATGAAACTGAGGAAGGTGGTACAGCCTATCCTAGGCTAGACGATTTACCCGAAGAATTGCGCGATATAGCCGTTGAGAAAACTAGGCTAGGGGTCAGGTACGAGCAACTTTTGGCGTTCATTATAGCCGCAATGTAAGGAATATCACATGTCCAAAGAATGTATGGTTCCTGCAAACAGAGAGGCTAATTAAGAGAAAGTATGAAAGCTTTTTATATACTGATTTTAGCCTTTTTTTCAGCATTTTCGGTCGCTGAAATATCAAACGACCAAGAGGGTAGCCTGAATAGTAGTACGGTTAACTCGACCGTTGACTCAAACAATAAAAATGACTCAGTTACAAACAATTACACGGGGGCAGGATCTTCAAGCCAAATTCCGGTAGGAAGCGCTATCACACCCTCTTACATGTCAAACGGAATTGAAACTTGTTTGCGGGGAACGGGTAGCTCTATATCAACGGTTGTTGTGGCAATTTCAGGTGGTCACTACGAGGTTGATGAAGACTGCAACAGGCGAAGAGACGCTAGGTTGCTAAGTGATTTGGGAATGAAGGTGAGTGCCGTAAGTAGAATTTGCGACAGTGAAAGAAACTGGATGGCGCTTTTTAAATCAGGTACCCCTTGTCCAATAATTTCAAACGGCAGGCTAGTTGCAGGTAAAAAGAACTACTTATTAATGAAGCTAAACCCAGAGCTACACATTCCTTACTACGGAAATATTAAGTACAAGAAAGATTCAAAAGGGAAAAGCGAGTCTTTAATTCCCGAGTATACGGAAAAGCAAATTTGGTTTAACAATATATTAAAAATAGGAGAAGAAGATGATGAAGAAGGTGATGATAGTCGCTCTATTAGCGACAAGTTTCGCTCAAGCAAATCAGCTCGACAACCTGATTAATGCATCTCAGGATATTGTTAACCAGATTGATACGGGAATAAAGCTAGTCGGTGCCGCTACAGAGTACTCTCAATACGGTCAGGGAATGAGCGACGGCTCCCTAGCTGAAACAGCTCATATTACATCCGCTCAAATAGAAGCATATAACACCGCGTTAATGGACATTCAGGAGTATCAACCCTATGGCTCAGTGACTGACGTTCTGGAAGCCAAGGCGGCTCAAGAGCTGTCTCTCATGAATGATGCGGTAAATGTTTTTACATCCGCAACGGTTGAAATTATACAGGTGGCAGAGATTAATAATTTGGCGGGAGAAGCTAACACCCCTCAAGAACAAGCAGAAGTTCAGTCTTTCGTTGAAAACAATCAAGAGATGTTGATGGTTTCGCATGAGTCTGTACAGGATTTCAATGAATCTCTGACAGACATAGAGACCCATGCAAATTCGGCAGTAGCCTATATGAGCGTAGCGGCATCACCCGAAGCAGTTGCGTTCTTTGAACAGGGTGTAGAGTCAGCCAATACAACCGCAGAGCAGACCTCAATTCTTTACGACGCAAATAGACAGTGGGTGCAAATGGGTTACAACACAACAAGAAACCTATCAGCGGTCATGCTTAATGGAACTGACGGTATAGGGCTAAACGTTTACGCAACTGAAGCAGAGATACTTATTGCAGGATCTCAATCCGAGTTCTATTTAACCTCCCCTTTAGGTGGAGGATTTGACTGCTACATGACCGGTGGTTGCGAATGAGCCTTGCTGAAGCAGAGCTAAACATTGGCGGAACCTCATTTAAAGGGGTATACATCGCAATTCTGTTCAGTTTGGCGACCTCTCTTGGTGGAGGCGTCTGGATGGCAAGTAGTCTTTACTCGAGACTCGAAGCGGTAGAAGCGGTATCGGTTCCAGACATAGTTCCACTAGAAGAAAAAATAATACTGATCGAACAGGAGTTAACAGCTAATTCTGTTTCACAGCTACAAGGAAAACTTGCCGAGCTGGGTACAAATTTACTAGTAATAAAAGAACAGCAGGCTAGCTTACTGTTGATAAAGGCGCAGGTTACTGATTTAGAAAAACAAATAGAAGGTATGAAAGCGACTGTTACTAAAAGCGAAGTTATCGCTGACAGTCTTTCTAGCTTTTCTGATAAATATCAAGTACTTACTCGAGAAATCAATGACATATGGGATGGACTTGACGAGTTAAGTGCAAACCCTTTGAGGTGATTTATGTGGCAAAGTTTAATTGGACCGATTTCTAATTTAGCAGGCGGATATCTAAAGAACAAGGCTGAAGAGAAAGAGGCTAAACACAAAGCTAAAATGACAATGATTGAGAACGATGCTGATTGGGAAACCAAGATGGCTGAGGCTTCAAATAATTCACTCAAGGATGAATTTTTTAGTGGTGTGCTTAGCCTACCCCTTTTGTTTATAGGGTACGCAGTTGGCGTAGATGACCCTACTATCATTACAAGAGTTAAAGAGGGTTTTAATGCCCTTAATCAATTACCAGAATGGTATCAATACTTATTATTTATTGCCGTCAGTTCTAGCTTCGGTATTAAGGGCGCAGACAAGATAATGAAGTTGAGGAATAAATAATGACGGGATTTACTCTAAATCAGTTTGGCGGTAAAGCCCCCAAAGTATATGCGCGAGCTCTTCCGCCCAATATGGCTCAAAAGGCTACTAACGTAAGGCTTGATAGCGGTCGCCTTGACCCGTGGAAAGGAAATAGTGCCACCGCGACAGGCACAGCCACCGTAGAGGGAACTATAAGCAACCAAACAAAAACAATTTTTAAATATAGTGACTCACTGTGGGTCGCAAAAAATAGTGCCGCCGACTACGTCAGGTCACCAATAGCTGAAGACCCGCATGAGAGAATATATGTAACTGATTACATAGACACTAACTCAGGCAACTATCCAAGAATGACCACGGCTAGCATCGCGGGTAACGCTACTTATTATAGGTTAGGAATGCCTACTCCATCTAACCTTGGTGTTACGGGGATTTCTCCTGTCACGAGCGGGAAAACTGAAGAGGAGACTCCAACCAGCAGGTCATATATTTATACTTATGTTTCAGCATATGGTGAAGAGGGTGAGCCAAGCGTTCCTCAGGTTGACAATGTATTAACGCTTTTTAGCGATCAAACGGCAACGGTCAATTTTGGGAATCATGACGCAGACAACCATAACATTGCATCTAAACGAATTTATAGAACAGACGCTAACGGCGACTATCGCTTTGTTGCTGATGTGGGTCTGAACGCGGCTAGTTACGAAGATCAGGTAGCAAATGAAAATCTTGGAGAGGTGATACCAACCTCAAGTTTTTCTGCTCCGCCTGATGAGATCTCCTCCGAGCACACGAATGGTCCAATGCGGGGCTTAAAAGCACTACCGAACGGTGTTTTTGCTGGATTTTCCGGAAAGACGATATTGTTTTCAGAGCCTTTTCAGCCTCATGCATATCCTGAGGAATACCGACTTACCGTGAAGACCGATATTGTATCTCTTGCCCCGCTACAGAACGGGTTACTTGTGCTTACGAAGGGTAAGCCCGCACTAATAACTGGCTCAGACCCATCCTTCATGAGCATGACGGAAATTGATTCGACTTTATCCTGTGTAAGCAAGCGGTCAGTTGTTGATATGGGTGATGCGGTTATATATGCCAGCCCAGACGGTTTAGTCATAGCGACCGAAACGGGTGTTAATTTAGCAACAAGCGGTATATTTACACGTGATCAGTGGCAAGACCTATCTCCGGAATCAATTACAGCATACGCATGGGAAGGCTATTATGTTGGTTTTTATTCTACCGGCACATTAAGCCGAGGCTTTGTCTTTGACCCGAGGGGCGGCGCGAACAGTTACATTGATTTAGATTTTCATGCAACCGCTGGGTTCTCTGACCTAGTGAACGATGTTTTATATCTAGTGGTTAACGGCAGTCTTCATACGTTTGCCTCGGGTAGCAATCTTAACTATACGTGGAAAACTAAAAAGTTCTACATTCCGCGCCCGATTAACCCCGCCGTAGCAAAGGTTGACTGTGATGATTACGGAGATGGCGTGGTATTTAAGCTTTATGCCGGAGGCAGTGCGAGTGCAGTATTTACTTGTACCGTGCAGGATTCCTCTGTATTTAGACTTCCATCTGGCTACAAGGATAACGAGTTTGAAATACAGGTTGAGGCAAACGTCGCAATAAACGAAATATGTGTTTACGAATCTGCGGAGGAAATTGGTGGCTAATTTAAAAGGCGGAATACCTCCGGTACCCCAAGGGTTTTCTGGAGCTGATAAGATATTCCTACAACAACTTAAGGAAGGTCTTGAAGTTTTAGGCGGAGTCAAAGGAGCAGGATCCAAAGCCGTAACCGCAAAGAATCTTGTGGAGATGGGGTTCGCCAAATATGTAAGCCTAGCAGGCGAGGGCGAGATAGAGCCGCTAAACAATGATAGCGTTTTAAAGTTAGATTTAATTCCTACGCCCACAAATCTGGTAGCCACTGCTGGTTTTGAAAATATTCTTTTGTCGTGGGATTTAGTTCAATATAGCGGGCATTCAGCCGTTCAGGTTTTTAGAAATGATGCCGATAACATTGCTCAAGCAACTATGCTTGCAGAGCTTTCTGGGTATACAAAAATATTTAGCGACCCTGTAGGTGAGAATGCAACATTTTACTACTGGGTTAGAGCTGTTAACGTCATTGGAGATACAGGACCTTTCAATACAAGTGTTGGGGTTTCTGCAACCACGCTAACTAATAATGCCAGCATAATTGCAGAGCTATCTGAGTCAATAACTGATTCAGAATTGGCGCAAAGTTTAAGAACTCCCCTTGGCAAAATTGACGGTCTTGAAGACCTTCTTGAAAAAGTTGAAACCTACACAGGATATGTAGACACATACGATACCGATGATCTCCTAACGCGCATTGGCGCTACAGAGACAGTTGCAACAAATGCCGCGTCAACTGCCGCGACTATTGAAACTAACTTATCATCCGCAAACACTGCTATTAGCAACTTGCAAACAAGTGTTGGCGATCTGACCTCTGGAACCACGGCGGTGTTCGTGCAGGATTCGGAACCTACAGGCACGATAAGCACTTACAGCCGTTGGTATGATTCTGCTAATAACATGGAACCATACGTTAGGATTGACGCAAATGGAGACGGAACAGAAACGTGGGAGAGTTTGCTAGATCCTCGGATCGCCGCCAACGAATCTTCCATAACAAATCTAAATGCAGAGGTCTTCAACGCGGACGGGACGGTAAAGGTGGCAAGCGCTAGTGCTCTTAGCACCCTTGACTCAACAGTTACCGGTATAAACGGTACGGTCACGTCACACGCATCCTCCATAACAGCTCTAGACGGCGCTGTATTCAATGACGATGACACAGTTAAGTTAGCCACTACTAGCGCCTTAGACACACTTACAAGTAGCGTGACGGCAATATACGACGCCGAGGACGATACGTCTTTGGTTAAGGTTTTACAGTCTAGTGTTACAGACCTGAACGCTGAAGTTTTTGCTGAAAACGGCGACAGTCTTTTGGCAACAGCAAGCGCCTTAAACACTCTTAGCTCAACAGTAACCTCACAGGGTGGTGATATCACTACCGCCCAAAGCGACATAACCTCTCTAAACTCTACCATTTACGGTGATGATGACACTCTGCAACTGGCTACAGCTTCTGCTTTATCTGGCTTGCAGTCTGATGTAGAGACAATTTATAAGGCTGACAGCGAGACAAGCTTGGTGCGGGTACTCCAGTCAAGTGTAGACAGCCTTAGTACGGAAGTTTTCTCTGAGGTGGATGGAGAGCAGGTATCTAGACTTGCACAAGGTGATGCGTTTTCAACGTTAACCCAAGACTTCGAGTCTGCGGAAGGTGATATAACAACACTGCAAAGTCGTGTTGATAGTCTTGATACCACCGTATATGGTGCCGTGGGTGATACGGAATCGATTGTTGCTACATCGGCGGCATTAGACACCTTATCTGCGGTTGTTGATTCCATATATAATGAAGATGATGATGAAACCGTTGTGTCGGCAATTCAAAGTGATATTACTTCGCTAGATAGCGAGGTGTTTTCTGAGGTTGACGGGGAAAAAGTTGGAAGGCTCGCTAGCTCTTCAGCGCTATCCACGCTTACGTCAACGGTAGAGGCTATATATGATGGGGATAATGCAAGTACTGTAAAGTCACTTCAAGGCGAGGTAACGGATTTAAACGCCGTAGTATTTAGCGATGATGAGCTTGCGCTAGCTACCGCGTCGGCACTGGAAACTTTAGATACCGCTGTAAAGGTAATATACGACCCCGACAACCTTGATGATGTTGACCTTATTCAGGCAATTCAAACAAGTATTACTAACTTAAACTCAGAGGTCTTCACCGATGATGGTGATGCTCGCCTTGCGTCAGGTTCTGCACTTACAACTCTGTCTAGTAATGTTACCGCTATATATGACGGGGATAACGAAAGCCTTGTAAAATCCTTGCAGACTGCCGTAACAGAGTTAAATAGCGCATTATATGACGACGACAGCAACCTTAAGCTGGCTTCTGCATCTGCATTATCTCAAATGCAAACAGAGGTCTTTGGCGAAGGCAATGAATCTGGCGCTTCAGCCTCCTTAATTCAATCTTTGAATACAAAAGTTAACGATCCGATTTCTGGACTTGAGGCACAGAACGGCTACTTACAGATCTTTGAAGCTGAGGTCTACGGCGCGGGTGGCTATTCCCCAAGCGCCGTGTCAAGGGTAGACTCTACTTACAATGCTGTATTTGACGGTGATGGTGAGACTAAGCTTGCATCAGCAGATTCAGTGACAGAGTTAAGGAGCGAGCTGTTCGACGATGCCGCCGAAATCTCAAGAATAGATAAATTAACCGCAGAGGTATTTACCGCTGACGGAGATTCAGCATTTGCATCCGCCAGCTTTGTTGAAGCAATTAATCTCGAAGTATTTGGTGACTCAACCACACAAGAGAATGGCAGGCTGTCCTCGTTTTCTAGCAAAGTAGGAACGATGGAGCAGACCATCAACACTCACGAATCCCTGCTGTCAGATGAAGACGGATTATCTGCACAGTATTCGGTGAAGGTCAATAGCGACGGTCACGTATCTGGATTTGGTCTTGCAACGACCACTAACACAGGGCTGGGCGAGGAGCTTGTGGTTGACCCAGATTTTAATAACTCAAATGTTTCAACAAACTTTACTAGCTATACAAATGGATCCTACACCGTGAATCAAGGCGGGCTTGTGGTGAGGAGGAATAGTTCGAGTTACCCTCAATTTATCTTAAGGATTCCACCCACGATGGAGAGAGCGGGTTTCCTAAACCGTGCGGTGCTTGAAATACATTTTTCCTCTAGTACGAACATGAACCTGAGATATTACATTGCGGGAGTTGCAAATCAGGTACTGCCCTCAGAAAAATTATGGGAAGAAGCAGACGTCCACAACGGCACTACCGTAAAGTCTTTCAACGTTTTACTTAGACCAAGAGATAGCACGGATTTTAGTATCACACCTGACTTTAACCAAGCTCAGGGTGCTAGTCATTCCTCGCACTTCTTTATGATAAAGAAAATTACTTGCAGGCTGGCTGTAGGCAGTTTCTCTGAGTTTGCCATCGCGGCAGATAGGTTTGCGCTTGTTGACCCTGCCGACGGCTCTAAGATAAGCCCGTTTTTTGTTCAGGGTGGGAAAACCTATATTGATTCCGCTCATATCAGAGACGGTTCAATCGATCAGGCAAAAATTGGTTCGCTAACAGTTGACTTTGTAGACGTAACGGGAACGTTGTCGGCTAGTAAGATTGAAGGCGGAACTCTTGATGCGAGTGTTATTAACGTTGATAACAGTACGATCAAAGAGGTGAACGGAAAACTTTCACTTGGAAAAATAAGCGCCAACAGTATTGAGTCAGGAACTATTGACGCCGGTAATGTCACCATTGACAACCTCTACGCGACCTCAATTAAGGGCGGGGTAAGCAGGATGACAAGCTACCGCGACACTACTACTAAAAGTATATACACAGAATCACCCACCAATAATAACTATGGAAATAGTGTAGCGTATTCGGGCTCGATTGGTCGGTTTAATAACCCAGATATAGCACGCAGAATACATCTTTCATTTACAGGCTGGGGGAAATTTGCTTCAAGCCAAGCGTATGTCGTTAGCTTATTCTTAACGGTACGGGTTGACGCAGAAGACACAGGCGAAATTGAAATAAGAGACATTGCGAAAGGCAAGCGAGATAGTGAGCCATATTATAGAACTTACGATGGTACGGCGGTAGCTTACCTCGACGGTGATGTGGAGGCTGAGCTCGCTAAGGGCTGGATTCTGACCTCTAGGTATGACGGCGAAGGTGAAGCACACAAGGGCGCCGCTAACTATTTTGGTCTTGGCACTATAAAAGAGGTTGAGTATTTCGAGCGTTTTGGCTACACAAAAGTAGAATTTGACCCAACATATACTCCGAGCCAGAGAGGTAGTGCTGGCTCTGGGTATTATTGGCATTGGGGAGAAGTTGATGTTGTTGTCGCTAGATATCCCAATCGCGCTGAAAGAGCGACGTTTGGGTGCAGGGCAAAAACCATAAAATACAAGGTGGGAGAGCAAAGATTCAGACCGGCACACAACATGTGGCACTCACCTTGGGCTGTACAGGGTGGTCTAGAAATTCCTACGCGACATTTTGTGTCGTGGAATATATCTTTTGGCACCGAGTCCGGCGCGTCGATCAACAATGACACTTCGAATGAGGTTAACGGACTAATTATGGAGCTTAGGTAATGTATTACGTGCTGTGGGATAGTGACAAACAAAAAGTTGTAGCGGGTCCACAAACTCTCAAGCCAGATGATACATGGGTGCCTTACGTGCACGGAGAAAGACTAAAGTTAACAGACAATCTTATTGATTACTGGGACGAGGACAGATTGCTTGTAACCCAACGATGCGAAGAAAATACAAGCTGGATGGACATGAGAACTTATGAGTATCCATCAATAGATAAGCAATTAGAAGCGTTATATGATGATCTTAAAAACAACAGACTTGGTACCGATGGAGATTTCTTTAACATGATCAAAGAAATTAAAGATAAATTTCCAAAATAGATTGCAAAAAACTCTATAAAAATTAGTACTTTACGGCTAATTACAGTATTATATATATTATATTTGGGCAGTTATTCAATTGCCTATCACATGGAAGCCTGCCAACTTGCTTGGTGAGGTTCTTTTAGTCACTCAAGATCCGATCTTGAATACGACTTATTAAAAATTATTTTCATGCATGGTGATTTATGGCAGTTATTCGCCGTCCTGTTATGGGTGATTTCGAGCAACTGAATGATCTGGGACGATGGTTCCAAGAAAACAGCGCCTACAAAAATTGTGGTTGGTCCGAAAAGAAATGTGCATCTATTATTCTTTCTTCGCTTAACAACCACTCTCCTTATTTTTTTCGCGTAGCAGAAAAAGACGGAGAAGTCATTGGGATGTTTATTGGATTAATTACTGAATACTTCTTCTCTGAAAACAAGATCGCCATGGATCAGGTTGTTTGCTTTCACCCCGACAAAAGACAGGGTGTTGGTAAAAGCCTAATAAAAATGTTTAAAGAATTTGAATCATGGGCAAAAAGCAACGAAGCCCTTGAGGTATGCATCGGTGTTACCGATGGCATTGCTGGTGACGGATACCCAAAATTAATACAACGGCTGGGCTACAAAGAAGCCGGTACATGGTATAAGCGAGAGGTTTAATATGTGTGGTGGTGGTGGCGACAACAGAGTAGACGAACAAGAGAGCAAAATGGCACTTGCCGAACAGGCGGCTGTAAATCTTCAGCGCTACGGTAGTACATTTGTACCTCTTGAGAATCAGTTTATTGCGGATCAATTTGATCGTTTTGGCGAGGATGCATATACAGATTCAATGTCACGGGCAATGAATCAAACCTCTTCTATATATGAGGACGGTATTTCTGATCTAAACTCAGGTGCCTTCCAGAGAGGATATGATCCTACATCGGGTGCATATCAAGCAGAGTCGGGAGCCTTAAGAGCCGCACAGGCTAGAGGCATGGGTCTGGCATCGGCGGGAGCCGGCATCGACAACACTGACGCGGGCTTCGAGGGACTGGGTAATGTTATTGCTATGGGTCAAGGTCTTCAGGGAACCACGATGCAGGGCAACATAGATCGATTGCAGTCTGGTCTTGACAGAGCTGGCGCAGAAGCAGAACGCGACTTTGCAAAGTCAAGCTCGATACAGCAAATAGCTGGTACGGGAGCGGGTATGACCGCTAGTTACGGGTTAGGAGGTGGATCCTAATGCCTAGAGGAGCCGGAGCCAACAGCACTGATTATATGGTAAACGGAAGAACTCCTTTTGAATATGGTCAATTAAAATCCAAGATGAGTGGCGGCAGTGGTTTTTTAAATAAACTTTTTGAAAAGCAAGCCGCAAAACACTTTGGCACATACGGCGACCCTCTATATCAACAGTTCCTAGATGGATTAAACGCTGGCACAGCGGCAGATGTTGACGCTTTTTACAACGGCTACGACGCTTCCTCTGGTGGTGATAGTTTTTATCAAGGCGGTGTGGGCAATGGCGCAATTAATAGCTCTTACAATCCTTACGCTAGCATAAACGTCAACAGGTACGACCACCTAGAGAAAAAAGAGAATCCTGCCGATAAGCTTTATGCCGATCTAATACGAGCCCAAACTCAAGACTACCAAACAAGATACGCTCCTGTTGAAGATTATATGGCAAATCAAATCACAGCTACAGGCACAAGGGCTTTGGCTGGGGATTTGCGAAGAACGGAAAATTCTGTGCTAGGTGCCTCGGCTAACGTGGGAGGGCAACAGCAAAGAGCTATGGCTCGCATGGGACTTAGTGCCCCATCATCCACACCCAACAACCAGTCCACTATAGGTGCGCTGGTAGGAGGTATGAATGATACAAGAGTTAGAGATTCCGATAGAAGGCAGGCAATACTTAACGGTAACTTAGGCTCAATCTCGCAAAAAGCAAGAGGATCAGTGTAATGACAATGTTAGCGGTAGGTAGAGGTCTGAGAGGCGGTGCCCTTAGAGGAATGGGCGCTGTAACTAAGGCTGAGTCAGTAGAGAATCAGCAACGTCTGGCTCTTGAGACAGCACAGCAACAGCAAGAAAACGCAACCATGGGCACAGGCGCAGGTATTGGTGGAATGGTTGGTGCTAACAGAATGGCGGACGCATCTAAAGCGGCAAACGCAGGGATTGATGGAATTAATACGGCGCTAGACGGATACGGAACTGCAAGCAGATCAATGACAGGAACCGTT
>Ga0075468_10000932_pt1 | contig 12110 bp, 15 predicted proteins | sample DEB08_DNA_12_FD_77578 | JGI IMG/M metagenome (GOLD analysis project Ga0075468, IMG submission 77578) | Aqueous microbial communities from the Delaware River and Bay under freshwater to marine salinity gradient to study organic matter... | ecosystem: Environmental > Aquatic > Marine > Coastal ...
GATCATGTGTTTCATCATACCACCCAATTCACTGTAAAGGTTCCGCCTACGTCGGACGCATCAAGGCCGTTAACGTAAGGGATGCCGGAACTGTAGACCACAAACTCATTTGCTATAGTTGTCATTAAAAGCGTTTTTGCCGGGGTGGCTGAGCCAGTGACAATAATACCGGTGTAATTTGCCTCTACCTCGTCCCTAACGCCTTGCGCCGTAGTCATGTCCCCGCACGCCCAATAAAGCGCAAAAACGTTCGAGGTAGAGATGCAAGAGTTTATCGTAAGAGGCGTACCATCTAGGATAAGCAGCGTGTTAGACGCTATCGAACCGAACTGCCCCGGATTGTAGCCCCTTGACCCACCAATTACACCGACCGTCAACGAAACAGTCCCATAAGTTACCGTGCCTGAAAAAGGAGGGGCAACGGCCCCGCCTGCAATCATAGGCGTCGGAAATCCGGGGATAATCATACTCACATCACACCTCGAAATATGTAGCGGAAACAAACACATCACCGTTTGGAATAGGTGTCAGGCTGGCAAGAATGAATTTGTTACTATCAACTGTTTCTGTCGGCAAGGTACCAACATAACTTGACCCCCAAGAAATTGTACGATCATTACTATTTGACCCTCGGAAAAAGACCATACGCACCGCGCCGGGGATCAGATTTGTCGGGTTGTTGATTGTCCTGTTTCCCGAAAGTGCCCAATCCGCCGCTACGAATGCCTCCCAATCTGGGGTCCAATTGGACGAACCTGAGGGGGTTTCCCAATCCAGCGCGTCCCGTACATGCCGCGTTGTCAAACCCAAAGCGGAATTGGTTAGTGCCTTGATTTGTGCCGCCGTAGCTTCGACTAGACCTACATCAGTAAGCAGAGAACCATCAATGGCGGGTAGCTGTGACGAACCGTTCAACTGAACAATGTTGTTCGCACCAACCCCTACATTAAGGATTGCTGCTGTACCTAATCCAAGGTCTGATCTGGTTTCAGTTGGAGATCGTCCTTCAATGGTACTTGCGTCTGTGAACCTAGCAAAATCTGTAGCAACTGGAGTACCTGAGGTAGCTGTGCCTCCACCAGAGTCTGCGGCATCCCAGCGGCTATTACCATTGTCCCAAGATAGCACCTGACCATCAGTTGGGGTCATGGTATTTACGTCAGACAATGCTTCAATGGATTGACCTGTGATTGCGGTCAGATACCCAGAACTTGCATGATTACCCCAACCGTAGGCTGTGTCCCAGTTTGTTGAATTAAGAAAGCTGCCAAAGTTCGCCTCAGTCAATACGGTGTCAGTTGCGTTTAACTTCCATGTATAGTCGCTGGACGCGTTTCTGGTTACCTCGACAAAGTTGTCACCGGGGCCGTTTTCGCCGTGCCAATACTGTTTACCTGCATCGAACGCCTTAAACCAAAGACCACCTGAAAAGTTGTCAACGATCAATTTTCCTTGGAAGTAAATTTCTCCGGTAGATACATCATTTTCATCTGACCGAAGAAAAGACGTTCTGGCGATACCATCAAGTGCCAAACTATTTGCCACTGTTGCCTCCGCAAGACTTGATTCGAGACCGTCAAGCTTGGTTTTGTCACCATCAACAAAAGCACCCTCAGATGGAGCCTGTTGCAGATCATCGTATGCAGCCTTAGTAAGACCAATAAATACCAATGCCGTACCACTCAGGTTAAGCGCGGAGTCAGCATTGGAACTCTCCGTTACTGTTCGGGCAAGGGTAGTACCAGAGGCTGTATAGACCCCTGTACCAACTTCCCAGTCACTACCGTCCTCAATTACATAAGGAATAGTAGCTCCGTCTGTGACACCTGCAGCAGCAAACGTCTGGAAACCGTCTGAGGCCGAGCCAAGCGTAATCGTCCCTGTCCCCGTCGTCGCCGTTGTCATTTTTGCTCTGTTAAAGAGAAGTGCCATTAAACTATCCTAACCTACAAACAGTTTACCGGTTTTAAGCGGCGTGCTGAATAGAAGCCGAGTTCATCGTAACGTTCTGACCTGAGTTAATATCAGTGTTATCGATGATGATATCGGTGGCAGCTTCGCCAACCGTGAGGCCAGTGATGTGTGCCGTGCCTCCAGAGGTTTTGATAACGGCCTTGGCAGCTATACCAGTAGTCGTTGCTGCAACTACGCTTGCATCGAAAACAAGTGTCCAGGTGTCGGCAGCAATAGTTCCGCCAGCTGCGTCGAGGCCGTAAGTAACTAATACGACGTCACCAGAGTCTTGAATTTCCAGAGTGCCGTTAGCGAAATGATCGCGGGTAGCTGTGATGCGAGCGGTTTTTACCGCAGCGTTGTAAGTAAGAGCCATGGGGAATCCTTTTTCATATCTGTTGTGCTTTGGTCCGGTACGCTTTGGTGTGACCTATGGAGCCAAACTTACCACGAACACCTTCTATCGGGGAAGGAATAGATTTAGGGCCAATGAGAGTCGTCCGTTAAGTTGGCAACAGGTGGATCTGCTTCTTTTAAAACCCAAGAGGCGGCAAATACAGACTCCACCCAGTCTATTAGCAACTCCAACATCTCAAGAACTTGGTCTGAGGTTAAAGTGTGGTCGACGTTATCTTTGTCTTTGAACAATGTCGGCGTAGTATTTGCGTTATTTTTGCGGATAATCGCTCGCAAAGCCAGACCTTGAAGTGTGTCAATATCGAGATCAAGGCCGCGTACTTTTACGCTTGCATTCAGCCCGGTTAGGGAGATGGAAGTCCCATTAGCAATACGCCGTTTGCGCTCAATGTTGACATGGTCGCCGTATCCGATCGATGGCATCGTCGGCCAAACAATCGCATCAGGATCAGTAGTCTTTTCTGCTGTTTTTTGAAGCGCAACATTGTAAGCAATCAACTCCGCTTTCTTGGAGTCGCTGAACAACATGAGATCCGCAGGACTGAAGCTGCGCGAAAAACCTTCACGAAGGCTCACGTACTCCTTTTTCACGTCTTTCATCTTTTGGGCGACAAGCTGATCATCGATCTCCGTTGCGGTTTTATCCACAAGGACACCGGAAACAACTTTCTTGTTCACCAAGCCCTGATTGAGCATAATCTCAATATGTGGTTGATAAGGAGGGCGAGGGCCAACAATCTCTCCTGTAATATTACCGCTTTCGTCGTATAGCACGTAGCGTTTCATCGCGGGTCTCCTCTGATGATAAGCGAACCAGTAGCATCTGTAATACCGGTTCCGCTTACGGTTTCACCAACCCATTCGAGGACGAATTCCTCTTCGCGGCACAGTAACAACTTCGTTGTTTCAACGGTTGTCGGTTTGGAACTTGTAGCTCTAAAGATCTCTCCGCGTTTTGCTGTGTGAGCTCCATGAGAGGTCAACACCGTTGAGGCAAGGTCTTGGTCGATAACCTGATAGAATCTACCTTTGATGATTTCGTCCGCATCCCAAATTCTTATAACCTCGTTGTCGGTTTGATCACCTGCACTAAGCGTAGTGCCGTTGGCTGTAGCAGTAAATCGATGTCCTAATACTGTATCCTCAGCGATCACACCGACACCTGCGAGGTCTGCTATGTCAGATAGTTTGGAAATGATGTACTCTTTACCTGAAACAATAAAAGTAGCAGTAGAAGAGCTTCCCTCAACTGCTGCTGTGATGCTGAAGTTGATGATGTCTTGAGGTGTGCTGTGAAGTTTAGATTTATTTACCTGCAAATCCCCAACCGAGGAAATTGTAGCTTGAAACTCGACAGACCTGATTATGTCTGCCTTTACAGCGTCCGCACCCTCAGACGCAATTGTGATCAGGTAGGAAGCAAAACCGGCAGCATCTGGCTCTCGAAGAAGCAACTCGCGGTATATATCGTAAACAGCTTTCCCATTGGTGGTCAAAGAGGCATAATCGTAAACAATCTCCTTGGTGCCTGAAACGATCAACTCCGGGTCACCTGAAAAGGCATCGTTGGTACGCCTGACTCTCACTCCCCATTTGCCGTTGTCAAAAGTTTGGTCAATAGTAGCATTGATAGTTGTAGGTACACGATATCCTTGTAGGAAAGAAACGCCAGTAACCATTGGACGAAATCCTCTGATCGCCGTCCCAGTGCCGTTTCCCGTGTTTAGAGCCACAAATTCATCTCCTATAGCCACTGCTCCGCTTATCCCGCCAGCAGTGAGCCAGTTGGTAGTGCCTACTGTTAGAACCATGTAACGCTGCCCTGTCACCAGTGAGCCGTTCGTGTGTGAAGAAAAGGACTCTAGGCCAGCAAATCCGACATTAGACTTGGAGCCGCTTGCTGTGATGAACGAACCTGGTTGAAACGTCAGAGGATCGACACCGGAATCTTGTATACCCACTGCGCCACTGTTGTTACGAATTGTTATGTTATCGGTGAGAATGTAAGTGGCAAGCAACAGTCCAGCGCTGATCTTGTCAGCAGACAGGTTGTCGATATGTGCGTCCACAATAACAGCGTTACCAATCTGCGCCGTGCCTGTTATGATGGCCTCATCACTTTTCAACTTATTGCCCGTGATGGTCTCGGTAACGAGCAGGTTTCCGTCGATTACTTCGGTCTGCTGACTCCAGCTAGTACCTCTAAATATATAGACAACTTGGGTTACAGGAAGAGCTTCAGTGCCGGTGTAAAACCAAGCCTGATCGCCTTCAACTTGTGTCAAGCCGGGACCGTAAGTCACACTATCCCATGCAGCTTGAGCCGTTGCAGTATTGATGGGGAGAGTAGCTGAAAATATATTCCACCTGCCAGGGCTACGTGGAGGAGTTATACCGGATTTTTGTTTTCCTAGCGAAAACCGACGGACTAACGTAGCATAGCCAGCTCGGGTTGCTGTAATATCTACGTAACCGCTGTCATTTGACATGGCCGTAACTGTAACTGTGCCTCCTGCGAGTGTGGAGGTAATGCCTGCGCTGTCAACTCTAGTAATTGTCCAATTACTTGTATCATCTACGCCGCCTATCCTAACTTCTACCGTCGTTGATGCACCAGTGAGGTCGGGAGAACTACCGTCTGCATTAGCTGGTACGCCATGCGACTCGTTTGAGAGAAGGATAAACGGTATAGTAGATCCAGTATTGTATCCGTGAAGCGTGACGTAATCGACTGCCAAAACGTCCCCAACGTTCGCTCCTTCTCTAACAGAAACGCCAATTGTTTGGGGCATGTCTCCGCTATCTGCCGGAGGTGTATACGTAAACGTATTTGTCTGGTTGTTTTGCAAAGAGACGTTATCGATCGAAAAATCGTAATAAGCGTCAGAGAACCCTAGACCTGTAGCTGTAATTAATGTCGTAGCCGGTGACGGGTTTACACCAACTTCGTCGTACCCAAATAGTTGACTATCTGTATAAATATTAACAATATGGGACGGGTACGTACCCATGATAAAGGTAACGTCGTCGACAACACTATCTACGCCATTTTGGGCTGTTGTCACTTCTCCAGATAACGTCGGCAGTACAACGTTTAATAGGTCTGCAACGGCTATATCATACGAACTGGCAACAGACGTAATAATGGATCTAAGCGTTTCGATCTCTGAAATCGCTGTATTATTTTCGGCTATAAGATTAGGTAAAGCAGCATCAACTACAGTTTGCAGGTTGGTTTGTACGTTGCTTTGCCATATAGCGTTATTGGTATCAATTGTCAGTTGAAAATCGTCTCTGATAGCTTGAGCCGACGCATCTGCATAAGCTTTCAATGCCACTTCAAGAGCTACAAATTGGTTGAACGTGTTTGTAGATAAAGCACTAGCAATAGTTGCTAGTTGTTGCGCACCGGTTGTAGCAGCAACGTTGGCGGACAAAGCATCCGAAAGCTCTTGAGCCCGTGCGTTAATCTCGGACGTATTTCCAGAAATGTCAGACTCAATGGCCGGTATACGTACGTCTTCAAGGTCATCAGCCCACAGCTGGAGGTCAATTACCGGCATTAATAGAATCCACGATCAGCAAGTTTAGTTGTTACATTGGATCCAGAATCCTGAAGCAGATCCTCAGATGCAGCCATAATGCAAAGACGCTCATACTCTCTGAAATACAACGTACCACGAGTTAGATTATCTTCCCCTCCTATACCCACATACACCCGTCCTGCGATGTGCATTACTAGCGCTTCCTCAAGCATTGGGTACAAGGAAATCGGCGTGCTATCTGGTGCAGTCAGTTCAATAAACGCATGATTTTTCTGGTACTCGAGCGTCAATACGCGATCTAATTCTGGCTCTCTGAACCATAGCTTATCGTAGGACATCATGCGTACGTTGTCGTAACCTTCAGCCCTTTCATTCATCAGGAGATTTTCGTCACATAGAGGATCTTCTGAGCTGCGTTCCTTGATTGATAGGATACGTATCAGCCCACCGGTAAAAGGCTCATCTACAGTGTCTGTAATGTACCGTGTGCGCGTGTTGCCTGCCGTAGCGTCTGAGACAGCGTGCAGGGGATTGATCCAGTAACGCTGGATCGTATCATTCAAGGTGAGATCCAGAAAATCGATCTCATGCTTGAACCGGGTGTACAATCGAGTCAGCGCTTTGTTGGCATAATTTACCAGTCCCCGGCGCCTGTCAGGATCGATGTTGCCGTTATCTAAGACGATGCCCAGCGAGCGTAGCTCGCCATGGGCAAGAGTTGTCAGTAGGTCTCCGAGATTCATGGCTCAGCTCCGTTCAGACGATATAGGATGACATGGGGTTATCTGTGTCCGTGACGTCATCTTCATCCATGGCCCAATGTTCGTCATTGGTAGGGGCTTTGATTTCGTCGCTCGGTTTCCAGGCATTAAGATACTGCAACATAGAGATCGTATCAACGGCGTCGTCATGCCGTGATTTAAATCCGTCTTTTGTCGCCATTGTAATCTCTTGAACGAATTCACCCATGATTGCTGTTTTGCGCATCTCAGACGGGAAAAATACCTTACCTGCTTTGAACAGTGGAACCACGAGGTTGAACCGAGATAGTTTGTCTGTGTCAGGACGAATGCCCAAGCTATTCTTAGTCTTGGCTAGATTGAACCAAATGTTTCGAGTCATCATCTCTGAAGTGATCCAGTCAATGAAAGCTGTTTGCTGACCTGATACTTCGATCCCTGCAGACTGCGGCCGGTACTTCGATGCGAAACTAAACAGATCATCGATGTTCTTATCCATGGTCTGTTTTACGCATGTCCCATCTACCCAGAACCAATCTCCATTGCCTGAGTATGCCCAGACGGATATGACCGAGAAGTCTGCACTCTCTTTGGCTCGAGTGGCAAAGTCTGTGGTGATATAGAAATTGAACCGGCTAGTGTTTTTCAGAAGCTCTTTGCGATTGTACCAGCGGATCTCTTCATCCTGTACCAGCTTATCCTCAGCTGACGTAATACGTAGCATCAGTTCTTGCTGAAATGCGGAAATCTTACCAGTTGCTAACGCTGTCTCGTATTGATCCAGAACAAACTCATAAGTGAACCGGTCTTCCCAAGCACCACTGAATTCCTCTTTGGTACAAGGGAACTTTTCACATACAGGATACACGTTGACGTGCCATCCACCGGATTCAACGGCTTCGTAAAGAATATCGCCCTTATTAAAAGGTGTCCCGTTGAAAATGATCTTACGTCGTTGTGGATCCAAAGCATAATCTACGCCTTTGTAGACTGTGTCTTTGATGGCTTCCATTGAGACTTTGGATTTGGCGTCATCGTCGGATACCAGATCATCGAGCACAGCAATCACCGGACGCCTACCAAAAATCTTAGTACCGCGGAGACCTGTTTTAGCGCCGAACATTTTTACACCAACTCTATGTCCAGAGTTGTTTTCAAATTCCAAATAATTGTCTGTGAACTTCGCTTTAGGAACCCAGGTCTGCATGAAGTCTGAGTTGTAGTACCGGAACTCGATGTTCTTACGAGCAGACTTCACACCGTTGTCCATGGAGTCTGAGACGTAGATCATGCCGGTAATATCACCGAATCCTTCAATCTCTCCGAACACTGCAACGTAGAGAACCAGATATTCAAACATCAGTGTCGTCTTGGCCAATCCCCGTGCACATAGGTTAGCAATGCGTTTATTCTTACCTGCAATCTCGTCGAGCATCTTCAGATGAACCACGGGAGTTAAATTTTGCTCTCCTTCGACACCGTTCACCAGTTTGATAAAGTTCATAAACTTCAGAGCGAAAGCTGAAGGTACGTAGTGACCGGAGTTCAGCGAAGAGTAATTAACGTCATCCAGCCACTCATCTACTGTCTGCCGGGTAAGTCCCTTAGACTCGAGAAGCTTATTTAGCTCTTCTAGTTCGCTATCGATGTCTTCAAGCTCTTCAAGAATGTTTTGGCTCACAAAGGATCTCCTAAAGATCTACGGAAATTCTCTAAAGCTTCGTCAAAGCCAACAAATTCAATCTTCATACAGAACACAGTGAATTTGGAACCACGGACAATCTGTTTGCCTATGTACTGTTCCAAATATTCTTTGCGCTTTTCGCATAGCTCCAAGCTCTTAACTTCTCTTGGCCCATATCCGTAAGCTTCGCCTGTGTGTGGAATCACGTTGTCAGGTGTCGAAAACAGTAGAACCAAGAGAACGATACCTTTCATCGCTTCATTCCTTTTGGATCGTTCATCTCAGCAAATTGTTTTTCCATTCTGATCATGGCATCTCTTGCCAGTTCTCGATCTTCAATCGCAGTGCCTCGAGCTTCACTGGCAATCAACATGGCAAGGCACGTAGCCATATGCCACGTGTGAGGTAATCCACTTTCTTTATCGACGTTTTCGCCAACCATGTACGACATTACATGTCGCATCATGGCTGCCATGATACGCCCTTTTTCTAGACCTTTAGCCCAGTTCCAAGCTGCGTATTTTCTTTCCCCGTAAGTCAAAACTGCTGCGGTTGCGAAAATGAATTCCGAGGGAACCAGATCAACCCGGACTTTACTTGCGTCGAACTTAGCAGCTCCTTCAGACACCTTCTGATTTCTCTCAGAAGGGCTATCAATTACGCGATGGTAACTAGACGCATCTTCGACAGATGAGCCCAAAGGATTTCCTGTTTTAGTAGGGTAAGGGTCATGGGACATTTTTAGTTCCTCGCTACGGTATGCTTTGCTTTGGTGTGAGCCAGAATTAAGAGTCTACTTCGGTAGGGGTGATGTCTATCGTCTTACCTAGCTTCTGATGGGCAATCTCTTTTGTCGTCATCCCATCACCAATCATGTCCCGTTGCTGTGCTGCTAGTAATGCCAACGTATCCTTTAGCTCGGTCATACCGTTACTCTCCTGTACAGCGATATTCAGTTCAACCTGCTGAGTCTCAGGACGTTTAAGATGTGTCAGCAAGCTATCAGCAGCCTCAGAGCGTACTCTCGCAGAGTTTTCTAGATCTGCCATGATACCGGCCTGAGTATTAATAGCCTTCTGATACAAATCCTGATTCAGAACCCACGTAGGAATCAACGTCTGTTCGAGAATAGCATTCACCAATTTACCGCGGTTATATGCAGCAACATACGAAGAGATCTCTCTCTCAGTAGCTCCTCGAGCCACTAAAGAATTATACCTCTGAGGAAACGCTAAACGGTATGACTCCTGATTGCTATTATCCATCAGTTTGAACGAGACATAAGCCACAGCATTCAAGTAATCTTCCGGCCGGTATCGAGCATCTTTTAGAACACCGGTGTAAGAGATAAAGTTGTTACGGATTTGCTCAGCAGCCTGCGGATCTTGAACCATGTTGTTGATCATATCAACGTAGTCTTGCCGAGCAGCAAACCTCATATGCGTAGGCAGTGCCCGATTCAGATCCTCAACAGTCAGGTCATCCTCGTACGCACCTCGAAGAGAATTGGCAGTCAATCCAGTCGTCAGCTTACTCATCTGAAGGTCTCCATAATCCAATAAGATAAACAGCTACCCTACAGGGTAACCATAGGTCTACCCTACGATTGGAAAATAGAACAAAGGTGGAGAATGCCTATAGTATCCCTTTAGTATCCAACTACGCGAAGCGTGCTAGGCTGGGGCTCCGCCCCGCCGTACGCCGCTTCGCTATTAGTACATTAGAGTATATTTAAGTATACTTAAGAGATACTTAGTACATACTTAATACATACTAAGTACATACTAAAAGATACTTAAATAAGGGGATTATACTGCTCTACATTTGGTTCGCCCTTAAGGCAACCCTTAAATATTATATAGAAGAAACTGAATATGTAACTGGTTCAATCTGTCGGATATACCCCCCCAGTCTTTTCATAGGGGTGATTATATTTTCAAATTTTTATAGTCAGAATTTTGATGCAGGTGTCTGATTGCACCCCTTACACTACGGGGTACTTACACTAAGAGAATATACCCCCCCGGTAAACTCCATATCAGTTAGGCCTTCGGCCCCATGGCAATCATGCCACCACATCCCTGATCAGGAGTATCACTATGTCTATCTGGAATACCACATCCGTAGCTGTCACAGCATCCCTCAACGTAGTCACCACCACTGCAACCACGGTCGACCGTACCGTAGCAGCAGCTGACCACGCATCACGCTATCTCGAGGCACGCTCACGCCTATGGGCTGACGCTGGTATCGCTGAATGCACAGCAGCTCACCAAGACGCAATTGATGCACGCAGACTATCACGCATCGAGCGTAACGTAGACGAGCAGGCACGCTTGGCTAAGCGGCTCACCAACCCTGAGTTCAAAGCACTATGGGAAGCAGAGGCTAACCGCTTGAAATCACTACCTGCATAACCCCTCACCTCCTCACCTTAACAGGTGGGGAGCTCTCTCTTTCCCCTTTACACTCCCTTAACGATAGAGCACACCTCTCTCCCTCTATCCTCACACTCTCTCACAGCTACTCCCAGTACCCTCTCCACCCCACAGGGTATGACCACGTATGAATCCCTCTAATGGCTCTGTATGGCCCTTATATCGCCTCTGTGCCTAAGTATGGCCTTCGGCCTCGGGGATACATTTAACCCTAGGGAGTCATACTCATGTCCATCAATTACCTTCACCACGAAATCGAACGTATTCGTGCAGAACGTACTCGCATCATGAAGCGTCTTGAAGTCATGCCTGAATCCGCACCGATCTGTAACTTGCTCAACGAGCGTTACTTTGATCTCACAACCCAACAGAACTGGCTTCACAAACTCGAAGTCCAGAACTCACTCTCCTGAAAGGAGTTCCAACATGCCCGTATTCACATTCAATAGTGCGTCACTCGAAAACGAAGTTGTCGAAAACGAGCAAGTATGCCGTGCAGTAGCTTCTGTTGAATCAGCCGGTTACTGCGTTGATCCAGTGACTATGGACGAAGTCCTAACTCGTCTGGACGGTTTGCAGTTCAGCAATCCAATGATGGAGGAACTGACCCAGATTGAAGTAGACAATGTTGTATGGGGTTACGCTCGTAAACCAGCACTGATCGGTCCTCTAATGTTTGAAGGCGATGAGATCCCTTTCTAAAGGGGTCTCTCGTTAAACCAATTCATCTAAACACGGGGAGCCTTCATTGGCTCTCCATTCAATCTTTAATCTTTAATCGAAAGAGGTAACTCTCATGTCTGACCTTTCATCAATCATCGCAGTCAACGACAAATCCTATGGCCTATACGCAGAGAGCATGGGTGAAGAACTTGCTGGTCTACCCAATAAGAGTAAACGTCATACCATGAAGGTAGAGTTTATCTTGGACCAAGTTCCTGGTGCGTTTCATCAGCCAGAAGATCTGATCAACTGGATCATGCAGAACCCATACGTCACAGGCGTCACATTTGATCCAAAGGAGTAAACATCATGTATGACACGTATCAAGTTAAATACTGGACCGGTTCAGGATCCTGAACATGAAACTGCTTGAAGAAGCGTCAGAGAACGCAATCAAATTCGTCGCAGACAACAAAGCATACTACGCTCAGCTTACGTTAATCGACGTCAAGACAATGAACATTGGTTACAAATTCCTATCCGGTCACGATAGGAAGCCAGAGGAAAGAGAGCTGCTTGCAGAGGAGCTTCTCACTCTTCAACGTGCACGTACATCGGTTGTGGAGAAGATCCACAAACTCAATTTAGTTTTCTGAAAGGAGTAAACATC
>Ga0075468_10000940_pt1 | contig 12083 bp, 14 predicted proteins | sample DEB08_DNA_12_FD_77578 | JGI IMG/M metagenome (GOLD analysis project Ga0075468, IMG submission 77578) | Aqueous microbial communities from the Delaware River and Bay under freshwater to marine salinity gradient to study organic matter... | ecosystem: Environmental > Aquatic > Marine > Coastal ...
TCTGCCGAGATTTTCGCCTGTTTCGGAATAATTCGCTCTTAAAATCGTCTGCCGAGATAGATCAACCGGCGCGTGACCACCAAAGATGGGCTGTTGCATCTGTAAAGCTGTGCCGAACTTGATTACACCGATTTTAGGAATTGCCGTAGCACTGGTGATGTTTACACGCCAGCGCTGGGCCGTGGTCGGCGTAAATATTGCAAAAATCGGGCTGTCATTTGTCAGAGCATTGGCATCGGTCAAATCTAACCAACTGCCGCTGTAATATTGAATTTTAATAGTGGCCGCGCTTGATCCAAGCGTATGAGCTGAAACGCAGCAATAGTCACATTCAACAGATGATCCCTGGTCATATTCCCAAGTCGAAGCCGTTGCCGTTGGCTTCCAAAATTCATAAGTCAATGTATTCAGCGGCGCGTCCGCGAAGTACGCGCTGTCGGTTGTGGATGCCACGGCAGTGCCACCTGTCTGCCAATTGAGGCTGTGGGCCACCCGCGCATGGTCCAGAGATTTAGCGCCGACTGGAACCGTGTAGCTGGATTTATACAAGACGGACAAGTGCGCCTCCTTCAACTGCCTCATTGATTTGATTAATCAGACCGCGAATTTGTTCTTGGCCAAAAACGTCGCCTTCCAAACGAATGGCGACGTTTCTGGATACATTGCCACCACTGGCACCACCGCCACCGCCTGCGCTTGCCGCTGCGCCGCCACCGCCTGCGCCAGCCGTCCCCTTTCCGCCTGACTTGATGCTTCGCACGGCATTAAAACCAGATGCTAATGCCGCCGCCGCCGCAGCCATCCGCCCCGCTGGATTTCCAACGAATGACGGGTCTTTCAAAACTTCTGTGAATGCCAGCCAAGAATTCGTCACAGCAATTGCTGCGCCCATTTTCTTTGATCCTTGGAAGACTTCGCCTAGTGCGCTTAGTGTGCCCTTGACGCCGTTGTTTTGCTGTTTCTGCATTGCGAATTGGTGCGTGCTCTCAATTCGTTCCATTAATCTAGCGTGCTCTCCATACCCACCGACTTTCGATTGTAAAAACTGATCTAGCGTCGCTTTTTGCCGCTCGAACGATTGTATCTGCAATTCCTCGGCGGTCATAAGGCTAGTTCTCAAGCGTTCGACTTCGCCTTCGATGTTCAATAATGAACTCCCGCGTGTTCCGCTTTGGTCAACCGTGGCGGTTTGTGATGATCCTGCGGTTGTAATCGACGGCGGACCACCTGACGACGGGCCGAGTGTAATTTTCGGCGGCGTATAATCGGACGACGGCGGCGTTTCATCGGCGGCGGCTAGAGCGTCTGTTATTGTGTCTTTTAAATCGCTCCAGGCACTTTTCGCGACAACCGCCGCCCCTTTTAGTTTTGCTTCTCCTGCCGACGCTAGTTTTTCGGCTGCTTTTTCCAGTTTATCTATTTCAAGTTCAGCAAGCCCAACCGCTTCTCTTGCCAAGTCTGCTTTGAAATCAACATCTTTAGCCACCCCAAGCCATTCTAGAATGGGATCATCTTTTGCCCAGTCGGCAAAATCTCGGATAAGTTCCGCCCATTTTTTTCTCATACTCTGAATGACTTTTGAGAATTTGACTTCAAGGCTGACCCAGTTTGACGCTATTTTTAAACCAACGCCCTCGACCTTTAATTGCATCGCAAGCCATGCACGACCCCATAGATTTTTTAATGCCTTTACAGAATTGCCGATGCCTCCCATGCCTTTGACCAATTTCATACCCCAGAACACCGCCTCACCAAGGGCGACAACAAGGAGGAAGACACCAGAAGTTATCAGAGCTTTTTTGAAAGTCTTTGTTGCAATTGTAGCAAGAAAGACGACGGCCCTGTAAGCATGAAACGCCCCGACAACACCTAACAACGCTGTTGTGTAGGCTGGAACCCTATCGAAAAGCTCTTTTAAAATTTTGGTGAGCCTCGAACCCTTTTTAAACAAATCTCCAACAATATCTGCAAACCGTTCAAGGGCTGGTGCCACCTCAGCCGCTATTCTGTTTCCCAGCCCTGTCGTGATTAGTGAAAGTCTCGAAAGCGCATCATTCGTTTTCTGAATTTTAGCTGCATCAATCTCACTGACCGCAACGCCAAAATCTCTAATATCTTGCGATGCTTGCCGGATTGTCGCCGTGTCAATCCGAGACATTGCAATAGAGCCCTCTTCACCGAAAAGCTGACCAGCGACAGCCGCTTGCTCTGCACTGGGAATGAATTTTTCGATTGCATCATTTATTTTACTGATCCGCTCATCAAGTGGCATTCTTGAAAGTTCGCCAGCAGTTAAACCCAAACGATTTAAGGCATCAACAGCCGGGCCGGTCCCGCCCGCTGCCTGGCTTAGTCGTCTGGTTAAATCTTTGGTCGCCTGCTCAACGCCAGACATCGAGACGCCTGCCAAACTTCCGGCGCGGTCCAATATCTGAATTGATTCTGTTGTGGTGTTGAGGCTTTGAGCAAGTTTTGCCTGCGCATCGATTGTATTCATTGCAGCGACGCCTATCGAAGCGGTCGCAGTTCTGACGGCCATTAAAGCCGCCGTTGCTTTCATGGCGAAATTTGTAACTGTCCGATTAGAAGATGCTAGACCTTTTTCAAGTGAGGATGTATCCGCGCCAACTTTAATTTTAAGCTCTGGTGCTGTCGCCATTCTGTTCTTCTGCCCATATCTTCAAGCGCCTAGCGTCGGTCTTGCTTAGGCTTTTTTTGTGGTTTTTACTGGCGGTCTTTTGAGTATCACTTTCAGCTTCCAGCAATAGCCAGAAATGGCGTGGCCTCATTCGCCAAAACTCCGACGGCTGTATGTTCAATTGTTTTACAGCGATTAAGAAGCATTGCCGAACAAGTCGTTTCTTTTTTTTTCGTCACCGTCGTCGTCGTCGTCGTCTTCGTCAGGTTCCGGCGCGCCATCCATCAGCATCTCAATAAGACCGCCAGCAAGATTTGCCAGCATGTCGGCCTTCCCTGCATCACCATCGCCTTTTATGCTAGCCATGATGTGGGAATGAACTTCTTGTGGCTCAGCATGGCCGCCTGCGAAATTAACGACTGCAGCATAACACCGCGCCAATTTAATGAATTTAGGCTTTTCGCCCATGTTCCCTAATTCGCTAAGGGTAACGATGTCTTCAATCTCTTCGGCAAGGGCAAAGGCCTGATCTTCTTTGACCGTGTACGCCTTGCCCTTCCAATCAACAGAAATTTGTTTCATGGGTTACACCGCTGTTGTGTAGGTCCAGGAGCCACTTGACTGCAAGCTGGCGCTGAATGTAACAGCGTCTTCATGCGAGCCTGTTTCTTCATATGAAGCCAGATAGAAATTGCCGGAAATTGTTCCGCCATCTGCAAAATCAAGAGTGATGTCAGTTAGCAATAAATTCGCGCTTTCCAAAACCGCCGCATCGCGCATAATCTTGTCAATCCAGACGCCAGAAGTCGAAATGTCGAGCGCTTTTGTGCCTGCGAAGTCTGCAAGAGTTCTAAAGCCGCTATCGCTTTTCGATGTTATGTCGATTGGTGAACCGTCGAGCGAAATGCTGTCTTCACGGCATCCCGCTATTGCTGTCGATGCTTTTTTTAAGAGAAAGTCTTTGCCTGTATCAGCTGCCATTTTTTGAAATCCTTTTCGTGAATTAGGGTCTGATTATCATATCTGGTCGTAAAATACACGAACTAAAGTAACACCATGCTTGTCGGTGCCGTTTGGGTCGCGCAAAAAGTTCTGATTTTCAATTACGGTCAACACGTGTTCCGCTGTTGAGAAAGTCAAACTCTGGTTATGCAGGGCGTCATAAATCGCGTTGGCGATCAATTTAGCCTGCATGAAGTTATTCGTCCTGGACCATGTGTCAATTTGGCAAACGGCGCTAGCACCGTTGTTTGTTTTTGTATCCCAGTTTGAAACATTATCGCCGCCGAAAGTCAGGTATGGAAAATTCGCGTCGTCTTCTGGTAAATCAGGCTGTTGAACATCCACATAAACGCCAGTTATCAACGCCATCAAATTAGCGTCGCCGGTCAATTTATTGTAAAGCGCCGTTTGCAATTCATCCGTTCGCATCTTTCACCTTCTTTTTTAGATAATTCTGCGCCAATTTTTTATAAATCGGCTTAGCCCGATCAGCAGCAGGAAGCCAGACTGGTCTTGGTAAGATCTTTCTTGTTCCCCATTCGAGCCAACCCGCATACTTTTTGACGACGCCATAAGACTCAATTACTCGAACCCCGAATTTCGGCTTTTCAACAGAAATAAAGTTAGCCAAAATTCCGCTATCAGAATTCGGCGGGAATCCTGGAGCTGATGCCGTGTGCGGTTTATTTCGTTTTTTACCTTTTACCAAAAAACCATTCGGCATTTGAGCCAAAATTTCATGAGTATAGACATTTCCCGAACTCTTATGGGCGTGGATGCTTTTAGAAATGTCTGTCTTGATCAACAGGCCGACATCGCCTACAATTTTATCTATTCCGTTGGCCGTTTCTTCACCAAATTTCTCAAGGTATTCTTGTAGTTCTTTTTCGCCGATTACCATAGATTCTGTTTTGCTCATTTCGCCACCACGCCAAGATCAAGATCAATTTCAAGCCATTTGTCTTTAAATTCTATGTTATTGATGAATCGTATATTATGACGGCGCGTTCTGATTGTGACAGTATCGGATTCTTTTAAACCGCTGAAATATCGAACTGTCAGCTTGTATTTGCTAACAGCCTCAACTCGGTCACTTGCCCATCTTTCCATCCCGCTTGTAGCCTTGATATGCCCAGCGGTCGGCGCTGTTGATATCGTGGAAAAGGTTGTCGTATAGCCGCCGCTACCATCAGGAGATTTTGTCGGTCGCTGAAAAGTCACTGGCTCTGTCAACATACCAGCGTGGAATTGATCGCATTTACAGGCCATATATTAAAATCTCATTCATCGGTATTCTTCCCAGCGAAAAGCAAAACTAGCGGTGACATTATTTGAGTCAGCCCATGCGGCTAAGCTAAGCGTTGTTGAATTAGCGCCGTCAATATCCAACCCGAACGGCAGGCGACCAGATCCCGCTCTGCTGAAAACAGATATCTGATTGTTTTTATTTCCAGAAGCCGCAATAGTTGTGCCGACATTAACACCGCCGGAAAATCCGGTTATGGTGCTATTGCCCTCCATAAAGCTATTGGCATCAACAGCTCCCCAAGTTCCGCCCGTGACTGTGGAATTATACATCACCCGGGTGAAGACCGTCCCGCCTACTGGCAAGACTTCATAATCAATCGGAGTGAATCGACCGCGATTTTCTATGCTATTAAAAGTCGCGGCGTGTCGTGCGGCGAAAATCAAGGCAACATTACCAATTCCGTTTCCGATGGCCGCCGCTTCTATCTCGATTGAAAACGGATAAGCCAATGTAAGTTCTTGAGCGCCTTCGCTTTCAACTTCCGTGCAAATTTGCTTTAAAGTAGCGCTCCCAGCTGCTGCGCCGCTGTTTGTGATTTCATAGCGGCATGGCAGATTCGCCGTTGTCATGTAAGTTGTTGTGCGGCTGTTCGAATTGTCAAACCCATGAACGACATATGTCGTGCCGTTCATATTTAAGCAGAACCGAACACGTCCAACGCCGAGCCATTCTAAATCAATCATGAAAATGTTAGATTTCGTCGGGTCAATTGTATAACCAGACGCACCGTTTCCGTCCATTGCATCGACATTCCAGTTCGCCTGATAGACTTTCTCGTCAACCACGCTACCTGTCACCTTGCTGCGCTGCATGACAAAAAGGCCGTCTCCGTCCTGGCCGAAGAATAGACCGTTGCTGTCGTCGCCATAGCCGATCTTTTTGTTTGTGTTGGTTTGGCCAGCGCCCAAAACGCCAGTCATTTTAATCAACTGCGATTTTCCAGACTGATATCTGAAATATTCCCTTGTTTGGCGAATAACGCTGTCGCCGTCGGCGCTGGTCACGTCTAAATCAACCGCGCTTTCGTTGGGTAAATGTGTTGACGATCCAGATCCAGCGGTTTTTTCTAACCAAAGAAACGGCTGTTTGTCATATTGAAGTTGACTATCAAAAATCGTATATGGATTGCTGACCCGTAGCCTTCCGAAAGCGTCAACGCTCGAACTGTCGGCCAGACTGATAGGTGTGGCGGCTAAATCGGTCGGATGAATAGCGGAGGGAAGTGTCGATCCTGTAATAAATTTCCCGCTCATCAACCGCGAACTCCGTTTATTGTGTTGTCACCCTTGGCATAAATACGTTGTTTTCCGGCGATTATATTTGATGCCAAAAAGTCCCAGTTTTCCGGCCACGTTCTAACCGCGTTTCCCGTCTCGCTGATATCTGGCGGCGTCCCGCTTTCACTGAAATAGACAAAAACCGGGCTTGATTTTTCGCAGTCAAACGCAGCAAAGCCTTTGCCGTTTAAAATCTCTGTCCAAGAGGTCGCGCTTAGATTTTCGGTAAAGCTTATCATTTAAAGCCTTCGAACCGTATAGGCAGAAACAAGACTGGCCGCGCCCGAAACCCCCATTAAGTCAGAGGGTGAACAACCGTCACCCCTGCCGCTATATAAAGCCGCCGCAAGCTGCTTTATAGCCCGCCTTAAAACTTTTGGAACATCGGCGGCCGTCGCGCCAAATCCAGCAACGTAAACGATCTCAATCGCATTATTTGCACGCGATGCTGTAGGCCAAGCTGACCCGCTTTTCAAAGTTAAACGTCCTGGACGTTGGGCGGTATCAACATCAAAAACATCGGCCACGATAACAGCAGTGCTCTCGCTCTTCTCCGCGTATGTCGTCACGCTGGTGATTGATGTCAGAGGATATCGCGGAAGATGAACGGAATCGAAACCGTTTGATTTTGTCAACTCAGAAACAGCGCCTTGTCGAACGCCACTCCGCCATTGACCGCCGGATGATTGGGGCCATCGGTCTAGGCTCATTGTCCAAGTTTGATTGATTAAACTAAGGCCGGTCATTTCTTCAATGAACTGGCGCGCCTCTGCAATGAAATCGTTGGCCTCTTCATCCGGTAGGCCCGTTTCGCTTTCACGAAGAAAAGTCCGCAGCTCAGTTGCCGTGACCGGCTCAGCCGCAGGGGCTGTCGTCAAGACATTGCCGCGAAATTGCGTCCAGCTTGGAGTTTGGCGCAAGCTCATAATTTAATTCTCTTTTTGCGCTTGGTTTCTTTCGGCGGTGTTATTTTAGTTTCTGGCGCATCAAGCATCATGCGTGCAGCCCGGTCTGATAGTGCAAACTCAGCCGCTTTTCCCGTTACGATTGACCCGAACGGGAAAAAGACAACCGTGTGTCCTTCTGGCGCGCATTTATACCCGTCTAGATTGGTGATTTTGGCTTTTGGCATTTTTCAATCCCTGAAAGAAAGGGACAGCCAAGACTGCCCCGCTCTCATTATGTACGTGCAACGGATGTGCCAATAAATGTAGTCGCCGCCTTGCTTGGTTTGCCAAGCAGAGCGATGATTGAAATATCCGCATCAGATCCGGTCGTTCCGGTAACTGAGATTCCGACATAACGGTTTTCACCTATGTAACCCATGCCACCCGCGTTCGTGTTGTCAGCGGTATCACTTGTGACTGTGACAGTGTTGGCTGCGCCGATTGTGTCGGTTGTGGCAACAGTGCCAGCCGCCGCCGCTGTTGTGTCGGCAGATTCCTGGAGCGTAACAGTAAAGCCGCTTGCTGTGCCCGCATCTGTCACGGTGTTTGCCACGACGGCGATTGTGCAAGCGCCAAAACCGCGCAAGTCAACATAAGCAGAAGTCGCGGGTGTTGTTCCCGAAACTGTAACATTGCCAAGGTGAACCGCTTGGCAGTTGGAAAGATTATCTCTCATATTTGTAAACCCCTTAACTGAGAATTGAGCCGATCAGGTGTCAACCGACTAACTTTCTATAACACGGTCAATAGAAATAAAAAAGGGCGAGGTTTCCCCCGCCCTTTCATTCAGTCAAAACCTAAAAAGGATTATGCTGAAAAGTCGAGAATCTTTAAAGCTTCACCATTAATAAGGCCGCCTCCGACGCGGCGGACGCCGTACAACCCAACGTAAGGCTTGTTTGTCAGGTTATCGCGTATAATGCGGGTTCCTTGGCGCTCAACTATCTGATAAGCTGCCCGCATATCACCAACGGCAATAGACAGAGATCCGGTTGCAATTGAAGCCATGTCCTCAAAAGGTGCGCTCACCGGATAGCCAAACAACGATGCAGGCTGACCGCTAGCAATACCAGGCGACCAGATATAAGCGCCATTGCTGTCTTTTTCTTTTCGAACCGCCGCCATCGTCGAACGGTTCATGAACCAAGTTGCGTTGGCACGGTATGGACCTTTCAGTGAGTAAAGCGCTGTCAGTAGCGAATCGCCGCCGTCTGGTGCAGCCGCAAAATCGCCATTCACGCCGGTTTTGACCTGCTCAACTTCTTCGCGAATTGAAGTGCCATTTGTATAGGTCGCAAAACCGCGTGGCTTGCTAACGCCGTCACCAGTGACAAAGGTTGTCGCTTCAGCACGCCCCATCTGGGCAGACATTTTGTCTGACAACCATGATTCCATGTCCCACAAGCTGTCATCAAGAAGCTTTTGCGTGATTTGTGGGAATGAATAGATTTCATGGACCGGAATTCGCCACGTTCCGATTTGAGGCGTTGCCGTCGCGGTGCGTGCGCCTGTTTCAGCCACCCAGCCAGAAGTGTTTTCGTCATCATCATAGATGCCTTCAAGTGCATCAGTGCCGATAACTTGGATTGAAGCATATGCGCGCATTGGCGACGTGTCGAAAATCTTCTTTGACATAGCGCCGGAAATGTCTGGATGAACCGTATAGCCGCCGTCTCCGTCCTGGCCTACAGAAAGAGCCTTACGCTGGTCTGAGCTTAGGCTAAAATCATCTTTGCGAACAAAACGCTCAAAAGCAGATTTGTATTCGTCAAGCTCGGCTGCGGTATATGTTTCGCGATAGCCATTGATGGAAGCCCATTTTTGAGCCTTTTCATCAAGATCAATTTGATTGCCGTTCGCGTCGGTGACAATACGGCTGGCGCGTTTATGAGCAAGAACGGCCTCGTCCGCCACGTCTTGCGCTTTCTGGAGATCGGCTTCAATGCGCTTTAGCTTTTCCTCAATCAAAGGGTCGGCTACTGTCTTCTTTTCAATTTCTGCCAGTCTTGCGTCGTTTGTGCTTTTGAATTCCTCAAAAGCGCGATTGACCTGTTCGATAGCGTCAACCGCCTGGTTCATTTCTTCAGCCATTTCTAAAAGTATCCTGTAATAAATTGAGTTTTGTCAGCACGGCGCTCAAGGCGTCGGCCTGTTTTTGCTCATCATCTACAACAGCATCCCGCTGGCAGTCGATAGCTTTGAAACCGTGCAACGTTAGTGCAGCGGCTTGCTTTCGCGAGTATCCTGCATCCCGCAGGAACACCTCGAATTCTCTTTCAGTTTTAATCGTTTTCACGTCTGTCACCATCGCCTCCGGCAACATCGGGAATGTCACTAGGCTAATCTCGAAAAGATCGACTTCTAAAAGTTTACGGACTCGACCGTCCGCCTCTTCCGTCGCCTCAACTGTTCGATATCCGATTGACATGCTATCTAAAGCGCCCGCTTTCAGCAGCGCCTGGGCTTCTGCGCCCTTTTGGACTTCTTTTAAAACTCGGCCCCTGACTTTCAAGCCACGTTCATCTTCTTTAATCTCATCCCAAACGCCAATAGGCTGAGATTGATCGTGCTGCCATAGCATTTTTACCTTTCGGCCCCCTGATAGGCTTTTTAAAAAAGCGCCACGCTGGACGATATCAAAACCTTGATCGACAACACCAAAAACGGAAGCATATCCCTCAAAAACGCCGTCGTGATCCGGTTCGCGTTTTAACTCAAATTGTGCTGTCTGGTACTGGATCGTCATTTGTCGCCCTTTTAACAATTTCTCGTTGCTTACCACAAACAACTTGACGTGTGAATTATTTTATGAATTCGGCTATGCCAAGACATGACCAAGCGTGCATCTGCAATTCACAACCATTCCCACGCTGGCGTTAGGATCGCCTGGATAAAGCAAGAACTCATCAACGCCATTTTCATTTGTCACTTTGAATTTCTGGTCTTGCTCGACCACCTGGCCATTTGCTTTTCGGTGTCCTGGCCTTGTGCGGTCGTCGTTGGCCGAAATCCATTCTTTTTTCAAATCAAGCGCAGCTTCTTTCGCCGCCTCGTTCGCGCCAGCATTTGCCGCCCCGTGGAGTTCTGTTCTAGCGATTATTTTGGCCCTTGTTTTAGAGATTAAAGCGCTTGCTTTTAGAATCTCATCAATAGCGGTATCTATTGACTTTCCGTCTCGAATTGCCATTGTCAGCGCTGAAATTATCCTCTCACGTGTTGTTTTTGATATGGAAGAAATTCGCTGTCTAACTGATTCTTGTCTTAAGTATTCAATCGCTTTATCTCTGTAAAATGTCGTGGTATTCAATTTAGCATCGAGAATCAAACCAGCCGCTTTTCCTTGGTTTAAAATTCTATCACCGAAAACCCTCATTGAAATTTCAACTAAATCCGCTTCGATTTTCGTTAAGGCTTCTAAGTGGTCAAATAATAAAGATGAAAATTCGCCGGTGATCTTGTAAAAAGTCAATACTCTAATTGTCTCAGCTTGGAATTCCTTTGCAAAGCGTCTTTGGAATTGACGTTCCAGCAATGACATTAAGCGTATTTGACGTCGGCGCTCCCTATCAGGACTCTGGTCAAGAAATCGTCTCATAGCCCGCCACTAGCCTAAGTGCTTTCCCGTCTATCTCGTTTAGTGTTCCTTCGAAGCCGTCAGCTGGGTTGATCATATTCGCCACTTGAGTGCGTGTGAGTGTTGGAATAGCAACAAGCAACATCTCCACCGCCGAATCCGCAGGGAGCAAGCCGTCCGAAACGGCCTGTAGAACAGCCTGGAGGCTGGCCATTTGTGCGCCGTCTAAAGCCTGTCGCTGCACGTCAACACCGGCTGAAAAAGCCACACTTAGATCGCTTTCATCCGTCTGCCCGCCAAGGTTGAGCGGCGCGCTAGCGTCTTCTAGCCCTATAAGACCCGATCCAACTAGCAGAACGTCGCCGCCTTCGATCTCTGGATAACCCTTGAGGTCTCGCTTTTCGTTCACTGTCAGGTCTGTCGAAGCGTCGGCCATTTGCCAAAGAGTTTGACGCTTTTCAACTATGGCTGGAATTTGATCCAAATCAGGGACAAGTTTAACGCCCATCGGTTCGGCCAACCATACGTTCAAGTCTGCCGCTATTAAATCAAGCAACGGCAAAACTGTATCTTCCCAGAAAGACAACCGCGCCTCTGAATAATTCGCATAAGTATTATCGCCGGGAACGCCGATAAGTTGCGGCGGCACGCCGAAAGCCAAAGCAACATCACGAGCCGCACTGAATTTTGTTTCGATGATTCCCATGTCCGTCGGTGAAAGGCCCATCTGCTTCCAATCTAGCCCACCTTCTAGGAGCATCGGCCTTCCGGCGTTCTCGCTACCGCTGTACTGTTCTTCAATTTGAGCTTTCAGCCTAGCGAATGCCTCGTCCGATAATGATGTGTCCGCGCCGACTGTCAACGCGCCGGATGGTCTGGCGCTGTTCTGCATAAGCGACTGCATCCAGGCCATAGATTCGTTGCTTTGATCAATCGCAAACGAGCCAGCTTCAACAGGGCTTTGGCCGTACCAATCATCAAGCGGGTTGAACGCTTTCATGTGCCATATGTCGTTGTCTTCTGAATTAAAAGTGATTTTAGCGTTGGTCGGTCCGGTGTAAACGTAGGCGCTGGGCGACCCTGTCTTACTGGGGATAATGCTCATTCGATCTGGGCGAAGTTGATAAAGTTCACGCGGTTGACCGCCGACCTCTACACGTTCAGTGTAGGCATTCCCCGCTAATAGGAAAAAAGAAACTAATTCTCGAAAATACTCTTTGCCCGATTGTTGAGGGTTAGGGCGATCCAGCAGCGCAAGAATAGGATGCTCGCTTAGTGTCGTGTCACCGCGCTGGACATTCCAGCCAACCGACGCGACCGCGTCTGCGATTCTATT
>Ga0075468_10000949_pt1 | contig 12014 bp, 9 predicted proteins | sample DEB08_DNA_12_FD_77578 | JGI IMG/M metagenome (GOLD analysis project Ga0075468, IMG submission 77578) | Aqueous microbial communities from the Delaware River and Bay under freshwater to marine salinity gradient to study organic matter... | ecosystem: Environmental > Aquatic > Marine > Coastal ...
TCTGTCGCCTATGGCCTGGCTGAAAACAAGGACCTCTCGGAAATGTCACTGGAGGAGCTGCAACAGTTTTCCACTGAGATCAGTGCCGATGTGTTTGAGGTTCTAACCCTAGAGGGCTCTGTTGCTGCCCGCGATCATCTTGGCGGCACGGCACCTGCTCAGGTTGTGGCTGCGGCTCATCGTGCCAAGGCGCGGCTCGACGAGCGTTAATAAGAGTAATAACTGGCGCCTAGAATGCTTTTTATATACTCAGAAGGCCTTTAATACCAAAAGGCCTTTTATTCCTAAAGATTTTTTATCCGCAATTAGGCGCCGATAAAGCCAATACCTAGAAGTCAAACCCGACAGCTTCCCCTGACTGAGCCAGGCAGGCTTGACTAAGCATATCAATCAGCGGTTCGCCGCTGACTGTATTGCGCCAAATGCCCTCTTCCAACTTAAAGTGAAAACCACCGGATTTCGCCGCTAGCCAAATCTCACCTGCAGCCGCCTGTCGTGACAGAATAATCTGCGTACCATTGGTTTCGCAGGTGATTGTGAGCATGCCGGCACTGTTCTCGTAATCTATATCTGCACCGCTGTCATCAATGCTCTCTTCGATGGAAAACATCAGCTCGTCTGCCAACTGATTAAACTGCGCTTCATTCATTTATTACATCCAGTACTTGGTCAGTGCCAAGTGAGTGATAGATTGGGCTCGCGCCGCATATTTGTTTGAGTGTCGTCGGCCACTGCCGCTATACTGACGGCCACGTGTCAGATAGACATACAGTCTCGTCGACGGCAGGAATTATAAACTATGTATCGTTATTTACTTGCGCATTTATTTAGCAATCTAACGCGGATCAATAGAGATGCCGCACAGCGATCTGCTGGCGTCTTTTTTGTCGCCATAATCATCTCCGGCTGCGGCAACAAGGGCGATCTATATCTTCCAGAAGATATAGCGACCACTTATCAGGTATCTAGCTCTTCAATACAAAGCGACCAAACACTAGCCAATCAGAATAAAGACTAAACAATTATGCATCATGCCGTTAGCTCCCAGGATGGGAACCTGTTTATTGAGAGCACGCCACTCTCGACTATTGCCAGCCAGTTCGGCACACCTTGCTACGTCTATAGCAAAGCCGCCCTCAGTAATAATTTTCTCGCCTACCAATCGGCACTGGCCGACAAAGAGCATCTAATTTGCTATGCGGTAAAGGCCAATTCCAATATTGCCGTGCTGCAAACCCTCGCCGAACTGGGCGCGGGTTTCGATATTGTCTCTATTGGCGAGCTTGAGCGGGTTCTGCGCGCCGGCGGTGATCCAGCTAAAGTGGTTTTTTCTGGTGTCGCCAAGACTGCCAGCGAGATGCAGCGTGCCTTAGAACTTGGCATTCACTGCTTTAATGTCGAATCCGAAGCTGAGCTCGAGCTACTAAACCGCACTGCAGCCAGCTGTGGCGCCATTGCGGCAGTGTCTCTGCGGGTAAATCCAGATGTGGATGCCCAGACCCACCCCTATATATCAACAGGCCTGAAAGAAAATAAGTTTGGTGTAGATATCAATCTTGCCGCTCAGGTCTATCAGCACGCTGCCCAGATGGCACATATTAATGTCATCGGCGTTGACTGCCATATCGGCTCACAGTTAGTGGATATAGCACCCTTTGTGGCTGCACTGGAACGCTTGCTCGCACTGGTGGACGAATTGGCCGAGCTGGGTATAACACTGCAACATATTGATATTGGCGGTGGTCTTGGTGTGCGCTATGAAAACGAAGAGCCACCCACGCCCCAGAGCTATATGTCAGCAATTTTGCCCCTCTTGGCGGATCGCAGCGAAATCCTAGTATTGGAACCAGGCCGGTCGATTACAGCCAATGCTGGAGTAATGTTGACTCAGGTGCAGTATTTGAAAAGCAATGGTGAGAAGAATTTTGCCATTGTCGACGCAGCCATGAACGATATGATTCGGCCTGCGCTGTATCAAGCGTGGATGGATATCCAACCGATTTCAACCGGCAACTCTGGAAGTGCTGTAGCCGAGAACGCCGTTTACGATGTGGTCGGCCCTGTCTGTGAGACCGGTGATTTTCTCGCTAAAAACCGATCTCTGGCGATCTGCGCCGGCGATTATCTGTGTCTGATGTCAGCTGGTGCCTACGGTTTCGTAATGAGCTCCAATTACAACAGTCGCCCGCGAGCGCCAGAGGTCATGGTCGATGGCGACCAGGTACATTTGGTCAGACGACGAGAAACTATCGAAGATCTCCTCAGTGGCGAAAGCTTGCTGCCCGCGGCAGTGAGATAACGCTGATGTTAATGAAATTCACCAAAATGCACGGTCTTGGCAATGATTTTGTCGTCATAGATGCTGTCACCCAGAATGTCCGCATAACTGCCTCTATGGTGCGACGCCTAGCCGATCGCAAGACCGGTATCGGCTGCGATCAAGTATTGGTTGTCGAACCGCCCTCCGCTGCAGATATTGACTTTGACTACCGCATTTTCAACTGCGACGGCGCGGAAGTTGAGCAATGTGGCAATGGCGCTCGGTGTCTGGCGCGCTTTGTCCACGATCGTCAGCTGACCGGCAAGAAGTCGATTCGGGTGCAGACCTCAAATCGTGTAATGACACTGAATCTGATCAATAAGAATCTCGTTGCCGTGGATATGGGTGTCCCAGAGCTGGACCCTTTGGCGATTCCCTTTCAGGCCGACGAACCCGCCCTGCTCTACGATATAGACATTAATGGACAGGCACAGCCTATTGCTGCGGTCTCTATGGGCAACCCCCATGCGGTGCTAACAGTAACTGATATAGACACAGCACCGGTGGCGGAATTGGGCGCAGCGCTTGAGTCCCATGAGCGTTTCCCCAATCGTGTAAATGTTGGCTTTATGCAGATTATCAATCGCACTGAGATTAAGCTTAGAGTGTTCGAACGCGGCGTTGGCGAAACCGAAGCCTGTGGTTCTGGCGCCTGTGCAGCAGCAGTTGCATCCATTCAGCAAGAGCTAGTCGACTCACCAGTCACCGTGCACCTAACCAGAGGGTCTCTGAAAATAGACTGGAAAGGTGCCGGCCATCCACTGATAATGAGCGGACCAGCGAAGACAGTTTTTCACGGACGTATAAGAATATGAGCAAAGAAGTAGAAACAGAAGCCGACCCAATCGAAAAAGTAGTGCGTGAATTCCTTCGCGATAACCCAGATTTTTTAGATAAAAACACTGATATCCTCGAAACCATGGTTCTGCGCCACAATAGCGGCGAGGCGGTTTCCTTGGTTGAACGTCAGGTTGGTGTAATGCGCAATCGCAACAAAGAGATGCGTTCGCGATTGGATAATATGCTGCAGACCGCCAAGGAAAATGATCTGCTGTTTGAAAAGTCCAAGCGTCTGGTACTCAACCTGCTCGAAGCCAAAACCCTGGGTGCATTGGTCGAAGCGGTCTATGACAGTCTCGGTAAAGATTACGGCATCGAGTTTTACAGCCTGACCCTGTTCGGCGATGAGAAGAAGCTGCCCCGCACTATGGCACGCATTGCAAGCACCGAAAAAGCCAACGAACGTGTTGGCACATTGATCGGTGCCAACCGCGCAGTCTGCGGCATTCTCCGTGAAGATGAAATGGTGTTTCTATTTGGTGAACGGGGCGTTCAGGTGGGATCCGTGGCCGCCGTGCCGCTCCGCTATGATAGCCTCTATGGCATTTTGGCGGTGGGCAATAGCGACCCAGGTTTTTATAAAAGCAGCATGGGCACACTCTTTCTCAGCTATATCGCCGAGATACTCAATCGAGTGTTACCGAACCATTTAAAGTAGCTATTGCAAACAGTCAGCTAGAAAAATAAAAGCCTAAAAGCCAACTCAGCGTTTAGGCTTTTTCTTGGACGCGGCAGCAGCGCCTTTTTTACCCTGACCAGGAGTTTGTCCTGCAGGCTTAGGCGCATTGCGACGGCGCTTCGAACCCGGCGCTGAATCCTTGCCCCCAGATCTAGCACCAGCTCCACGCTTCTTTTTACCTTTGGGGCCGCTCTTAGAATCTTGCTCACGTACCTTGCCTGCAGCTTTTCCGGCAAATTTTCCAGCTGGCCGCCTAGCCCCTGAATGGTTGGCGGAATTCTCCTCACCAGCCAATTCGAAATCAATTTTCCGCTCATCGAGATTGACTCGAACCACCTTCACTCTGAGCTTGTCACCGAGACGGAATACACGACCGGTGCGCTCGCCAACCATACGATGCTGAGCAGCTTCATGATTGTAGTAATCTTTCGGCAGACCGGTGACATGAACCAGCCCCTCGACATAGAGTTCGTCGAGCATAACAAACAAGCCAAAGCCGGTCACAGCAGTGACTACACCAGAGTATTCTTGACCGACTCGATCAACTAAATACTCACACTTTAGCCAGTTGACCACATCGCGAGTGGCTTCATCAGCGCGGCGCTCAGTGACTGAGAGATGAGCTCCAGTTTCATCGAGACGGGGCAGCTCGTAGGGATAAATATCAGTTTTGGCAATCGCTTTAGCACCCTCAACCCGCACTACACCAGAGACTTTTTTATTGCTCCGAATCAGGCTGCGAATGGCACGATGAACCAACAGATCGGCATAGCGGCGAATCGGCGAGGTGAAATGGGTGTAACCCTCAAAGGCGAGTCCAAAATGGCCAAGATTTTCAGCCTGATAAACCGCCTGGCTCATAGATCGCAGCAGCACTGATTGAATAACCGAAGCATCATCACGATTTTTAGCCGACCTCAAAACGCGCTGATAGTCCTCTGGTTGCGGATCGTCACCGCCACCCAAGCCCATTCCAAGTTCGCCGAGAAAGTCGCGTACAGAGGAGAGACGGTCTTCGCTGGGCCCTTCATGAACCCGATAGAGTGCCGGTAGCTTAGATTTTTCAAGAAATTGCGCAGTGCAGACATTGGCGGCCAACATGCACTCTTCAATCAGGCGGTGTGCCTCGGTGCGTTTAACTGGAATAATTTGGCTTATCTTGCGCTGACTATCAAACAGGATGCGAGTTTCCTGAGTATCGAAGTCGATGGCACCGCGCTCGCTGCGACGTTTGTGCAGCACGCGATAGAGATCATGCAGCGAATCGATCTGCGGCAGAATGGTGGCAAATCGATCGCGGATATTGGCGTCTTCGGCGGATCCCCGCTCTTCAATAATCTGAGCCACCTGGGTGTAGGTCATGCGCGCATGAGAATACATCACCGCTTCGTAAAACTGGTATTTGGTAACATCCCCTTCGCGACTGATCTGCATCTCGCAGACCATGCACAGACGATCTTCATGGGGGTTCAGTGAGCAGAGACCGTTGGACAGTTTCTCCGGCAACATGGGCACAACATGGTTGGGGAAATAGACCGAGTTACCCCGCTCAAATGCTTGAATATCTAGAGCACTACCAGGTTTCACATAATGTGACACATCGGCGATGGCGACAATTAATTTCCAGCCACCCCGTGGCTTGGGCTGACAGTAAACCGCATCATCAAAATCCCGAGCATCTTCGCCATCGATAGTAACCAGTGGGAGCGCGCGCAGATCAACACGAAATTCTTTATCTGTAACATGGTCCGGTATGGCATCGGTTTCTGCTTGAACTGCATCATTCCACTGATGGGGAATGCCGTAGTTGCGAATTGAGACCTCGATCTCTAGACCGGGATCTAGGTGGTCGCCCAGTACTTCGGCGATGTGGCCACTGGGGGGACTGTTGCGCGACGGGGCGTCAGTGATGCCAACCAATACGATCTGACCCGGCGCAGCGCCATTAAGCTGGTCGGCGGCAATCAGTATGTCCTGACTGATACGCGGATTATCCGGACGTACAAAGTGAATACCGCTCTCGCAGAAGTAACGTCCGACCAACTCTGTGGTCTTGCGCTCCACGACATCCACCAAAGTGCCCTCAGGGCGCCCGCGGCGATCGCGGCCGGCGATTCTTACCAATACAATATCGCCGTCAAAAACACGGCGCATCTGGCGACTAGAGAGATAGATGTCTTGCTCACCGGCTTCCAGTGGTGAGACAAAACCATAGCCTTCTGGATGACCTATAACGCGGCCTTTGACCAAATTTAACTTATCCAAAGTACCGTAGCCATCAGCTCGATTGCGAGCAATCTGACCATCTCGCTCCATAGCCCGAAGGCGCCGACGCATAGCTTCAATCTGCTCGTCATCAACTAACTGCAAACCCACACAAATTTCCTCGTGAGTCAGTGGCCCAACACTTTCCCGAAGATAGTCGAGAACAAACTCTCGGCTCGGCACAGGCCTTTGGTACTTGGATGCTTCACGGCTAGCATAGGGATCGGTCGGTTTTTCTTTTCGAGACATAGAGATTTTGGTATCAAGTTAATAAGCAGTCAGTCTATGTCTTATAGGCTATGGAGTAAAAGAAATTCGACGACAAAAAAAACCCAGACTTGGCAAGTGCCATGTCCGGGTTTTAAGGGGGGTACCAATGATTTTAACAATTACTTACTTTCACCATCCTTGGTGCAGAACTTCCATGTCCCGATGCATCCATGAACATCGGCGGTGTCAAAACGGCTAGTGCTAATTTGGCCTGTTTCCCTAACCAGCCAACTCCCTGTCAGCTGTGCCTCAAGCGTCCTGCTTATCAGCGCCGTCTCTATATCTACAACAAATCTTTACTTGCGCCATCCCTGGCGCCGACCATCCTATTTACGATGCATTAATGCAGCACCGGTAGTATCAAAACGGCAAGCTAATTTGGCCTGTTTCCTTAACTAGTCAACTCCCTGTCAACTATGCCTCAAGCATCCTGCTTATCAGTGCCGTCTGTATAATAAATATTGACTCGCACCATCCTTGGTGCACGACCTCCTAGTCGCCATGTACTCACACAAAATCGGTAGTGACAAAACGGCTATTGCTAATCTGGCTTGTTTCCTTTCTAGCCAACTCCCTGTCAGCCATGCCTCAAGCATCCTGCTTATTAGCGCCGTCTGTATAAAAAGCAGTGTAGGACTGTAATCTATTCACCACTACCATCCCTTTGTACGCATCATGCTAGGGAGCCAATACAGGGTTCTATAATAGGCCTGAGTTTTACAAAAGAAAATCACACTGACGAACTAGTACTAAAGGATTAGTTTTGGCCCTGAGGGATTAGACGGCGATATTCTAAGAGGCGAGAAAATCATTAATATGCTGACGTATTTGCTTGACGCGCATAAGATTCTTCTCGGCATCAAGAGAACTATAGTCTGCCCTAAAGGCCAATACCATATCCCGCAGTTCGGTCATACCGTATAGGCCAGAGAGACCCATCAGGTCATGAACTATTTCACGCAAGCTACCGTTTTCATTATTTCGCAACTGCTCGTCGAGCTTGTCGAGACTTTGGTAGAGCGCCTTTTTGAGCTCTTCTACCGGGACCACTGTAGACAGCAGCCCCGCTCCTTTGGGCACTGGGCTATCTTTAGATTTGGCGATAACTTGAGTCAGGCTATTGATCAATTCGCTCTCATTAACCGGTTTCAGCAGCAACATTGCCGCGCCAGCCTTAGTGATCCGCTCTTGCTCCACCATTGTGACATCGGCAGTCAAAGCTATAATCGGCGGACTCTCACCAGACTGCTGAATAATCGTTTCGCTGGCGGTGACACCATCGACAATTGGCATATGGATATCCATTAGGATTGCATCCACATGTAACTCACTGGCGATCTCAATCGCCTCTTGGCCATTGTTTGCAGTCAAGCAGCTAGCGCCATAGCCTTTGAGTAAACGGACGATCAGCTTCTGATTAAACGCATTGTCCTCCGCGACCAAAATGGTCATTCCGGCCAACACATCTTCAGTAGCGACAATGTCCCGGGATGCGCCAACCAGGGCCTCAGCATTGGGCGCGGTGCTTACAGATAGCTGGCAGGTAAATGAAAAAGTCGAGCCTTGACCGACTTTGCTGCGAACCTGTATCTGGCCACCCATCACTTGAACGAGGTTTTTGCAGATCGAGAGGCCGAGTCCAGCGCCGCCAAAGCGTCGATTTATTGAAGTATCCTCCTGAGAAAATGGATCGAATAGCGTTGGGATCTTAGCCTCCTCAATACCCTTACCCGTGTCGGCAACTGAGCAGTCTAAGGTCACCTTGCCGTCCCGGTTACTGAGGCAGCGAATAGTGACATTTATAGAGCCCGCGTCAGTGAACTTTATGGCATTGCTTAACAGGTTACTGATTACCTGAGTAAACCTAACAGGATCACCTACCAGTGCCTGAGGAACCGTCTTGTCAATGGTGTAACTCAGAGTCAGCCCCTTTTCTTCTGCTCGCTGGCGCTGAATGGACATCAGGTCGGTGATCCAAGACTCGATGTAGAAGGGAACTTTCTCCAGGGTAAAGCCGCCAGCACGCGCTTTCGAAAACTCGAGAATATCGTCAATCATTGTCAGCAACATGTTCGATGACATATTAATAATGCGCAGATTCTCATCGCGTTTCTGCGCATCGGTCTCGATTGAGAGCAACTTAGAAAAGCCAATTACAGCGGTCAATGGAGTTCGCAATTCATGGCTCATTCTGGCGAGAAACTGATCCTGAGCCTCCATTGCCTCTTCCAGCTCAATCAATGTTATCTGCAACTGTGCCGTTGCGCGAGCCACCTCACTTTGCATGCGTACATTGGACTGCCTGACCGTGGTCGCCAACTGATTGATACCTGAGGCTAGTTTACGCACCTCCACAGGCCCAGCCTCCACCGCTAGGTTATTGAGACTCCCCGCCTCCATGGACTCAACAACGCCGGTTAGCAATTCCACCGGACGAGAAATGCTTCGCCCAATTCGCATGGACAACCAAGCAGCCATAAGCAAACCTAGAGTGGAGACCAGCACAATGGCAAAGATACCCTCGCGATACTGTTCTTCGAGTATTTCATCAGTCAGTGACACAACCACCCAACCTAAAACATCGGGAGCCGGTTGCTGACCCTCGTCATAATCTTCAAGGGCTGGTGGCGTCAATATCACGCGCGAGTAAAAGTACCAATTGTGATCTCTATAGACCGGCTTACCAAATTCATATTTCTGCGGGCTAGCGATCATATCTGGATCCAGTTCGCCTATAGCGACGCTGGTATTTTGACTGGCGTTGAAGAACAGCAAACCATTCACCGCCGGAATATCGAGCACCGACTCACCCAAATCCCTGAGCATTTTCCGGTTGTTGGAATACACCGCGAACTCCGCATTAGATGAAATCTGCTGCGCGGCTATAGAACCGGTATTGTGAAGATTAGCCAATAGCACCGCGCGCTGACTGGATATCATATAGCTCGCCAACACTATGCAAAGCAATGTCAATGGCAACAGCGATGTGATTAATAGCCGCGAATGGATACTTGAAAATTGTTGTTTAGCTGCCATCTACCTGTTCCCACCGTGCAACTTGTCACGGTAAAACTGTTCATCCTTTATCACCACATCAAGACTTGCAGCTACCGAATAATTGAAGTGCATCGAAAAATATTTAGGCTGATAAGCCTGCCCCTGATCACCGCCGTCCAAGTCTGCGTCAGCAATCCACTCGACAGTCTGCAGCGCCACATTTTGCGGCGATGAATAGATCGCGGCAAGGGCTCCGGCCTCTACATAAGTACGTGAAAACGCGACAACTGGCACCTTGTGCCTATAGCTGAGGCGCAATATCCACCTCGCCGTTGCAATATTAATTAGACGGCTGTCGGGCACGGGAATAAATACATCAGCGTCACCTATCACCGGATCGATCTTGGTAATCGGGTTATCCTTGGTACCAATTGTGACAAATTCTGATGTCATGCCCAGATCACTGATACTCTCAGCCAGCTCCTGTTGCTTCGCAGCTGAAGAATACCCCAGCATCACCCCGGCTTTCTTCGCCTTCGGCAAAAGTAATTTTGCCAGGCGAATGCTGCGGCTGGTGGGCTGATCAATGGAGATTGCTGACACCTGGTGAGCAAAGGCCTGATTCACAGAGCCAAAATGCTTCCTCGCGAGAGCGGCAAAAGAGCTGTCTGTTATCAGTACACTCACAATCGGCGCTGTGATTTTGTACTGCTGAGCTTTTGCTTCTAAAGTGCTTAGTTCGAAAGAGTTTGGTTGAAGGGCCTCTGCTTGCAGGGCTTTGGATTCAAGTGGTTTGGGTTCAAGCGCTCTCTCTCCATAGGCGCTATCCGCAGCGGCTGTGCCCACAGTCACAATTAGATCGGCATTTGCCGTTGTCCGAAAACCAGTTTTTTGAGTGGCTGGGCGCTGCGAAACGAACTCAACGGTGTACTTATACTTATCAGGGAATGTTTTATTTAGCTCATCCTGAACAGTTGTCATTATATTCAAGTAGTCTTTTGTCGGCTTGCTAACCAAGAATAACAGACCGATCTGATCAGCTGAAACCTTGGCACCAAACAGCATTATCACGGCAAAAAGTATACACATCGACCAACCTGAGTTTGGTCGATCTCGACGATATACTGTATTTTGTGACAGGGTACGTCTCATATATGACTCAATAATTCATCTGATATTTCCACTATCCTGATTCAATGGCAACCGCTCCCTCGGGAATGCCTAAGGCATTAAAACCTTCAACCCTAAAATATATTGAGTTTTAAATTGATTGTAAAAATAAAACTCGCTATAGGGATCACCGGCATTTTGGACAGTCAATGACAGATCAATATTTGCCCTATTGATAGCCCAGCGCTTACTGGCTTTAAGGTCGATGCGCGTATAATTTTCCGCAGCAGTGCCACGATAATGTTTTGTTGCCGAACTGTAAGAGGCCATTGAACTCAGTGTGACGCCGTTATCAAAGCCATAGCTAGCGAGCAGACCTGCACCATGCTTGAGGCTATGCAATCCGAGATCGCGAATTTCAAGGGCTGGCGGTGAAGTGTAAATCGTCTCGCCACTGATGTCTGAGTAGCTATAGTGAGCACGCAACAAGACCTGACTACTGGGCTTGTACTGAGTCTGGATCTCAAAGCCATCGACATTGAAGTTGTCAGTGTTGTCTCGAATATTGACAAAATTATCCAGGTCCGGAAAACCGGAGCGACGTTCATTGATCACGTCAGTTAATTGTTCACGAAAGAGCCTGATATCAAAACGTAACCTGCGGTCAAATAGATAGCCAAGGTAGCCGAGCTCCATACTTCTAAGCCGCTCATTATTAATGTCCGCATCTGAAATTACACTGGCATCAAGAATAATATTGTCATTGTAACGAACAACCTGCTTCTGCTGACTTTCCAAAAGCGTCGGCGATCTAAAACTACGATTAACTGCTAGCCTAATTATATGCTCAGGATGTAATTGATAATTGCTCGCTAAACGATAGGAAAAATAACTGGCAGCATTATTTTTCTGCTCAAGGATCAAACCGCCGTTGAGAATCAACCTATCGGAGCTGGTCCACTCAAGGTTAGTGTAAGCTCGTTGGGAAGTTTCGCTGAGTGAATCGGGCCTATCAAACAGCTCCTGACCTTTAACTCTGTCGTAGCGCACTGCAATACCGGTCACAGCGCGCAGATTATCCCGAGGATTAACTATGCTGCGCAGCTCGAGGTCCCAGCGCTCTGACTCGGAGCGATCGTGCGCATCGATTACCAGCTTGTCTGGCAATCCCGGAAGCGGCCAGCCAGGCGAGCTATCGGACATTCCCAGAGCCTGAGATAAAAATAGCGGCGTTATCTCGTCACTGACATCCATATCATTGTGATAGAAAAGCACCTGCAACTTGCTGCCGCTGGCCATCAAGCGACTCCAATTTACATATTGATATTGATAGGAGAGATTGCGCTCAATATATTCCCGTTCGCCTATACCTTGATTGCTATCACTGATGCCAACTTGGAACTCGAGACTGTCTCTAGCGTTAGGCGTCCACAAACCTCTAAAGGTGGCGCTAATATTGTCGGAGCTATCATCAATTTTGAGTGGCTGCCCTTGGAAAGAACTATCGTCAAAACCATCATTGCTGCGAAAACT
>Ga0075468_10000956_pt1 | contig 11988 bp, 10 predicted proteins | sample DEB08_DNA_12_FD_77578 | JGI IMG/M metagenome (GOLD analysis project Ga0075468, IMG submission 77578) | Aqueous microbial communities from the Delaware River and Bay under freshwater to marine salinity gradient to study organic matter... | ecosystem: Environmental > Aquatic > Marine > Coastal ...
TGATGGTTATTCGTGCATTAACTTCTGGATATAATTTGTGGATTGAGGATCCTAAATCATCTCCTTTGAAGAATTTTAAACACACAGTAGATTTCTTGGCAATTACTCCAATGCAAGCCCAACAGATACTAGTTGATTCGCCAAAAGAATTGGAACAAATACACCAAGTAATTATTGGTGGTGGAGCAGTTACACAAAGCTTTACAAATGAAATTAAGATTTTTAGAAACAATTTCTACTCTACTTATGGAATGACAGAAACGGTTAGCCATATCGCCTTAAAAAGACTAAACGGAAGCCAACTGTCCGATTCTTTTGAAGTGCTCCCCTTCTATTCAGTATCACTAAATGATGAAAACTGCTTGGTAATTGATTGCCCAAGTTTGACTTCAGAAACTATTGTTACCAATGACATTGCTGAGCTTACAAATAAAGGATTTAAGTGGCTAGGTAGAAAAGACAATGTGATTAACTCTGGAGGAATTAAAATTTCGCCTGAAGCTATTGAAGAAAAGATAAAAGCCAAATATCCTGATTTGGTGTTTTACATCACTTCTAAAAAAGATGAAAAACTTGGAGAAAAAGTAGTTTTGGTAACTGAAAAAGAGATTGAGATTGACTTTAAGAATTTAGACTTAGAAAAGTATGAAGTTCCGAAAGAGATAATATTTAAACCAATTTCTAGAACAGAAACAGGGAAAATTAAAAGAGAAAAATTTTAGTTTACCCTAACTTTCTTTATTAAACCTAATAAAGTAGTAACCCAAAAGTAAATAAGCAAAGGAAGTACTAATAAGATAAGCTTATTAAACCCCCAAGCGGCTTTAAAATCAAAATGAATTGCGTGTTGCACGCTTCTGGTAATTCCACAACCAGGACATTCTCTATCTAGCAATAGTTTTGAAGGACAAAGTGCTTGACCTGTATCAAAATATGTTGCTGGGAGCAACAACAATAAAAAAGGGATGAGAACCCAGATTGCTATTTTAATCTTGTTCCACATCCCTTTAATTTTAATTATAAAATTTATTCTTAGTATCTATCTCTAATAATAATAAAAGCGTGAATTACTCCTGGGATATAACATAATATTGAAAGTAAAATATTAATCAATACAGTTTCTAAATCCCAATCAGTTACAATACCAACTGCTACAAAAGGGATTAACACTGCTAAAACATAAAGTAATATTAGCATATCATCATCTGATGAATCTTCTTTGTTTTTCTCATTTTTATTTTGAGTAAAAACATCTTTCTCGATTGAAGAGACAACACCTTCAACTATTGGGTTAGAAATTTCTGAAGCTACAACTAATTGCTCTCTAGATTGAAAAACTACTTTACTTTTAATTGATTCTTCTGCATTTACAACATCAGCAGTTTCCGTCAAAACATTTTCTTGAGCTACAGCAGCTGAACTAGTTACTTCTTGCTCATAAGTTATTTCTTCTTTAGTTTCTATTGATTTTGATTCAACTATTTCGTCTGATTGAATTACTTTAGTTTTTTCTTCTACATTTCTGGTTGAGTTAACATGCCAACCTTTTTTATATTTCCTTTTTTGAAATAATTTATTTGATGCCACATCACTAGATGTAGAACAAGAAGCTAAAATTATTAGCCCTAATACAAACGATAATACTTTTTTCATTGTTTATTTTTTTTTAAAATTAATAATAAACAAGATAAAAAATTAATTCCAAAATTGGAACTCAAGTTTAATTTATTCTAAGAATAAATTAAACTTTAAAAAAACCTCTAATAATTGTTATTAATGCATGAATATATGCAGCTAAATATAAAATAAACGAAAATGAAAGACAAAAGAAAAATCCCAATCCACTAAAAGAAAATAAGAAAATAAAAGTTGCAGCAACTAAAAACAATGAGCCAATTAAAAATAAATATAAGTTAAACTTGAGAGCTCCTCCTCTTCCAACAGCAACTAATATGGCTAATGGTGTAATCCCAGTAAATAATATTACAATACCCAGTAACATCAATAATATTCTAGATGTAGAATCGGAGTTTTCTACTGGCATGGAAGAACTGTTTTCATCAGGAATTAATGATATAAATCCTGAATTTTGATTTTCTATTATTGTTGGTAGAGTTTCTTCTTTGTTAAGAACATTTGAAAGGCTTTGTTTTACTTTAGTGCTATTTTCGTAATGAACTGTAGAATTTAAAACAGAATTTGTTTCAACACGATATTCAGACAATACTTCTTCATCAATCTCTTTTTTAGCAACTAATTCTTGAGTCGATTCAGAAACTTTAATTGCAGAATAAATCTCTTTTTTGTTTTGATTATTCTTATCAAATATAGGTGTGCGGTTAGAATGCCACCCTTTTTGGTATTTTCTTTTTTGAAGTAATTTAGAAGAAGCTACATCACTAGAAGTAGAGCATGAAGCTAAAAAAAGGATTGAAAAACAAAAGGCTATGATTTTTTTCATGTCATATTTAATTATGTGGATAAATACTAAATTTAGTAATTAAATCAGTGAAAATAATAATAACAAAATTAACTTATCAATAAACCAATGTGGACGTCATAGCTTCTGCGATCTTGGTTGGAAGATCATTTTTTGAAGCATCAAAAGACATTTTTATCATGTTACAAATTGCTTCGTCATTAGAAATTCCGTGCGCAATGATTACATTAGAATTTATACCCAATACTGGAGTACCTCCGTAGCTTTCATAATTAAAACGTTCGAAATAATCGTCTTTAATTCCTCTTCTTTTTATTATTTCATAAAAAGATTCTGCTTGTTTTAAAATGATGTTTCCTGTAAATCCATCACAGACAATAACATCAGCTCCATCATTTAGGATTCCTCTGCTTTCTATGTTTCCAATAAAATTTATTCGATTATTATCTTTCAGTAATTTATGAGCTGCTTTGGTAACTAAGTTACCTTTTTCCTCTTCCTCACCAATATTTAGTAACCCTACTTTTGGGTTTTTAATATTTCTGATAAATTCGGAGTAAATAGAACCAATTACTGCAAATTGATTTAGCATTTCTGGCTTGCAATCGGCATTTATACCTACATCAAGAATAATACCATGGTTACCACTTTCTCGTGGTAAAATACTTGTAATAACTGGTCTAGAAATCCCTTCTATATTTCCAATCATTTGTGTGCTACCAACCATCATTGCTCCAGTGTTACCTGCAGAGGCAAAAACATCTATTTCACCTGCTTTTAAGTAACCAAACCCTTTTACTATACTTGATTCTGGTTTTTGGAGAAAAGCTTTAACTGGATGCTCATTGTATCCAATATTATCTTTACAATCTATTATGTTAATGTAAGGTTTAGAGCATAACTCCTCACCTAAACTTTCCTTAATAGACGTAACTTCTCCAAACAAAAAAAGAGACACAGAGTTTAGTAAATCAGAATGATTTTCTAAAAACCTATGTACTCCATTTAAGTTACACTCTGGTGCATTATCTCCACCAAGAATGTCAATCCCAATATTATAGGACTTAGACAAAATTATGCTACTTCTTCGGCTGATGCAGTTTTATCAATAACAACTTGCCCTTTCCAGTATAATTTTTCTTCGTGCCAGTAGGCTCTGTGAGTTAAGTGAAATTCTCCGGTAGTAGGACATTGAGTCAATGATTGACTTGCTGCCTTGTAATGAGTTCTTCTTTTTCTCTGTCTTTGTTTTGACTGTCGTCTTTTTGGATGTGCCATTTTATTCTTTTATTTTTTTAACTCTTTTAACTTATCCCAAATAGGATTCGAAATTTCTTCTTGTTCAGTTACTTTATATTCATTTATTTTATTGATCACCTTTTCGTTACAATCGCCTTCGTTATGTATGTGTCGAGCTTGTACCGAAGTGACAAAAAACTCAAATATATACTCAGCCATGTGTAACTCATGCTCGGATTGTGAGAGAAGTAAGATATTTTCATCTGTACTTTCTCCGTCTCCAAATTTTACAAAAAGTCTGTTTTCAGACAAGAAATCTTGTGTCAAATCATCTCCACATCTATCGCAAGGAGTATTGTAATTACCCGATAACGAAAGATCCAGAATCATCATTGTAGACATTTTCTGTAATTCTACGGTTGCAGTTAACTCAACTTGGCTAACATAATCGTATTTATAATGATCAAAGAACTCTACTGCGGCAGTGAACTCAAACGAGTGCTTACCTTCCTTTAGTCCTGTATAAGGTATCCTATATTTCTTTCGAATATCCATAGTTAGGGGTTTAAGGACTGCAAAATTAAAAAATATTACTGAATTACTAATGTTTTTTCTGAAAAACTTAGCATTAATACTCTATGTATTTTGTAAAAGTAAGCATAATAGAGTTTAATGTTTGAAATTTCTCAATTTTACTGCTATCCCAACCACAATAGATAGGTAGATATTTTTGTAACTTAGTACTATAAATTAGTTTCTATTTCTAAATCGTGTATTACAAGAGTAACTTTTGAAATCAAATTACCACATATTAGGTCTGCCAGAGGGTGCAAACGAGGAAGAAATAAAAAAAGCTTACCGTAAACTAGCTTTGCAATACCACCCTGATGTTAATTCTGATGCATCTGCCGAAAAATTTCATGAAATTAAAGAAGCATATCAAGCCCTTACTTCAGCAAAAACTGATAATAATAGTGAAAAATACACGAGTAACAAAGGGAAAATATTTAGTCGAAGGCACAATAGATGGCTAACTCAAGAGGAGCTTGATGATTTAAAAAAACAGAGTGAACGATATCGCAAAAAAAAGGAAACAGACGAAAAGCTAGAGGCTCTAAGAGATTTTGAAGATTTAAAAACTTCTAAGGTTTATAAAGCTTTTCCATACATAGCTGTGGCGGGTATTTTATTTGCTTTTTTACTAATGGCCGATTTTTACATGAACCCAGTAAAAAGTAATGTTCAATACCATAGTACAAAAAGAATTAGCTTGATTGAAGGGATGCTTGTAGGTTTTGCTCAGCCTGAGTTTATTATTTCGGAAATTTACACCATTGATGAAAGAAATATAAAACACAATGCAAGCTACATTGGAGAAGTTGCAAATATTTTTTACGAAAATCAACATATTGAATTGTTACAATCTCCTATTTTTAAAATTGATTTGGGGTATAAAATATTTGATAATTATTTTATTGATACCATGAGTAAAAAGAAAGCTTTTCACTACCCACTAGGTATTTTTATTTTAATAATTTGCGGGTTAACGTTACTTTTTAAAGGGCCTACCCCATTTTATTATGCAGCTCTAAACATTGCGGTGTTTGGTGTTCCTATTTTATCAATTGTATTTATCCTTTTTAGTTTCGCTAGATAGTTAATCTATTTCTGGGTGGTAAGAATTTTTGAAAACAATTTGATTCTTATAACAAGAATGTGATTCTTTACTCCAAGTAGCACTATAGTTAGAAGGCGAATAAAATTCTTCTGTTTTAGTTAAAATAAAGTCCTTTTTCTTAGAATCGTACTTATAATCCATGTAAAAATACCTTTGTTCCGATTCATTTGCATTACTTCTTGAGAAACAGAAGAAACTGCGATACTGAGAAGAATAAGTAATATATAGTTTTTCATAAACAGAATGTAACAATAAGTGTACCGAGAATTACTCATTTAACAAGTCCATTTTAAGATCTCGTTCAATGATCGAATGATACTTCTCATCAATGGCATAAACAATAATATCAAAAATAGGATCCTCATCCATTGAGACTACTTTATTTATTGAAAAAGGGAAGACTGGAGTAATCCAAGGTGATTGCAGTAGCTTAATTCTCAGGTCTTTTTCAGAAACATCTGAACTTGTTTTAATAGAAAACTTATAGGAGGAAAAATCCGAAGAAAAATCTTTTTTAATGACTTCTTCATTAACCATTGTGCTGTAAGGAATTAAAATTATTTCCCCTTCTTTGTTCTGAATTTGAAAATCAAAATTATTGAGTTTAAGAATAGTTCCTTGATAGGAATCGAATGCTATTTCTCGCCCCAAATTCATATCACCTTTTAATCTAAAAAACAATCCATGAATCAGATTGATTAAATATCCTCTGCTTAAATAAATAAATACCAAAGACAATACAACTCCTAAAAAAGGAAATGGACTCACCAATAAGTACAAGGCGTAAAGGGCGAATAAAACCCATATCAATGTAATAATTGCAGGTAATTTATTTAATATATTTTTTCTGCGAACTGGCGATTTAATAATTAATAGAACCAAATAGTTTTTAAAAAACCATAAAAAACCATACAACAAACCACCCCAAATTATTAGCCTTACAAAGCTAAACACGGAAATTTGTGATATGTCTATATTGAAAAACTCTTCCATTAGGCTATTATTTTCTTATCTCGTAAATACTGCTTTACAGCAAAATATACTTCGGAATTCAATTCATAAACACCATTTTTTGGCTCATTTATTAATCGTATTCTCTTCATTTGATTTAGGTAGGAAACGTAGTTTAAATCTTGACCAAATATTGCCTCCAACTCTTTTTTACTAATCTCTCTAAAAACTGATAACACTCTCAAGACAACAATCCAATCTGAGTTTTCGATAGCTGGAAAATAAACTGTTTTTGGTTCTTTAATTTCCATTTCAGTTCCTTCAATTAATTGAATATTATTAACCCAAGCCAAGAAACTTCTACCAATATTTCCTTTATAAATAGAATGGTACTTATTAAAGAAAGAATCTAATTGGCGATCGGTAAAGTCTTTCTCTTGCTTATTATTTAAAGTAAATTTTAATCCTCCAGCCTTATGCTTTAATTTAAAAGTTTCGATAAACCCATCCTTCTTTAATGGCAATAAAAGAATAGACGAAATAACTACTTCATCCAAGGATAAAATTGGTTTAAGATAATTGTAATAAGCAATTGAACTGCTTAATATAAAATGATGTTTTTTACCATACTTTTCAATCATTTCTTTCAGACATTCTATGACAGAAATATCTGCACCCCATTTCTCTATATTGTTGAATAATAAAGTTTTTCCACTACTTTCTATTAAATTGTCCTCTAGAGACAACTCATTACCGAAAGCAAAATTCACAGCCCTTTCAAATGAAGCTTTAACTTTTATATTATCAATAGCAGGATAAACTGATATCACCTCTCTTTTAAGCATTCTGGATGTGAGGTAATCAGAGAAATACTTTTTACCCGACAACTGTTCTCCAAGAATTAAAATGGCTCCGCCAGACTTTCTATTCAGTAATTGAATTGCTTTCTGCGCTTGTTCTATTTCAGTATCTCTGTGTTCTATTGTGAGTGGTGATGCATGCTCACCAATGAACAGTTTATTGTAAAAAAATGGAACTTGTTCATATACCGCTTTTGGCATTTTTACTTTTTCTACAAAATTAGAAACCACTGAACTTAGATTTGCACTTGAACCATGTTTCAACTTGAATTCAGCAACCAAAAACTCATCTCTTTGCCTATCTACAAAAGATAAAGTTTGGGCTAATCTCTTCTTTACTGTTCGTTTTGTAGATTGTATAAGTCTCGAAATTCTTGATGTAGTTACTCCTGTTTTCTTAATATACTGGTCGATTACTGCACTATTTCCTGCAATAAAATCATAATCTAGAATCTTTCTCGTCTCTTCTAATTCTTCACTTACTTTAGAAATAAAATTTTTGAAACGGGTATTAATACCATCTTTCAATTCTCCCGAAGATTTAACTAAATCCTCTCTCACAGTTACAACAACTTCTTTTTCAGTTTCAAAATCTATAGTTTCAAGTGTAATAGATTTATTTTTAAAAGTTCTTACCAATTCATTTAAGTCCGATTGTAGTTTGTCTGATTCTTGATTTAAAGACTTAATCAACTTATTTTCAACAGAAAAAAGAATTAATCTTTGAACTTGAATTGTATTTTTCTTTACTCCTATACCTTGTACTTCATTTAGGTTATTAATAGACTCTACATCCATTATATCCAGTGAACCTGACAATTTATAGACTATTTTCTCTACCTTTTTTATAGTGATATTAATCAATTCCTCAATATCAAAAGAAAAAAGAGGTAGCTTATTTAAGTACTTTATGATCTCTAGTTTGGACTGAGTATCATTCTCTACAAGCGATTTATCTAATTTTTCGAATTGCTTAATTAATGAGATTTGTGGATTAATACTAAGCCTGTTAATAGAAGAAACCGTATCGTTAATTACCGAATGTATTTCTGGGTGAATCTCATGAAGAGAGACATCCAATACCAAAGCATTATTTACAAGCTCATTGTTTCTTTTGAAATACTTTGGAAAGCTATTAGCTTCTTTCAACTGCTTTTTAAACTCACTTTTCCCTTTCTCTTCTATCCCATTAGCTACTTCACCATTTATACTCAATAAATTAAGCTTGTTGTATAAGGAGAATGTGTAATCAGTATTAAGCTTAAAGAAATTAGCAGCAAGCTCCTTGTAATTGGCTTCCAAACTATTTTTTGATTCTGAAATAGATTTAATTATCTCGTTAGTAAATTCTGAAAATTCATCTTTAGAAAGGTTTTTCTTCCCTCTCATTTCATGATAACTTGCTTTAATAGTATCAGCAATTTGATTTAGCTCTGTAGTATTCTTATAAACAAAAATCCCTGACTTCATGAAAGACCTCATCAAAATTTTGAGATAAAAATTATGATAGAAATAAGTGACGAAATCACGGTAATATATATTTCTTTTCGGCTTTATCCCTAGGGTTTTCTTTTGAAAGCTAATCCATTTTTTTGCTCTCTTCTCATTTCCAGAGTCTTTCTCATTTGGTTCTAATTCAGAAAGATCTATTTCCCGCTTAATTTTTTTAGGAAGCTTACTTTGGTAATTTTCATTTTGAGCCAATAAAGAAGAAATAGCTCCAGAAAAACTCTTTTCTATTTCTGGAAGAAACTCCGTATTATAGGCCTTAATCTCAGAAGATAATTCCTGAACATATTCTTTAAAAGTCTTGTCCAATAAATCTATGTTTGCTGAGGAATTGGAAGAAAACTGTTTGATAAAATTCTCTTCATTTTCTTTTAATCTTATCTGAAGTTTATCAATTACAGTAAGGTACTTTTTATATACCTCAGAGAATACTGTCTCCAGAAAATGATTCGCATTTCTTTTATTAAAAACCGTAAGATTATTTAGCCAAGGATATGCATAAAAGTCTGATTCTATAGATAGTTCTTCTTCAATATTCTCTTGAATATCGGGGGTTGCTATCTCTACTTTTTCTCCTAAATCTACTTCTGTTTCCTCGAAATTTGAGGAAGGCCTAATTAATAAAGTAGTTCCCAAAATCTTAACCAATTCATCTGTTTTCTCAACAAACTTTTCTTCATCATCTAAATGATTTGGAACTCCAACAATCACTAAATCAGAATCGTAAGACTCTACTTTCATTATTTCATACAACTCCTTTTGTTCAATTTCATTATTAATGATTTTTGAACGTGCTGGGATTCTATAATTAGATAATAATTCGTCAATAATCTCTTCAAGCTGACCTTTTTTATCATTCTGATTATTGACATAAAGCACTCTTATTTGAGCCTGCCTCCAATCAATAGAACTACTCATAAACTTGGCAAGGTTCAAGGATAATTCAGCCGTATTACTGAAATCATTCCACCAAATATCAATGGATTTTTTAGCTCCAAAACCTCTTTGTTTGTCGTAATCCAAATACAAAACATTGTAATCTAACTCGCACAACTTATTGGTTAACTGAGCAAATCGAGTTGGGTCATCTGAACTTTGTTCCCAACTTGTAAGAACAGTATTAGGTTCAACTCCTGAGAATCCATAAGTACTAGAAATTGCTTCAATTCCTAAATAAACATCCTTGCACTCTTGCTTACGAGCAAAAATTCCTTGACTGTACAATTCATCATCCTTAACAGATTGCTTATGCTTAGCTAATAAAAGTTTAGAGGTTTTATTCTCAATTAAATCGAAATTAGAAATCATTCCTTTTGCTCCAGCTACTGTTTTACTGAAATCAATAAGATGTTTTCTGGTTTCTGTTCCTCCACTAAATAGTAATATGTTAGGATTCCAGTTACGCTTATGAGTAGACTTTTTGTCTAGGTTTTTAAGACCAAGCTTAACAATACTACTCCACACACTTTGCCACACATCTCCAGATCCAAGTACAAGTTGTTTTCGAGTTAACCAGATAAAAATCAATATCATTACTAAAATTGCAACCACTGCTGCTAGTAAGTTCAATTGAATCATTAATACAAATGTCACTATTGCACCTACTAAAGAAATCCAAATAGGAATTTTGAAACTTGGTCGGAAATCTGGACTTGCCCATTGCTCTAAGAAACAAGAAACATTAATAAATAAATATGCCGATAAATAGAACATGGCAACTACCTCAGCAATTACATCTAATTCACCAATTAATACTCCTGCTTGTGCAATTACAAAAGTTAAGATTAACGCATTTCGAGGTTCGTTTTCTTCTCCTTTTCCTTTGGCAAATATCTTTGGAGTAATGCTATCAACCGACATGGCTTGTAGGATTCTTGGTGCTCCTAATATTCCGCCTAAAGCAGATGAAAGTGTTGCTCCCCAAATACCTGCAATTACTAAGACTGGTATCCATCCAAACTTGATTAAAGCATTCTTATCAGACATAATTGCCTCTAAGTTTCCTTCAAAAGAATAATAGATAAAAATTGCCAATCCTACATACACAATAAGTCCTACACCTACTGCTAACATAGTTCCCCAAGGAATAGATTTTTTTGGATCTTTTAAATCTCCAGACATGGCTACTCCGGCTGTAAACCCAGTTACTGCAGGGAAAAATATTCCGAATAGCACAAAGAAGTTTACTCCACCTTCGGTTACGCCAGTCATATCGAATTCTTTGCCAACATCTGTTCCGAATAGGATAGAAATAACAGACAAAATGATTGCTCCAAGTATCCAAAGTTGAGCTTTTATAGCAATACTTGTACTGATATATGCAATTGCAACAATAAAAAATAATGCTAAAGAACCGGCAACTCTAATATGATTAATTGTGACTTCCTCTATTCCAAGCGGCTCTTGAAGAACAACCAAAGCACTTTCAGCAAACCCAATTAAATAAAGAGCAATACTTAATGCAGTGGCCACAAAAAGGGTGATTCCAATGGAACCCCCAATTGGTAACCCTAGACTTCGAGAAAGCATGTAATAAATTCCTCCAGCTTTAATTTTCCTATCAGTTGCTACCGAAGAAACACTTAAACCAGTAGCTACAGAGACAATGTGTGCAATAAGGATAATTCCTATTGCCATTTCGAGCCCTGCATTACCAACAACCCAACTCAATCGCATGTACATAATTACACCCAGAATCGTTAAGATCGAGGGAGTAAACACGCCTAAAAATGTTCCAAATTTCTTTACTTGCGACATGGGGTTAATTTAAGATACTAAGATAGAATTAATTTGATAATATGACAATGAGAAAAGTGTGAATATAGCCCTATAAAAAATCAGCCTTAAATTATGATTTCGATTTTAATAGAACTGGTTATTCTGCAAAAGCTAGTGCACAAGATTCATTAAAAACTCAACCAAAAAACACAATTTATGCCAGTGGAACATTAGGTTGATGGTTTGTTGCAAGTGCCAGTTATGAGAGACGGTTATTCTCCACAGATAATAAATTTTATGCAAATTATTACCTGAGAGCTAGTTATGGAGGTGGAAATTCTTGGAATACTAAGTCTAGTATTGAGGGACCATATGGCTCCCTAAGTTTACAAGGTGTTTTTGGTCCAAAAAAATCTCATTTAGAGCTTGGCTTAGGATTTGCTGCCTTATATGACATAGATGGATATGGTATTGAAGTTAGAAGTGCCAACCTTAGCAATAGTTCGGAGCCTTCGAGAAGTGATTTTACAATATGGGCACCAGCTATTTCGGTTGGATATCGTTATCAAAAACCAACTGGAGGTTTCATATTT
>Ga0075468_10000961_pt1 | contig 11968 bp, 8 predicted proteins | sample DEB08_DNA_12_FD_77578 | JGI IMG/M metagenome (GOLD analysis project Ga0075468, IMG submission 77578) | Aqueous microbial communities from the Delaware River and Bay under freshwater to marine salinity gradient to study organic matter... | ecosystem: Environmental > Aquatic > Marine > Coastal ...
TCATACCAGCGTAATTTTAGCCTGTTAATTTTTCCTTATTGAAGATCTTCAGACAGATCTTGGTGCCAGCCTGTGTTGGCTTTTTTAGTTAAGAGACTCGAGGAAGGGTTAAAGATGTCCAATAAATGGGTTCGATTATTAGTATTGGCGATTTCGCTTTTAGCGCCAGTAGCTTCGGCGGAGGAAGCCTTTGTGCTGGTATTCCTCGAAGATGCGCCCCTCAGGCATATCAAAGTGGCCGTAGATGGTGAGATTGTTGGTGTGACTGAAGAAAACTATAGAGTGCCAGCCCCAAGTTCAGTACGAGTCTTCGCTGACCTGGGTGTTAGCGATTTAAATGGTATCTACAATCGCAGCCAAGTCGCTGCAGCTGGAGGGTGCTGGATCTGATGGTCGTCCATTGCAGAGGCAATCCGAATACCTGGCCAATTAACAGATCGGCTATGACCATTACCCCACAGATCAGAAGCTAACCCTAACCGGGTGCGGTGATAGCGAGAGTGCTGGAGATATCACAGTAACAATTGCAGGAGATATCACTAACAACACTACAGCTCCTGTAACTGATACAACAGATGTTGTCACCGGCCTCTGTGCTGCGGTTACAGAAGCTAGCTTTGTGAGCTTCAATGATGACTGTTCACAGGCTGTGGCAACAGGAACCATTAATACTGACTACAGCATGGCCTCAGGCACCCAGTATGTTTTGAGCGGTGTAGTTCAGGTCGGTTCAGGCAATAAAGAGATTTTCTCTCAGCTCAGGACAATGGGTCATCTTTTGTCTTTGACTCAACCGACTATATTGGAGCTGTTAAAGCAGGTGAAATACCTCGGTATAGCGGCTGGGCAATTACGGGTTCAGTGCAATAAGAAAGTCTGCAATTGAAAGACTAAAAGGCTCCTACCTAGGAGCCTTTTTTTATTCTAATCAATACCGAATAGAATGCCCCTTTGATCGCGCGGATCCTGTTGTTTTATCGATTTTCGGTAGCTAACCTCCTCAAAATGCTATTATCTCAGCGCATTCGTAAAAACAACAATTACATCAGACGGAAACTCCCTATGCGCACTGTCACACACCTGATTTCTCTTGCCGCCTGCCTGTCGCTATTATCAGCCTGTGGAGGCGGCGGTGGCGGAAGCAGCTCACCAGTATCACCACCAGTGGCAACCAATCAGCCTCCAGCTCTGGTGGTTGATGCAGAGGTCTCCGTACTCGAGGGGACCAGGGATATAGCTACGGCCAGTGGTTCAGATCCTGAGAATAGCAGCCTGAGTTACAGCCTGTCGGGCGGGGATGACAGGGCGCTGTTCGAGATTTCCTCTACTGGCAGTATTAGTTTTATTGCCGCGCCAGATTTCGAAGCGCCCACTGATACAGGCGCCAACAACAGCTACCAACTCACAGTGCAACTGGCCGATAGCCAGGGAGCCACAGATAGCCAGAGCATGGTGGTGACAGTGACCAATGCGGTGGAGGGGCGTGTTGTCGATGGCCCCCTCTCAGATAGTAAGGTGTTTATTGACCTCAATAATAATCTGCAGGCCGACTCAGATGAGCTCACAGCCCAGACCGATAGTCAGGGCTATTTTATGCTGCCCGAACCTGTGGACCAGGGCCTTGCTCGTCTGGTAGCCCTGGGTGGCACAGATATCAGCACTAATACTGTGCTCAGCCAGCTGGCACTGATAGCAGATCTGCCTGCAGATCTGGCCAGTACGGCAGTTATCTCGCCGATCAGTTCGGTGATTGCGGGGGCAGACAGCGATCAAGCCAAGGCAGCAATTTTAACCGCGCTGGGCATTGAAGGCACAGTAGATGAGTTTCTGGCCATGGATATTTGGGCCCTGGCCGAGGCTGAGAATGATAATGGCCTGCGACTGCAGCGCCTCAACCAGCAGATAGCGCTGGTGATGACTACCATCCAGACCCTTGATGAAGATCGATTGGCAGCAGAGCTGCCGAGCCTAGCCGAAGATGCAGCCGCAGCCATCGCGACGCAGATTAGCAGCACTGGGACTATAAATCTTGAATCCACAAGCCAGCTGATTGAGATTATCAATAGATCGCTGCCAGATTTGGACTCGCTGTCGGTGCTGCTAGTTGCAGCTGTGGCCGATACTATGGCGGATATCAATGAATTGCTAGGCGGCGAGACCGTAGACCCCACCTCCGCAGCCGCCATTGAGTTTATTCAGACCACTCAGACCCAGTTGCTGGCGTCAGTGGCTGATCTGGTTGAGTCAGTAACCAGTCTAATCCAGTTTGCTGCTGAGACCAGCCTGGACAGTCTTTTCTCTGATAACCAGATATATATCTCTCAGGTAACGCCTAACAATAATGCTGGCGGAGAGACTGATGGAGAGACCAGTGTTATTGCTGAGGGCGATACCCCTATTCTGGTCGATGCTGTAGTTGCCGATATCTGGGGTGGCAACCTGAAGTTTTCAGCCTTTGATGAGCTCAATTCGTACGGTGACTGCACAGACGAGCAGGCTGGCACAGAGGATTGCAAAAGTATTGATTGGCAGACTGTTTCGGACTCTGACAAAGGCGATGTGCTGCAAGTCAGTTATACCGACAGCGCCGGACATGCGGGCATAGTGGTGGGCCCAGGTTCGGCGGTGGATCTGAGCGACTACAGCAATGGGTCGCTAAAGTTTGATATCAAAGTGGTCAATAAAGGGGCCGATGGCCTGTCTGCCGGCTTTTATATCAAGTTAGAAACCACTCCAGACCGCACCTCAGGTGAAATTGCGCTGTCACAGATTGTCGCCAACGGAAACTGGGAATCGATCAGCATTCCTATGTCGGCACTCACCGCCAGCGGCGACCTAAACTTGGCCAGCGTGACTGCGCCGCTGGTGTTTTTCCCGGCATTTGGCACTAGCCCGGGTGTTCAGTATTTAATCGATAATGTACGTTTTTCTGGCCTGGCCGACGGCGCTGAGCAGCCCGCAGTAGGCAGTGGTGTAGACCCCCAAAACCCCAGCTCATACTCTGTGACCGCCTATGGCGCGGGTAATGTGGCCGATGGCATCAACCCCAATAGCTATCGCTGTGTCTATGATTTTGGCAACTGGATTTACAATGCTGGTGTAGTAGAGCCCGGTATTGACGGCTGCAATACAGATACCAATATCCCCCAGGGTACGCCGACGTCACTGTCGCCTCAGTTGACTGGCCCGGCGCAGGAAAAACCTACGCCTACCCATAAATGGTGGGGCTCAATCCCCTTCCTGGGTGAGATGCAAACCGGCAATGCAGACCAGGCCGCCTATATCACGCCAGACCCGTTTATCGCGCGCGTCACCGAGAAAGGTGTGCGGCTGCTAAGTATTCCGGGCGGTCTAGGGCCATACAGCGACGGCTTTATGTATCAGATTCCAGATCCCTTTGTGGAGGTATATGACGGTATTGCTGTGGGCAACACAGATCACAGTAACTTAAATGCCTATCTCAAGGACCACAGCGATGGCTCGGTCACCGTTATGTGGAAGGCTGGCGACGCCGACATTATGGAAGCCACCTTTGTGCATGGCTCCCCCTATGCTTACTTTAAGGCCTATAAGGGTGACCTGGTATTGCGCACTCTGCGCGAAGACGGTGGCGAGAAAGGTATTTTCTACAACCAGGGCAATAGTCTGGGTGTCTGGACCAGCGTGGCGGGCAATCTCAATAACTTCCTGATCACCGGAGAGGGCAGCACCAGCTTCGCCAATAGCAGCAGCAATGAAATCACAGTCAGCAATGAGGCCAAAGAATTTACCCTGGCCTATCTACCTGCCACAGGTGCAGGTAACGCCAGCAGTGCAATGATTAGTTTCTTTGAGGCCCGGGCGCGCAATCTGGTTGCCGCTGTAAATATTGATTACAGCGTTGACCGTAGCAACAATCAGGTCACTGTTACTCACAGCTACCTCAATGCTCAGGGTTCAGCGGTGGACACTGTGGTGGGTATGTTGCCGCTGCACTGGAAAAACAGCTCCCAGCAAGCCTCCGACTACAAGGTACGCAGCGCCAGAGGCATGATCAAATTTAGTCAGACTGACAGCTTTAATTATGCTCTGCCCTTTGTGGGTGTGCTGCCAACCATGCCCTCTATTGCTGACACATTTGATCAGGCAACATTAGAAAATCTGGTCACTGAGTTTATTGATCAGGGATCAGCTGCCTGGAATAAACGCACAGATACTTACTGGGCGGGCAAGAATTACGGCAAGGTAGCAGAGTTGGCCGCTATTGCTGACTCCATAGGTATGGATGCAGAACAGACCATGTTGATTGACTGGCTGAAGGCTGAGCTAGCCGACTGGTTTACCGCTGATACCTCAGGCGCGCTGGACAGCAATAAATATTTTTCCTACGACTCAACCTGGAATACCTTGCTGGGCTTTGAGGAATCATTTGGCTCTCATCAACGCCTTGCCGACCATCATTTCCACTATGGCTACTTTGTGCGCGCCGCAGCGGAAATCTGCCGAGTGGATGCAGCCTGGTGTGGTGATGATCAGTTCGGCCCCATGATTGAATTGCTGATCCGCGATTATGCCGCAGACGACAATGACGAGTTATTCCCGGCAATGCGCAACTTTGACCCGGCCAATGGTTTCTCCTGGGCTGACGGACGAGTTAACTTCACCCGCGGCAACAACAATGAATCTACCTCTGAGGCCGCTACTGCCTATGGAGCTATTATTTTGTACGGGCTGACCACGGGCAATAATGCACTGGTGGAAAAAGGCATGTATCTGCACGCCTCCACCTCTGCGGCCTATTGGGAGTACTGGAATAATATTGATGGCTACAACAATGTCAGTGCCGACGCCGACAACTTTCCGGCCAGCTACAACAAAATCACCACCTCGATTATCTGGGGCGATGGTGCCGTGTTCTCCACCTGGTTTAGTGCTGCCTATGCGCATATTTTGGGTATTCAGGGGCTGCCCTCAAGTCCATTGATACTGCATGTGAGTCAGTATGCGGACTATATGGAAGACTATGTGGCACTGGGGCTCAGCGAGTCATCCAACAACAAGCCATCTGGTCTGGTGGATGATCAGTGGCGGGATCTCTGGTGGAACCTCTGGGCTATGGTGGATGCGGATGCGGCCATCGCAGATTACAACAGCGCGGCAAGCTACACCCCAGAGGCAGGTGAAACCAAAGCCCATACCTACCACTGGATACATACCTTCAGTGCCCTGGGGCAGTTACAGACAGGTACAGGCGCTCTGACCTCGGATTATCCGGGGGCACTGGCCTTTGTAAAAGATGGGGTGACCAGCTATGTGGTCTATAACTTCACCAATCAGGAACTAGCGGTGAGTTTCAGCGATGGACATACGCTGATGGCGGCGCCTCAGGCATTTACCCTGACCAAGGGCAGCCAGTAGGCAGTTAGCGGAGTGAAATAGAGCGCCTAGGCTGCTGTGCTTGGGCGCTGCTTAACCTGCTGATACCAGCGCAGCAGATTGCTGTATTCCTCGGGCACGCTCTTCTTAACCCAGCGGGCAAATTCGACTGCGGCGAAGGCGGTAATATCGGCGACCGAGAAATAGTCGTCCACCATATATTGATTGTTCGCCAAATGGGCTTCAAGGTCAGAGAAAAAATTATCTAGTCGTAGCTTGCCACGCTCAGATAGAGCGGGAATTTGCTCATAGTTATGGGGGCCTGGCATGGCTCGATTAACAAAGCCCGGCGTCGCATTTCTAAACGCTTCCATCACTGCAACCATACCATTGGCCTGCAGCTGGTCATTGACAGAATCTACCCTGGCACGCTCCACAGGATCGCGGCCAAACAATGGTATATCTGGATAAATTTCTTCAAGGTAGCGACAGATAGCCATAACCTGGGTGAGACTGGTGCCGTCGTCTAACTCGAGAACCGGCACCTCGCCCAGAGGGTTAATTTTGCGAAACGCCTCCGACATCTGCTCGCCGTTCATTAGATCGACCTGAACGGTCTCTATCTCAATGCCTTTCTCAGCCATAAGTATGCGTACACGTCTTGGACTGGGGGCTGTTGCGCAATCATAAAATTTCATCTTAAGGCCTCTTATTGCTCTAATTTTTATTTAACGGCACGGCTTGGCAGTTGAAGTAAAGCCAGTCGCTGCTCAATGGCCTGCAGCATCCCAGCACTGTCAAGACCAGTAGCGGCCAGTTGCTGCGGATGGCTGCCATGATCAATAAATTGGTCGGGCAGACCCAGATGCAGCACTGGCATGACAATGCCCTGCTGAGCTAGATATTCACTGACAGCGGCGCCGGCGCCACCGGCAATGCTATTTTCTTCCACAGTGACCAGCAGCTGGTGATCAGCGGCCAGCTGATTGATTAATTCTTCGTCTATGGGTTTTACAAAACGCATATCAGCAACGCTGGCATTTAGGCTGTCGGCCACAGTCAACGCATCGGCCAATCTGGTACCAAAATTAAGTATTGCCACCTGAGCACCGCTGCGACGCATAACCCCTTTGCCCAGAGGCAATGCAGTCATGGTTTTTTCAATCACTGCGCCAGGGCCAGTACCCCGGGGGTATCTGACGGCGGCAGGACCCTGATGGATAAAGCCGGTATACAGAAGCTGGCGGGTCTCGTTCTCATCGGAGGGTGTTATCACCAGCATATTGGGAATGCAGCGCAGATAGCTAATATCATAGGCACCCGCATGGGTGGCACCGTCTTCGCCCACCATACCAGCGCGATCAAGGGCAAACAGCACATCCAGGTTTTGCAGAGCCACATCGTGCACCAGCTGGTCGTAGCCGCGCTGTAAAAAGGTGGAATAAATAGCCACCACTGGCTTGGCTCCTTCGCAGGCCATACCAGCCGCGAGAGTGACCGCATGCTGTTCGGCAATAGCCACATCTTCAAAGCGATCCGGGAAGCGCTCAGCAAAATCATTCATTCCAGAGCCATCGCACATAGCAGGGGTAATACCCACCAGCCGCTGGTCTTTTTCTGCCATATCGCAGAGCCAGTCACCAAACACCTTTTGGTACTTGGGTTTGGCCGGTTTGGTTTGATTGCTGGCCTGAGAGACCGCAGTTTGCACTGGCGGTTTGGGCTCAATTTTATTCAGGGCATGGTAGCCAACTGGGTCGTTTTCTGCCGGCGCAAAGCCCTTGCCCTTGTGGGTAATAATATGCAGCAGCACAGGCCCGTCTATATCTTTAATTTTATTTAAGATCTCCACCAGCATGGGCAGGTCGTGACCATCGATCAGGCCAATATAGTAAAACCCCAGCTCCTCAAAAATGGTAGCCGGCGACACCATGCTCTTCATATATTCTTCGGTGCGGCGTACGAAGTTCTTGGCATGGGGCAGAGATCGCAGTGCTTTTTTGCCGCTCTCGCGGAGATTGGTGTAGAACTTGCTCGACCAGAGCTTGGCAAAATAGGTGGATAGGCCACCAGAGTTGCGTGAGATCGACATCTGATTGTCGTTGAGAACTACCAGCAGATTTTTATCCACATGGGCCGCGTGATTAATAGCCTCAAAGGCCATGCCAGCAGTCATGGCGCCATCACCCATTACAGCGACGGTTCGACGCTCTTCACCCAGTTGATGTGAGGCCATAGCCATGCCCAGAGCCGCACTGATGGAGGTGCTTGAATGGCCAACGCCAAAGGTGTCGTACTCACTTTCCGAGCGCTTGGGAAAACCAGAAAGGCCGTCTTTCTGGCGGATACTCAGCATCTGCTCGCGGCGGCCGGTCAATATTTTGTGGGGATAGGTCTGATGGCCCACATCCCACACCAGGCGGTCATTGGGGGTATCAAAAACATAGTGCAGGGCAACGGTCAACTCGGCCACACCCAGCCCAGCACCAAAGTGACCACCGGTCTTGCCCACACAGAACAACATAAAGGCGCGCAGTTCATCAGTTAGCTGCAGCAGCTCATCCTCTCCAAAATGACGCAGATCTGCGGGCGCGTTAACGCGATCCAATAGCGGCGTATCTGGTCGGCTGAGAGGAATTTCTGTAAATGTTTCTGACATAGCAACTGTATCTTTTATTGAAAGGGGATATTACACCAATTAACCCGGTTAATAAGCCCGATTAACAATAAAACTGGCTAGCTGTCGCAGCGAGTCGGCGCGCTCGCCAAACAGATCCAGGCTGGCCATGCTCTGCTGATACAGGCTGGCTGCCTCGGTGCGTGCCTCCTCCAGCCCCATAATAGAGGTATAGGTGGATTTTTGATTTAGTGCATCGGATCCCTGTTGTTTGCCCAGCTGCTCTGTCGAGCTCTCGACATCGATAATATCGTCCTGAATCTGAAAGGCCAGCCCAATATCGCCGGCAAATTTCTTTAACACAGCTAACTGCTGCTCGCTGGCCTTGGCTGTTGTTATGGCGCCCATTAATACCGAGGCCTCTATCAGGGCGCCAGTTTTATGCCTGTGCATAGTTTTTAACTGCTCAAGGTTTAGGCTCTGGCCTGTTGCTGCCAGGTCTATGGCCTGCCCGGTCACCATGCCACTGCAGCCACTGTAGGTAGCCAGCATAGACAGTAATTTCACCACTAGCTCAGCAGAAATATTCCTAAGTTCGGTCAGCTGCTGAAATGCCAGCGACTGCAAACCATCGCCGGCCAAAATTGCCGTGGCCTCATCAAACTGAATATGGCAGGTGGGTTTGCCGCGGCGCAGATCATCGTTGTCCATAGCGGGCAGGTCATCGTGAATCAGCGAATAGGCATGGATCATTTCCAGTGCAGCTGCCACTCTGGCGGTGTTGTCATCACTTGCGGCAACAGCCTCAGCTGCAGCAAAACACAGCGCCGGGCGCAGGCGTTTTCCGCCATTAAATACAGAGTAGCGCATGGCCGCAAAAAGGGCCTCTGCCGGACCATTGGCAACAGGCAGTATTTGCTCTAGTTGACTGTCAACCTGCTCGCCATAGCTGGCCAGCAGCTGTTTAAGATTATTTGGCATACAGCGCCCTAGTCGTCCGCCTCAAAAGGCTGGCTGACCAGCTCGTCGCCCTGGCGGGTTAACAGCTCAACTTTCTGCTCTGCCTGCTTTAGGGCAGTCTGACATTCTCGAGCTACTTTAATGCCCTGTTCAAAGGACTTTAGCGAATCTTCAAGGCTTAGACTGCCGCTCTCTAGTGACTCAACCAATGCCTCTAGATTTTCCAGTTGCTGCTCAAAATCCACTGCTTTTTTTTCTGTTGCCACAATAAAAACCCACGGTAAAAAGACGGTAAAACTGACCCACCACCCTAACCAACATAGGCAAATGGGTCAATTGTTAAGACAGAGATAAATTGTGCCCTAAGCGCTGCTGGTCGTCTTATTATTAACAGCAGTATGTAAAACAGCCAGGCAGGTTTGACAGGCTGACTTAGTCTGTTCAAAATCAACAGCTAAGGTTGTTAGCGTTGCTTGAGCAGCCAGCAAAATAAACAGTACAGAGGATTAGGAGGACTGAGTCTTCAGAGATCAACACGGACTGACCAGCACAACAGATCGGCGCAGAGCCCCAGTGGTGTGGCTAGATTCACTGGCCCCTGCTGTCAGCTGCCAGTCCGGCCATCATATATTTAAAACCCTGTCGTATAGCGCGATGGGGTTTTTTTGTTTCTAGAGGAGCTAAAATTCAGTGCAGACAAGAATATTGCGGCTTAACCTAGCGGGGCAACCCATCGACTGGCTCAACTGGGAAGAGGCGGTCTGTATCTATGCTCGGGACCTGGTGGTTTGGACCCTCGGCGATACAGTGAGAAAGGTGCATGGTGGAATCTGTCGTCTGACTGGCGAAAGATCGGTAGTGGAGTTACCCAGTATTATTGCCTGTGGCGGCGAACAGCTGGCTAGGCCGCGCTCCAACTACCCCTTAAATAACCCTACCTTATTTGCTCGCGACGGCCATATCTGCATGTACTGCGCTCGAGAGTTTTCCAGCATCCAGCTGACCAGAGATCATATACAGCCAGTCTCAAGAGCAGGCGCCGATCGCTGGGAAAATGTAGTAGCCGCCTGCCGTCGATGCAACCAGCACAAAGCCAACCGGACTCCGGAAGAAGCGGGCATGGAACTGGTGGCACTGCCGTTTAAGCCTAATAATGCAGAGTATCTAGCACTGCTGAATAGCCGCCGCATACGGGGAGATCAGATGGAATTTTTACGCAGCCAGTTTTCCAAGAACAGCAGATTGCTTTAAGAAAACCCCTGCGCAAATGTCATTAGAATCAACGCCGGACAAAAGAACTTCACATACACAGGCCAGATCTTCCAAAACAACCCCTGCTCAACATCCGGGCTGCCACTTTTTAGCTCCTCCAGAATACTATTACGGTAGAAAATCCAACCGGCAAAAATACACAGCATCATGCTGAGAAGTGGCTGGGCACGCTCAGTGGTGAGAGTAATCACAAAGCCAAACAACGACTCAAAGTTAAAGCAAATAGTGGCACTGACAGCAAAAATAGCCAGGCCTACCAGCCAGGTTGCCTTGATACGACTAACCTGATGAGCCTCCACCGCATAGGACACAGGCACCTCAAGCATAGAGATAGAGGAGGTAACCGCCGCGATCGACATCAGCACAAAGAAAGCCAAACCGACCAGTAAACCCGCAGCACCCATGCCATCAAATAGAGCCGGCAACACCTGAAAAATCAGATCCGGTCCGGCAATTAAATTGCCGCTCTCGGCATAAATAGTCACACCCAGATTCTGCGCCACAAAAATAGCCGGTAGCACTAGCAGGCCAGCTAAAAAGGCAACAGAGGTGTCTGTGAGTGTCACCAGGGCGCCCACCACAGGTAAGTTTTCATCAGCCCGAATATAAGAGCCATACACCAGCATGGTTCCCACACCCAGAGACATAGAGAAAAATGCCTGGCCCATGGCGCTGACAATTAACTTGGGATTGGTGATCTGAGAAAAGTCTGGCACCAGATAATGCTTGAGCCCCTCCATGGCACCCTCTTGGGTCAGCACATAGATGATCAGCGCACCCATCAATACAAATAAGGAGGGCATCAAGCGACTGGACCATTTCTCAATACCTTGCACAACGCCAGCACTGATAATTAACACAGTTAATAGTATAAAGAAGGCCGCAAAGCCAATATTGCGCACCAGGCCAAACTCCGTTAGCCAGCTACCTAGAGCATCCAGGCCCATAATCGAAGTCAGCGGCTCTACCATAAAAGCAATAAACCAGCCGGCCACAATGCTGTAAAAGCTCAGAATCAGAGCTGCTGTGACCATACCGCCAATACCGGTCCACTTGCCAATGGTTTTAGCTGTTTGCCCCGGCGAGATAGATTGCAGGGCACTCACCATATTAGCCCGGGTATGGCGACCAATAATCAGCTCCGCCATCATGGCCGGATAGGCCAGTAAAAATGCCAGAATAAGATACATTACCAGAAATGCAGCACCGCCATTCTCGGCGGCATTGGTGGGGAAGCCCCAGATATTCCCCAGCCCAACGGCCGAGCCAGAGGCGGCGAAAATAAAAGCCAGCCGCGAAGAAAACTCACCTCTTTGCATTACAGCATTCCTGTGGTTATTTTTATTAGTCGCTGATTCTAGGGCATTCCAAGTGCAAATTCGACGGTTAAATTGTTTTGACTCAAGTCAGTCGCACATGGCTATGACTGTGTTAGAATCCCGGCCACTTGGGGGCGTTTTGGATTCGACGACGGTTACAAAACCTCCGGTGCATGCCGAGATGGTGACCAATCTCGTTAATCCAAAGTCGCAAACTATTAGTTGCCAACGACGACAACTACGCACTAGCTGCTTAAACCCCAGTGTAGTGCCGTCTGACTGGAGCCGTGCTTATGCGTCCAGAGTTTGACATCCTTCGGGAGAGATAACGCTCAGGCGTCATATCTCATAAGATCGTGATGAAGCTTGTTCGGGGCGGATTCACTAAAAACTTACCGAAATCGTGCGTTGTGCGCCCTGTCAGTCGGGTTGCAGCGCCCTAAAA
>Ga0075468_10000967_pt1 | contig 11939 bp, 11 predicted proteins | sample DEB08_DNA_12_FD_77578 | JGI IMG/M metagenome (GOLD analysis project Ga0075468, IMG submission 77578) | Aqueous microbial communities from the Delaware River and Bay under freshwater to marine salinity gradient to study organic matter... | ecosystem: Environmental > Aquatic > Marine > Coastal ...
GAACTTTGGAAGACTCAGTATGCCCTTACCGAGTTCACTGACCCAACCAACTTCAAGTCTTATGAAGAACTTAAGGCGAAGTTGAACAAGGTTGTAGGAAACGACATTCGTAGCACTGGTGATGATTTTGTCCGTGCTGAACAAGTTGCCTCTCCCCCCAAGTCTGATGTGTCATCACCATCAGCCGCTGAAGCACCCGTCACTGAAGAGGATGGTGAGTCCGGCGATGCCCTCTCGTACTTCGAGAAGTTGGCAAACGAAGGTTGACCATAACTTTCGTAAATCGATGAGAAAAGGGGACTCTTTCGGGAGTCCCCTTTTTTTGTTATCGTTTTCGTGTCATCAAGTCATTAAGAGTGTTATCACGGTCACGGGTCATTATGTCAGTGTAAACGTGTTGACTGTTGTTTACGGTATTGTTCATTGTCTGTGCCATATTCAATCCCTTGTTTTGACCAAGACTTTCCATAGCCATCAAATCTCTTGCTTGTCTATTTTCTCTTACCATATCCAAGTTTGATGTTTGTGCCATTGCAAGTCTACCCGAAAGGTCTATCTCGGGAATCGCATTGAGTTCTGTAAGTTTACCTGTCAGTTCTCCGATAGAGTCCGCAAGGTTCTTTACTGATTCTGCATTCTTGTCGAGCATTGACGCAATCGTGGGACTTCCCAATGACTCGAACATTTGGTCGAAGAATTTAGTGGGGAAAGTAGCATTCTGGAATGCGAGAATCTTTACCATTCCTGCTGATAATTTTCCGAGTGCAGGACCAATGATTGCTATTTGTGGTGCAACGGCAGCAATTCTTTCGAGAATTTGAATTGGGTTAATCTTGGGTTCTTCCTCGATACCAAGAAGTCCCTTGAACCATCCCGTTACGGCTCCAACTGCTCCACCAACCAAGTCTCCGATACCCATCATCTTCTCTGGTGCGTTACCCATAAAGGCTTTGATTGCACCACCAAGTCCTGCAACCACTCCGATGGTTTCGTTCATAGTGGCGGAGTCAATTTGCAAAGCACCAAAGGCTTGAAGAGAATCCATCAAGTCATAGATTCCTGCGGCACCTTCTGCGATGTCTGCTCCAACTTCACCGAACGATGTCAACGCACCAAGCATATCCATTGGAGAAGCGGCGGGTTCACCACCAAACCATCCAGATACCCAGTCAGCAGCCGAACCAACCACATTACCTACACTGGATGCAACTCCTCCTGCTACACTCAGTGCAAGGAACGCTGCCAAGGCAGCCGTGACAGCAATAATACCACCTGCGGCTCCTAGTAGTCCCGAACCACCCACGGAACCAAGTTCAATAAACTTGTCTATGATGTTGACCATAAAGTCGCCGATTGCACCGACAACCATTGAGATTGCAACACCAATATACATCATTCCTTGACCGAAGAATTCTGCGGCTTTACCAAACAACATAAACGCTGCCGCAACTGGAATCAGTGCGACACCGAGTGCGGCGATTACCGCTGTACCGATTAGAATCGGGACGGCTGCGAGTGACATTATACCAGCGACAACTGCAAACGCTGCCAAAGCACCAAGTCCAATGAACACGCTGGCAAAGTCAATGTCTGAGAACATACCAAGAGCGAACGAGAACGGTATGAGTGCAACACCAAGTGCGGCAATCGCAACACTACCCAATATAATTTGGGTAGAGAATTTACCAAGTACTCCTGCCGCAATTGAGAACCCAATCAGTGCAAGACTTCCAAGACCAACACCCTTCCAGTCCACATCTGAACTGAACGAAGCGAGTCCGAACACGAATAGTGGAAGTGCAAGTCCGAGCAATCCAATTGCAAGGATTCCCTTGAATACTTTTGCGTCCCCGAATGCACCAATACCTTTGGCAAGACCAGTGAGTAGTCCTTGAATTCCTTTACCAAGTGCTTTACCTGTCTTCGCAATCGCACCAAGGAAACCACCACCGTCACCGCCACCTTCTGCTTCTCCACCACCTTCACCGCCGCCAAGTGCGTTGATGAGTTCATCGTGTTGTCTTTCTTCTAATCTTCTTTCTTCGCCAGACTCTTCCTTTTCGTCGGAAGCATCGTCCTTCATATTGTTCATCATATCGAAAAGGTAGCCAGGGCTTCGAACTCCAAGTCCCTGAACAATGTTTTTGTTCAGTTCCCGAAGTTCACGAACTTGTTCTTTTGCCTCTTCTGCTATTTGTATTAAGAATGGGTCATCCTCACCCACGCCCGCACTCTTTGCCATTGTAACTGCGTAATCTGCCGCTTCGTTTTCTTCGGCTTTCTCGACGTTATCTTGCTGTTGTTGTTTTGCTTTTTCGAACCTACCACCGACTGCTTGTTTTGCTTCTTTGGATTTTCTTCGAGAACGAATCATTATACCAGCAGTCTTGCCAAGAATACCACCACCAAGAATGTTTTCTGCAAATTTGTCTACTGAAGGAAGTGCGTTTTTGATTTCATTCTTGAGAGTATTGGTAAATCCTGCTACCTGTCCAAATCCTTCATCCATATTTTCAGCGATGAAGTCGAGTCTCTCTGCTTCTTTCTTATCAAGTTTATGAGCAGACTTCTTGATTGCAAGCATTTCACCACGAATGGTCTGTGCTTGCTCCAAGTCAGCAGACATTAGTTCCTGAGACAACTCAAGCATTCTTGTCTCAAGCATCGAACCCATTTCAGTCTGCATAGGTTCGAATTGTTCAATACCCTCACGCATAGTGCGGATATTCTTTTCTGCCATTGTTGCTATGTCAAACTTTGTTCTGTCCGCCCACTTCAGTGTTTCACGGTAAGCGGCATTCATATCATCACTAAAACCAGCAACCGAATCTCTTCGTGCATCCATAAACTGGTCAAGGGATGACTGCATCCCCATAGAGTTTTGTGCAACCTTTTCGAGAGAACTTAAATCAAATCCTCTGAAGAGATTCTGCAAATCTGAAGCGGCATCATCAAACTTAGACGCTGGCTTCTCGAACTTTGCTACGCCTTCGTCTAGTTTCTCTGATACTCGTTTTAATGTTTTGTCTTCGTCTGCCATTGAGATTATCTTCGCCTTGCTGAGTTAATTTGACCCTGTTCCTTTTCCAGTCTTTCGTTTTCTTTCTCAACGAATTCGTTAAGAAGGATTATGTAGATGTCCCTCTCCCAAGGCATTAATGATTCAATCTCGTTCAAACTCCAACCGTGATGCTGTATCATAGCGAAGTTAGACTTCATCATACTAATCAGGTTTATGTGAGAGAGGGCGAGCCGAAAAAATCGTTGAGTCCACTAATTTCAATCTTGTTCTTGTGGTTGTCCTTGGGACAAGTCCACTCAATATCGTGCTTTAGTTTCGGCATATTTTCAAAGAATTCGGTTACCTTCTTAAACTGCTCCTGTGGGAGAGAGTCAATAAATTCGTCTAGTTCCTTTTTGGTGAAATCGTTGTAAACTTGTTCACCATCATAAACGCTTTCGATGCATTTGCTGATAGTGTCAAATATAAATTCTGGTTTAGATTCGTCTCCTGGCTTCATCTCTGACATCATATCCAAGGTTGGATACTTCATCTTGATTCCAATGTCACTTGTCAGAGAGATGTTGAAGTCTACTTTCTTCTTGGGAAATACTACTCCAACCTTTTTCAGGTCTAGTTTCATCTTTACGGGTTCCCCGCACTTTTCACACTTCAAATTGAGTTCAACTGTGTCTTCAACAGACTTGATTCGAAGTTGCAGAAACAGATACTCTACGTCAAACATAGGAAGAGTGTCTACTTTGAGTTTTCCGTCTGTACAGTTTTGAATGAGATTCTTGACTGTTCGGATAACTTCTTTCTGTTTTCCGCTTTCCATAGCCATCAGAAGAAGTTTCTCTTCTTTGACTAGGAATGGACGATAACTTACTTTCTCACTAGTGGAGGGAAGTGTCATTTCATATGTGGGTGTAGCAATTTTTGGTAAAGCCATAATTTAATTCTCCTAATTATTTAAAGTTCTGAACGAGGAATTTCTTGCCATCTTCTGAAAGCAAATTCTACTTCCTGTTTCATATATGTATCTCTTTGGTCATAACCAACTTCAACTTCACCCAGGCTTTTGGGGAAGCACTCTTCAACACGAACGCCGTAGATTGCCTTTTTGTCTCTAGTTTCTCCATCGGACTGTTGTGCTGGATACTGGAATACATAAATGTCACAGGTGTAATCATCATAGTATGCCCAGTCACCGCTCTGTCGGTCGTGGATTATGTTATGCCAGTTTTCGAAAATAGTTCTGAGTCCCATCTCTTCGTCCATTCTGAAAGTGAGTCCGAGGTCACCAGAATAGATTCGTTCATAAGCAAACTCACGAACAGGACCATATACTCGGTTTGGTTGTGTTCCTAGAGAACCAGCGGGAAACTTAGCGGCTTCACAGTGAATGATGAGTTCTCTGGTTGTCGATTGGTCAGCATTAGAGGCTTGGAGAACAGTGTTCCAACCAGGTCCTGCAAACACCACCTCATAGAGATGAGGCTTGACGATTCCACGGAATCCTGCTTTCCAGTCACTGACACTATTTGGTAATTGTGGTGAACCCATTAAGACATTTCCTCCCTGAGAGTATTTTCCCAGATAGCCGTTTTACCTTGTTTCTTAAATCTCTCTACGGGGAGATTAATAGCAATCGGCCAGTCCTCTGCTGGTATATTTATAAGTTTTCCTTGAATTTTTTGCACTTTATATCGGCGAAAACAAGACTTGAATATCTTCCACTGACTATTGTTCTTCATTCTTCCATATGGCAACATAATTCTGTTGTTCTGTCTGTATTTCTGAAGAAGTAGAAACATCTTCAGTCTTCTTTGGGGTGGGAGGTAGTGGAAGTTAATACCAAAAAATGTATCTTTCTCTCTGCTTAACAATAATACCAGAGGGAACGTATCGTAGAAAGGAAGGGTTGCTCTGTACTCTGGTTGGTTATAGAAGAAGAAGTACATTTGACCCAAGAATAATCTAGACCTGCTTCGAGTTGGGTCAGATGCTATCTGGTCGCGTATCTGGTTCATCTCCCCTATTTTTGTATTTCGGTTTATTAACTGCCTGAACCCTTCCCAGTTGTCCTTACCTACACCAGAATCCTCTCGCAGTTTGTGAAAGGATTCGAAAATACTTGAACCAGTTGTTATTTGTTTAGCCACCTGTGAATAGTTCCTTCTCTGTTAGTATCTGAAACTTCCATCCTCTATTCTCAGCAAACTCTTTGGCTGCTTTCCACTTTGCACTATTGATACCCCAAGTTTTGACTTCGTTGATGTACCGTTTTGTTCTTCTCTCTGGTCTCTCTGGAGGACTGCATTGTTTCTTTGGTTTAATTTCAATGAGTCTAGTCTCGACAAATCCACCTTTGTTCTTTGTTTTGATTATGAAGTCAACGAAGTAACGATGATACCTGTTGTCTATGGGAGATTTATATGGAATAAATAGTTCTTCAGAACCCCATTCAATGATGGCATCTTTCTGGTCACAAAACACCATAAAACGGCGCTCCCACAACGAACGATAAATAATATTAGTTGGGTCGCCGATGTACTTCTGGGGATTTTTCGGTTTGAATTTTCCTTTGTATGGCATATATACTATGTAGTAGAAATCCAGCAGGAGAGGTAAATGGCAACAAATCTAGTCAAATTTCCATATGACTTGGGCGAATCGGACGAACACCACCACTTTTTGGTTTTCCGAATTTATTCCAATTCGTCCGCAAGTCTATCAGGAGAAAAGAGAACACAGGCAGGAGATGACATATATGCATCGTCGCCCGAAAGTGAATTGCTTTCTAAATTGGATAACAGTCGTGGGGCAAAACCCAACTATTCGAATGTCGGAGATGTTCCAGACACCTTTTCTCAAGTTGGTGAGAACTTTGATGCCGCTTTGGATATGGCTGTAAGCGACACAACATATCGTCCAGCAGAAAAGGTAAACACCGATGCAATCTATTTGCCATTTCCACAATCAATCAATATGACTGATGGATGGGAATGGGAAACAGTGTCGTTTCAAAAGACAGCATTGGGAGAAGCGGTTAAGGGTGACATTGCAGAAGCGGCAGAAAAAGGCGCTCAGGATATCATTGGTGGTGTTGGTAAACTTGGAATGGAAAATGCAGACAAGTTTATGCAACACGCCGTTCGAAGAGTTACAAACCCAAGAAAAGAATCTATGTTTCAAGAGCCAGCAATGAGAACATACTCTTTCGAGTTCGATTTTGCTCCCCGAAACAAAAGAGAATCTGAAAATGCCCAAAAGATAATTCAACTCTTCAAGTATCACGCTTCTCCAGAATTGTATGCGGGAGACAATGCACTCTACAACTACCCATCAGAGTTTCAGATTTACTTTGTTTCAAACGGTAGCGAAAACCAATACATAGGTAAGATTGACAGGTGTGCTTTGAAAAGTTGCGGGGTAAACTACACCAACGCAAATATGTGGTCTGCCTTCAAAGATACAGGCGCACCAACTCACTTGAAAGTTTCACTAGAATTCACGGAACTCACACTACAGTCCAGAAACAGTCTGATGAAGATGGACGGTATGGAGGACGAGGGCGAACCCTCAGAAGGTTAATATGTTCTTTAGTAAATTTCCATTAATTACATACGATATAAACAAAGACGGCACTCGAAAGGTTGCTGTCGATATTCTGAAGCGAGTTGCGTTTCGTCAAAGTGTATCTGGACAGATGAATCTCTTTAGAGAGTACGCTGTACAAGAAGGCGAAACTCCAGAAATCGTTGCAACCAAATTCTACGGTTCTGCAAAACTACACTGGATTGTTTTGCTGATGAATGAAATTATTGACCCTTACTATAAATGGCCATTAAGTTCAAATACCCTTGATGATTATGTTGCGAAGAAGTATCCAGACAAGGCATATTACTTAGGCAATAATCCAAGTTTATATTTTGCAAAAGATGAAGAAGTGTATGTTAATGGAAGCAAAACAACAAGAGGTCTTGTTAAGTCATATGACCCAACCTTCAGAAAATTAAACCTCTACAATGTTGAAGGAACAATATCTGTAGGTGATACGTTGGTAGGAAAAAGCAACGGAAGCACTGGAGAACTCACACGACTTGTTGATTTGAATTCTCAATCCGTGCATCACTTTGAAGATGCAAGCACCGCATATCTTTATAATGAAATTGACCCACTGGCTACTCCTCCCGTAAACGGACAGCAAGTTGCAATCGGCAACACTGGTGATGCATTTAGTACTACCACTGCGGCTACCTTTGCTAACACGGTTCTTTACGCTTATGTTAATAGTTTAGACGGAAGCATAAGCACACACAGTGTTGTGACAAATGAAAAGTATGAAAGAGATTTAAACGAATCAAGAAGAACCGTGAAGATTCTGAGAGATGAATATGTAACAGCAGTAGTAGATGATTTTGCGAGGGTACTCAAGTGACATTAGAAGACGTAAGAGTGAAAGGTGTTCAACAGTGGCAGAAGGCTAACGAACAAAAAACAAACAATGAGGGTTACGCCGGTGACAATGACTATAAACTAAAGAGAATGGAAATTACTTCTGCCTCTGGTGGTCAAGTGGATATTATGGGTATCTTCGTTAGTATGAAAATTTATGAAGACCTTTTCAGTAATACTATGTCTTGCACTCTTACTTTTCAGGACACCAACAACCTTGCAAGACTCCTTCCGATTATTGGTCAACGTGAAAAATTAGTTGTTGAGTTTAGAATTCCCTCAGAGGAAACAGACTCTGTAATTTTTGAATTTGATATCTTCCGCGTTTCTGTGAAGAACATTTCTACTGTTGGCAAAAAACAATTGGTCAAAGTGAGTGGTGTTGCTTCTGAGCAATTCAAAAACGTACACACCAAGATAAGTCGTTCTTACTATGATACGATTGACAAAATGATAAGCGGAATGTTTAGTACATATTTGGAAAGTGGTGGAGAAGGCGAACAACACAAACTAAACATCGACGTTGAAACCGACACAGAAAAACGAAAGTTCATAATTCCAAACTGGCATCCTTTTGATGCCATTAACTGGTTGATGACAAGGGCACAACCCAAAGACAAACCTACCGCCTGCAATTACCTATTCTATCAGGACAGAGATGGTTTTCATCTGAACACTCTTGATAATTTGTTCTTGGAAAAAACTCCAAAGCAACAGTACAGATATATGCCAAGAAAATATCGTGAGAGGCCTGGAAATTTCCGTGACCCTGGCTTTGAAATGAGAAACATACAGAGACTCACGATAACAGAGCCTGGAAACAGACTAGACGAAACCGTCAAGGGGATGTATGGTTCTAAACTTCTAACACACGATATTGTTCGTAAAGAATACGAGTTCACAGAATATTCACTTGCAGACAATTTCAAAGATACCACTCACGTTCCTCAACCAGATAAAGAATCATATCCAATCGCAGTGGCGCTTGATACTTTCAGCACGGAACCAGACACCGTGTTTAATTTCTGTCCAATACACAAAACTCTCAATCAAGAAAATGAATTGTATGGTGGGGATACAGTGGAACAGAATGAAAAATATTCACAGTGGTTATTGAGAAGAAACTCAATGACGAGACAGATTGGAAGTATGATTATCAACGTACAAGTCTCTGGCGACTCAAGAAGAAAATGCGGAGATATTGTTAATTTGAAAGTAACTCCTTTGCAGCCTGGTTCAAAGGAAGACCAACAACTTGATAAATACATTACAGGTAATTACTGTGTGACATCTATTAAGCACAACTTAACTCCTGAAGGTTACCTGATGGATATGGAACTCAGTAAAGATAATATGAACGATAACTATCCATCAGAGTCAAGATTCTTAAAACAGATTAAACAAAACTACGAGAATCAATGAGGAAAATGAACAATGCTTAACTTCTCACAACACGAAGAATTAACTGAAGGACTTCAACTTCTCAACGAAAAAGAAATCGTTATTGCCAATGGTGCAAACTATGGGCAAATTGTTTTCTTGGTTGGTGGTGCAGGCAGTGGCAAAGGTTACGCCAAAAGTCACTTTATGCAGGGTAATAAGTTTAAGAACCGTGACGTTGACGAGTGGAAAAAAGCGTTCCTTCGTATTGCCGCAATGAAGGACAAGTATCCAGAACTTAAGGCTCTTGATTTGCGTGTACCCGATGATGTTACAACTCTTCATATGTGGGTGAAAGAAAAGGGAATCAAAAACAAGACTCTTGACTTGCTTCTAACAGACGCACGAAAAGGAATCCTTCCAAACATTATCTTTGATATTACATTTAAAGATAAGAGTGACATCTATAATCTTCTCCCAATATTGAAAGAAGTTGGATACGAACCAAAAGGAATTCATATCGTTTGGGTTCTAACCAACTACTCCATTGCAGTAAAACAAAACTCGAAGAGAGATAGGGTAGTACGAGATGATATTATGCTCGACACTCACTCTGGTGCATCAAACAATATGTTCCAAATGCTTCGAAGTGGTACACCAAGCGAAATTGACGGAGCAGTTCATATCATTCTGGGTGGTGCGAAGCACACTGTATTCTACAAAGACGCAAATGGAATGGATATCGATGGAGGTCCTAACCAAACAGGCAGAGTAGTAATCAAAGACTTCAAGTATCTTACTTTGAAGTTGCCTGGAAAAAAGATGACAACCGATGCAGGGCTAAAAGACCAAGCATACCAATGGATTATTGACAACGCTCCAAAGAACTTTGGAAAGGGTGCGTACTCCAACAAGGGAATCTTCCAAGCGAGTGCCGAAGTGAAGGAAGCATACCAAGACGAAAAGGAATTCCTCCCACCAAGAATTTACTGTGATATGGACCAAGTTCTCTGTGCATTCTTGAAGGGAACAGAAGACGCACTTGGTAAATCATATGCAGATAAGGAATATTGGAATTCACCCGAAGCAGGAAACAAGAAAGAAGAACTTGCGAAAGCCGCACCAAATCTTTTCCGTGACTTGGATTGGATGCCAGACGGAAAGAAACTATACGACTTCATTCGCAAGCACGACTTGCACATTCTCTCTGCCTATCCAACTTGGATGAAGGATGGTAAGAAAGATAAGATGACTTGGTTGAACAGACACACTCGAATTGCAAAGAACAATATCAATCTTGTACAAAGAGCAGACAAGAGAAAGTTTGCAGTTGACGAACGAGGACACCCTGCTGTTCTAATCGACGACCATATCAAAAACATTAAGGAGTGGAGAGCCGCTGGTGGGATTGGCATTCATCACACAAGCACCGCAACCACAATCGCAAAACTCAAAAAAATGGGATTCTAAATTATGCAAGAATTTATGGGTAAAGATGGATTTGTCTGGTGGCAGGGCGTTGTTGAAGATGTCGATGACCCACTGAAGTTAGGTAGATGTCGTGTTCGATGTTTGGGCTGGCACACCGACGATAAAACACTAATCAAAACAGAAGACTTACCGTGGGCGCACCCCATTCAACCAATCACCAGTGCCGCTATTAGTGGTATGGGATTTTCGCCTACGGGGTTGGTTCCAGGCAGTTGGGTGATTGGTTTTTTCCGAGATGGTGAGAATGCACAAGAGCCAGTGATGATGGGTTCGATTGGTGGTATACCCGAAAAAACTCCAGACGCGGAAACTGGTTTCAACGACCCACGAACCGACGAAGAAAAGAAACTCGACCCAAGAGGAAATATGCTGGGTAAGGGTCAGAAGAAACAAATCTATTACAAAGATGGTCGTGGAGCCATTGTTGTCAACAACAGTATGGGTGAAAATTATCCAAAGGGTTGGTGTATAGAGGAAGCAGACACTAACCGTCTGGCAAGAAACGAAGAAATCGATGATACGATTGTCCAGTTGAAGAAAGATAATGTTGACAAAGATGTTCCTACTGCTGATATGACTGCACAGTCGGTAAAGGCAGGAATCAGTAAACAGTCTACTGCATCTACTTCTGAGGCGGGAAAATGGACGGAACCAAAGACTGCCTATGATGTGAAGTACCCACACAACCACGTTTACGAAAGTGAATCTGGACACACATTTGAAGTGGATGACACACCAAACAGAGAACGACTTCACCGTTACCACCGCACAGGAACATTCGAAGAAATTCATCCAAATGGAGATAGAGTTCTTAAAGTTGTAAGAAACGATTACACTGTGATTCTAAAGAACGAGTGCATCCACATTGATGGATGGACAAATGTTACAATGGATAAGGCGTGTAAGATTTTTGTGAACGCAGACAAAGAAGACGGAAACCACTTAGACATTCACGTTGGCAACAAAGCAAATCTAAATATCGAAGTAAATGAAGGTGAGATTAATACGAAGATTGGAAAGGGTGATATGAATGTGGAACTTGCAGACGGAAGTTTCTACACTCACGTTAATGGCGACTTTGAACATTACGTTTCGGGTGATTACAATCTGAGAGTTGACGGACAACTCCGAACACAATCAGGAAAGAACACATATATGAATGCAGGACCAGACATTCATCTCAACCACCCAGGCTTCGGATAAGGAGAAATAAATGGTATTTGATTCAGGATATAGCGACCTACCAAGAAACATCACACCAAAGTTTGATGTCCCAGATATTCCAACTGCGGACTCGATTATCAATCTTGGAAATGCGGCGGGAGTTGTAACCAGCCATCCTCTTTGTGATAAGAATCTCTTGAAAGACATTGATGGTGTTGCGAGTCTTGCGAGTCTACCAAGTGTTCCGAATCTAGAAGATGTTCTCAACGCTTCTGGTATTCCACAGATACCAGAGAAACTTGACCCTAAATCAATGTTTACTGGTGTACCAGAGTTCACAGGACTCCAAGATATTCCTGGCATTCCAGACTCGGTGGCAGATAAACTTACAAACATAGATTTCAAAAATGAAGCAAAAGCATTAGCAGATGACGTACTAAAT
>Ga0075468_10000978_pt1 | contig 11898 bp, 9 predicted proteins | sample DEB08_DNA_12_FD_77578 | JGI IMG/M metagenome (GOLD analysis project Ga0075468, IMG submission 77578) | Aqueous microbial communities from the Delaware River and Bay under freshwater to marine salinity gradient to study organic matter... | ecosystem: Environmental > Aquatic > Marine > Coastal ...
ATCTGACGGCACTTCCTTCATCGAGAGCTTAATTCGTCCACGCTCAACATCCAGGACAATAACCTTTACGATCTGACCTTCAGAAAGGTAATCCGTCACTTTCTCAACGCGCTCGCTGGCGATCTGAGAAATGTGAACCAAGCCATCCTTTCCAGGCAAAATGTTCACAAAGGCGCCGAAGTCTGCAATTTTTACAACTTTACCGTTATAAATTTGACCGACTTCAGCCTCGGCGACAATACCTTCGATCAATCGAACCGCTGCATCTCTAGACTCAACACCCTCACCAAAAATTGTGATCGTGCCGTCGTCATCAATATCAATCGATGCACCCGTTTCTTCGGTAATCGATCGGATGGTTGCACCACCCTTGCCAATGACATCCCGAATCTTGTCAGATTCGACTTTCATCGTGACCATCGCCGGCGCATTATCTGAAACCGTTTCTCGCGACCGGCCAATGACCTTGTTCATCTCATCCAATATATGGAGTCGAGCATCCCGCGCCTGTTCAAGCGCCGTTTCCATGATCTGTTCAGTAATGCCTTGGATCTTGATGTCCATCTGAAGCGCCGTGACGCCCGTTTGCGTGCCGGCAACTTTAAAGTCCATGTCACCCAAGTGATCTTCATCCCCAAGGATATCCGTCAGGACCGCAAAGCCATCATCTTCTTTAACCAGCCCCATCGCCACACCGGCAACGGGTGCTTTTAAGGGCACGCCCGCATCCATTAACGCAAGACTTGCGCCACAGACTGAGGCCATAGAGGAAGAACCGTTCGACTCAGTGATTTCAGACACAACCCGAGTGGTATAAGGCCAGTCCTCAAAACTGGGCAACACCGCGGCAATGCCCCGTCGAGCTAACCTGCCATGACCGATCTCACGACGCTTCGGGCCACCCGAGAATCCAGTTTCGCCGACGCTGTAGTGTGGGAAATTGTAATGCAACATGAAATGATCACGGTAGGAGCCTTGCAGCGCATCGATGATCGCTGAATCTCTGGTTGAACCGAGGGTTGTCGTAACAAGTGCTTGGGTTTCGCCCCGCGTGAATAACGCCGAACCGTGCGTCTTCGCAAGCACCCCAACTTCAACTGCAATGCCTCGAACCGTCTTAGTATCGCGTCCATCAATTCGAGGCTCGCCGGCAATGATCGCGCGCCGAACGGTCTTCTTCTCGATGCTGCCAAAAATACCACCCACCACGTCTGCTGAAGGCCCACCTTCTTGAACAAATTGCGCCATCGCCGCATCTCGCAGGACTTGCAACTGATCTTGCCGGCTCATCTTTTCAGTAACCCGGTAAGCTTCAGCGATTTTTTCAGCGGAAAACTCGGTCATTTCAGCAACCAAAGTCGCATCGTTTTCGGCGAGCGTCCAATTCCAAGCATCAACGCCAACCTCAGCGCAGAGCTCTTGGACTGCCTTGACGACAACTTGCATTTCCTGATGAGCAAAGAGTACCGCGCCTAACATCTGGTCTTCAGTTAGCTCTTTCGCTTCCGACTCAACCATCAGGACAGCCGATTCCGTACCGGCAACAACCATATCCAAATGTGAGTCTTTCAGTGCTTCATACCCTGGATTTAAAAGATATCCGGTTTCCGTAAAACCCACCCGAGCCGCACCGATTGGTCCTGCAAAGGGAATCCCAGACAGGCTAAGCGCTGCCGAGACACCGATCATCGCCGGAATATCCGCATCCATATCTTTTTCAACCGAAACAACCTGACAGGTCACCTGGACTTCGTTCATAAAGCCTTTTGGAAACAAAGGGCGAATTGGACGATCAATTAACCGTGACGTTAGGGTTTCTTTTTCAGAAGGGCGCCCTTCACGCTTGAAAAACCCGCCGGGGATCTTACCGGCCGCATAGGTTTTTTCTTCGTAGTTGACGGTTAAGGGAAAGAAACTCTGATGTGGATTGGCTTCTTTACGACCGACCACAGCAACCAAGACCGAGGTTTCTCCGACCGATACTAAGACCGATGCGGACGCCTGTCGCGCAATTCGACCGGTTTCGATGATGACTTCTTGGTCACCATAGGTAAACTTTTTTCTAACTGGATTCACATTATTCTCCATTCATAACGGCTTGATTTATCGGCGCAGACCTAATCTCTTAATCAACTGTGCATACCGACCGGTATCTTTACTCTTCAGATAATTTAAGAGCTTCCTTCTTTGACTCACCATTCTGAGCAGACCAATTCGAGAGTGATGATCATGCTTGTGAGCCTGAAAATGACCTTGTAGCTTCTCGATATTCGCCGTCAATAGCGCAACTTGCACTTCGGGTGAACCGGTATCCGACTCTGATGTACCGTAATCTTTTACGATTCCTGATTTTTCTTCATTTGATAAAGCCACGTGGCCTCCTTTTTCTTAATATGCAGTTGCGTTATCGCAACTCCTTTCGTTGAACAGGTGTATCCACGCATATTTGCAGATACCCTATCGTTGTTACGTCGCGATTAATCGCCGCGGCGCAATCTTGCCATCATCGAGGATCTCCCCGACACCGACAAAAATCTTGTCATCTGTCGCCTCAGAATAAACTGAGACTAATCCTTCATCTTTAACGCCTGCAATTTGAACCGGTTGTCCCTGCACAAAATAGCTAGCGGTTAATGCGGTCATTTCAACCACCGGATAATCCGCAACCGCCGCTGACACGGGTAGCAAGGTCTCATCCAACCCGCGCTCACCGTTTTCTGCCTTTAGATCTTCAAGACCTTCCAGCGTGCAGGTTTCTTCAATGGCAAAGGGTCCGGCCTGCCTGCGTCTTAGCCCAACAACATGCGCGCCACACCCAATCAACTCACCAATATCTTCAGCAAGTGAGCGAACGTAGGTTCCTTTGGTACAGGAAATATCCAAAACCCACTGATCTTGTGTCCGTTCAATCAGCGTCAGCGCCATGATGGTCACGCGTCTTGACTTACGCTCTACTTCTATTCCTTGCCGGGCTAGCTTGTAAAGCGGCTGCCCATTCAATTTTATCGCCGAATACATGGAAGGGATCTGGTCTATCTCACCTCTAAACGAGTTTAGATAAGATTCGATCGCTTCATCCGTTAGTTCGGGTACGCTCCGTTCATGAACAATGTCACCCTCGCTATCGCCAGTTGTGGTGCGAACCCCTAACTGGATCGTCGCGATGTAACCCTTGTCGGCGTCCAAAAGAAACTGAGAGAACTTGGTTGCTTCCCCAAAACAAATTGGGAGGACGCCCGTTGCGATGGGGTCTAGACTACCGGTGTGGCCCGCTTTTGCTGCGCCATAGAGGTACTTTACCCTTTGGAGAGCGCCATTTGACGTTATTCCAGCTGGTTTGTCCAGCAACAATATGCCGTCTATGACTCGGCCCTTGCGTCGACTACGGCCCAAAATCTTCTTCCTCTTGGCGCGGTCGAGCCTTGCGGTCAGCCATTAATGCTCGGGTTATTTTTTCACCCTGAACCAAACTCGCATCATAACTAAAGCGCAGTTTTGGTGTAATGCGAGTGCTCAACTGCCTTGCTAAGAGCTTCCTCAAAAAACTACTGGCATTGCCAAGCAATTGTCCGGCTTCTTCAGCATGATCGTCGGGAAAGACCGTAAAAAAAACCTCTGCATAGGCAAGGTCTTTGGAGACTCGAACATCGTTGATCGTCACCATGCCAAGCCGAGGATCTTTCAGCTCTTTATGAATCAAAACCGCCAAAATCTTTTGGATTTGCTCAGCAACTCGATCGGTTCGCTTAAAATGTGCGTCCATTTCAGTTTTATCGGCAGTATTACAACTGCCGCGCGACCTCACGGGTATCAAACACTTCGATCTGATCTTTAACGCGAACATCGTTATAGTTTTTCACGCCAATACCGCACTCGGTACCACTGCGAATGGACTCGACTTCATCCTTAAAGTGCCTGAGGCTTTCAAGCTCACCTTCATAGATCACAACATGATCACGCAACACGCGAATCTTCTTCCGCCGATGAACCGTGCCTTCGATCACCATACAACCAGCAATTGAACCGAACTTCTTGCTGTCAAAGACATCTCTGACCTCAGCAATCCCCACAATATCTTCTCGAATCTCTGGCGCCAGCATGCCGCTCAGAGCATCTCTAACATCATCCACAAGATCGTAAATGACTTTGTAATATCGTAGATCCAAGCTTTCTGCATCAACCAAGCGTTTTGCTGAGGACTCTGCCCGAACATTAAAGCCGAAAATAACCGCTTGCGCGGTTAATGCATAGTTCACGTCATTCTCAGAGATACCGCCCACGCCGGAGGAGATGACATTGACCTTAACTTCATCGTTTCCAAGGTCATGGAGTGCCGAAACAATGGCTTCAAGCGACCCACGAACATCGGCTTTCACAACAATATTGAGTGATTGCACCGCTTGAGCCCCGAAATTCTCCAACAAGTTGTCCAGAGAAACCACGGGCGTTGCAAGCCGTTCAGTCTTCAGCTTTTCACGCCGAAACTCTGCCACTTCTCGTGCAGCTTTTTCGTCTTTCGTCACAGTAAACGGATCACCCGCCCCAGGTGTACCATTCAAACCCTGAATAGAGACCGGGGTTGCAGGACCAGCAGATGCCAGCGTTTGTCCATTCTCATCGGTGATGGCGCGAACGCGTCCAAAGTTCTCACCCGCAACCACAATATCGCCGCGGGACAAAGTACCGTTTTGAATCAATAACGTGGCAACAGAGCCTTTTCCTTTATCAAGCCGAGATTCAATCACAACACCCTGCGCTGGACCTTCTTGCACGGCCGTCAATTCAAGCAATTCCGCTTGCAGAAGCACGGCCTCGAGCAGCGCATCGACCCCATCGCCCGTTAACGCTGAAACTGGCAAGAACTGTGTGTCGCCTCCCCAGTCTTCAGGGATCACATTTTTAGCAGCCAACTCGTTTTTTACACGATCGATGTCGGCCCCTTCTTTATCCATTTTATTGATCGCAACCACCAAAGGCACACCTGCACTCTTGGCATGGTTAATGGCTTCTTCGGTTTGCGGCATCACGCCGTCATCGGCTGCAACAACCAAGATTATGATATCGGTTGCACTTGCGCCCCGAGCACGCATTGCGGAAAACGCAGCGTGTCCAGGTGTATCAATAAAGCAAATCTCACCGAGCTTGGTCTTAACGCGATAAGCACCGATATGTTGCGTAATGCCGCCGGCTTCGCCGCCCGCAACTTCAGCACTTCGAATATAATCTAAGAGTGACGTTTTTCCATGATCAACATGCCCCATTACGGTGACAACGGGCGATCGTGCTTCGGCTTCAGAATCATAAACCAGGGCTTCTAACAAAGACGTTTCAACCTCATTTGCATCCAACAATTTTACTTTGTGGCCGAACTCTTCAACCACCAAAATAGCCGTTTCTTGATCAATCGTGGCATTTATATCCGCCATGACCCCCAGCCCCATCAAATACTTGATCACGTCTTTTGCTTTAATCGACATCCGCTGCGACAGCTGCGAGATTCTAATGGACTCACCCACTTCGACTTCTCTGACTTGATCTTGGGTCGGTGCGTTAAATTTGTGTCGTGGCCCAGCCTTCGGTGCCGCGGCACGCTTAGATCGCCCAACACCTGTTAAGCCAAGCGTAGTCGGCGTCAAGTCATCTTCAAGTTCGGCGCCTGGGGCGATCAGGATGTCATCGACTTCTTCGACGAGAAGCTCTTCTACACGCTTTTTACGATTACCATGCTTGGCTTTCTTCTGCTGAATCTCATCAATATCAATCTCTTTCCGATCGCGCTTGTCTTTACGAGAACCCGCCTTATCGTCAGATTCTTTTGTCGCATCCGGCTTAGTCGATTTTGCTTTAAGGACTTCGGCTTGTTTGGCTTTTTCTGCGGCCTCTGCCGCTGCTTTTTCTTCACGTTCTTTTAAAACATTTTTGCGCGCTTCAGCTTCTTTTTCAGAGGCGATAAAAGCCGCTCGACGAATCGCTTCAGGATCCATTGCCTTCGGCGCTGCATTAACTTCAGATTCACTTTCAACTTCAACCGTCTCGATTGCCTCAACGGTTTCAACGGTTTCAGCCACGACTTCTTCAACAATCTCCGGCGCAACCTCTGCTGCGACCTCAGGGATCACCTCAGGGATCACCTCCGCGGTGACATCAGCATCCTCCCGACGCACGTAGGTTCGCTTCTTACGAACCTCAACGTTTACGGTCCGACCACGCCCTGCGCTACCGCCCGCCTTGATCGTGCTTAAGGTACGGCGTTTAAGCGTGATTTTTTTAGGACCATCTGTCTCTTCACCATGACTTCGCTTGAGGTATGCAAGCAACGACTCTTTCTGCGCCTCTGCCACAACATCTGTTTCAGCGGCTTGAGGCAAGCCCGCGTCTTTCATTTGCTGTAGCAAACGGTCAACGGGCGTTCCTACTGCTTCTGCCAGCTGTTTTACCGTTGTCTCAGCCATCTTTATTCCCCTTGTTGCTAGTGCTAAGCGTTCGTTACTCGAACCACGGCGCACGAGCCGTCATAATAATTTCACCCGCCATCGCTTCGGTCATAGACTCTATTTCTATAATGTCATCGACCGCTTGTTCTGCGAGGTCTTCCATCGTGATAATACCCATCGCCGCCAGATCATAGGCTAACTTCGTTGTCATCCCATCCATTGTTAAAAGGTCTTCTGCAGGCTCTTGGGTAATCCGGTTTGCTTCATCAGCCAACTCACGATTGGTGATGGTATTCCTAGCCCGCGTCCGTAACTCCTCGACAATGTCGATATCAAATCCTTCAATCGCCACCATTTCATCAATGGGGACATAGGCTATTTCTTCTAAAGAGGTAAAACCCTCTTCGAGTAGAACGATCGCGACATCTTCATCAACATCCAGCTGCTCCATGAAATTGGTAACAACCGAGCCAGCTTCTTGCTCTTGTTTCTCAGCAGCCTCAGCTTCGGTCATTATATTCAGCGACCATCCGGTCAATTCACTGGCTAATTTAACATTTTGACCACCCCGTCCAATCGCTTGGGCTAGGTTATCTTCAGATACCGCAATATCCATACTGTGGGTCTCTTCATCGACCACTATCGAAACCACCTCAGCCGGCGCCATCGCATTGATGGCCAGCTGCGCAATGTTGTCATCCCAAAGCACGATATCAATTCGCTCATTGCCGAGTTCACCCGATACGGCTTGAACTCTAGAGCCGCGCATCCCCACACAAGCGCCCACAGGATCAATTCGACCGTCGTTGGTTTTAACCGCAATTTTTGCCCGAGATCCAGGATCTCGCGCCGCGCCAAGAATCTCAATGATGCCATCGGCGACTTCTGGTACTTCTATTTTGAACAGCTCTGTTAACACTTCGGCGGAGGTTCTGGTCATTGCTAATTGCGGACCACGCGCTTCTGGACGAACCTCCTTTAACAGCGCTCGGAGTCGGTCTCCTATTCGGAAAGTTTCTCTCGGCACCCACTCTTCGCGAGGCAATATCGCCTCTGCATTATTACCAAGATCTATAATGACCGCTTCTCGCGTCACTTTCTTGACTTGTCCGTTGAGTAGCTCCCCAATCCGATGGCGATAGGCTTCAACCACTTGGGCCCGCTCGGCCTCACGAACCTTTTGAACGATCACTTGCTTGGCTGCTTGGGCGGCAATACGACCGAATTCAACGGAATCGATCGCGATCTCATAGATATCGCCCGCAGTGAGCCCAGGCTGCAACTCAACTGCTTGCTCAATGGTTAACTGCGCGTCTTCAAACTCAACCAGCTCATCATCCGCCATCACAGTCCAACGCCTGAACGAATCATAGAGACCCGTTTCTCGGTCAATCGCAACCCGGACATCCGCTTCTTCGGAATAGCGCTTCTTGGTTGCGGTGGCTAGTGCAACTTCCAGCGCATCAAAGATTATTTCTTCTGAAACGCCCTTCTCGTTCGAAACGGACTCAACCACTAACAGGATTTCTTTACTCATGAATCGATCTCATCTTCATGCGAGACTCTCGCTATTATACTTACATCAATACTCGCGCTCGCTCGATGCTGTCCATCGGCAGCACGATCTCTTGCGCATCATCAACCCGGATCACAACCTCTTCGTCTTCAAGTCCACACAACAACCCTTTAAACTTACGCCGGCCATCAAACGCCTGGCGCAGGGTTATTTGAACCTTCTCCCCTTTACACACATTGAAGTGCTCGGGCTTAAATAAACGCCGCTCCACCCCAGGCGATGACACCTCCAACATGTACTCGCCAGGGATTGGATCTTCAACATCCAAAATCGCGCTCACCTGGCGGCTGACACGTGCACAGTCATCAACGTTAATCCCATCGGCAGATTCGATATAAATTTTCAAAACCACCTGCCGACCCTGTTGCAATTTTTCAATGCCCCAGAGCTCACACCCCAACTCCTGAACCACCGGCTCGATCAACTTGCTTAAGCCCGTCTCACCCATGATGGTCCATTTCCCCTAAAAAAAATGGGCCTACTTGCCCACTTCGTTTGCCGCACCAAAGACGGCTACATGTCCATTCCAACTCTCTGACACAAACCCAGAAGACTTGAAACAAAAAGCCCCAAAATGGGGCTTTCCTTAAAGTGGTAGCGGGGGCAGGATTTGAACCCGCGACCTACGGGTTATGAGCCCGTCGAGCTACCAGACTGCTCCACCCCGCAACTACAAGGGCCGCTATTATAGGTTTACACACTACAGTGGTCAACCTATATTACGGAAACACTGCCCTTTTCGTGTTTCCACATTACCTTAAAAATCAGATGGTGCCGAAGAGAGGACTTGAACCTCCACGGGGTTTCCCCCACTAGCCCCTCAAGCTAGCGTGTCTACCAATTCCACCACTTCGGCTAAACTGCTTATAACTCAGGTATCTCAGATTGATCCCTCGCGTTCGAGCTCGCAGGCACCTCGATCGCTTGAATTTGAGGAATACCCTGATTACTCATCGTTTCTGAGCGCTGCTTGGCAACATACGCCAACCCAAAGCTCGTTATAAAAAAGGCGATTGCAATCCAGGTTGTGAGTCGCGTCAGAAAATTACCTGCGCCGCCACTCCCAAACACCGTGTTCGAGGCACCGCCACCAAATCCGGAGCCCATGTCAGCCCCTTTGCCCTGCTGAATCAGTACCAGGCCAATCACAGACAACGCGGCGATTACGTGGACCACTAATACCAATTGCTCAAATAAATCTAAATCCATCATTGCTCTTCTCAACCTCACGACTAGACCGCCGCGTTCGCCTCTAAACCAATTCTTTTGGGATCACAGCGTCATACCGACCCAGCGACTTGCGCACATAGTTGCCTGAATCCAAGTGCCTCTAACGATGCTCCCCCAACCAAAACACCATCAACATCCGGCATCCTCATCAACGCGTTCGCATTATCCGCGTTTACACTGCCTCCGTACAAGACCCTAAGCTCAAGTGCCTCAATTTCACACCGTGCCGCCCGCTTTAACGCCTCGTGGACTTCTTGAGCGATCTCTGGCGAGGCTTCTTCGCCCGTGCCAATCGCCCAAACCGGCTCATAGGCCACCACAATTAACGGCGCTAACGCCCTTGGCACACCGTTTAATACCTCTGTAAGCTGACGACTGACAACCTCTAAGGCCTTACCCGCCTGCCGCTCTTGTAAACTCTCGCCGACGCAAACGATAGGGCGAATTCCGACTTCCAAACAAGCCTTAGTCTTCGCAAGCACCAACTCATCGGTTTCCGAAAAGTGTTGCCGACGCTCAGAATGGCCCACCAAACACCAACCGACGCCCATCTCGACCAACATACTGGCACTCACTTCACCCGTGTAGGCCCCAGATTTTAACCAGTGGACATTTTGACCTGCCCATTCAACTTGCGTATTACCAAAGCCCTTGGTTAAGGACAAGTACGGTGCTGGTACCGCCAGAACCACAGTCGCCTCGGCTAGACCACCGACTTCCTGAACAACCGCTCGCAAGAGCTGTTCGGAGCCATTCATTTTCCAATTCGCCACCACCAAAGGACCCACTATGGTCACCTCTTTTACCGGCTAACCTTTTTGCTCGGCTATTGCCCCTTAAACCATGTTACGTCATCCGCAGACCTACCTGGCGCGGGCGGCGAATGTTAACGAACCTCTGTCTAAGTTTCAATCCTCGCTTGCAGCAACCACTGCCGCTAATTGCGCCGCAAGCCGCTTCACTTGAGGCGCATCTTCTCCCTCCACCATGACTCGAATCAACGGCTCGGTTCCCGAAGGCCTTAATAGGACTCGGCCTTTATCACCCAACACAGCGTCGACGTCACGCACGGCGGATTGAACCGCGTTATTCTCCATCACCTTTGCGCTGTTCGCTGGGACATTAATCATCACCTGCGGGAATTTCGTCATGGCCCCCTTCAGGTCAGCCAGCGTCTTACCTTGATCTGTGATTGCGCGGAGCACCTGCAATGCAGACACCACGCCATCACCGGTTGTTGCCTGATCGAGACACAGAATATGGCCAGAGCCTTCACCACCCAGATGCCAGCCTTCCTGTAAAAGCTTAGCAACAACATAACGATCCCCGACCTGCGCCCGTGCAAAGGCAATGCCTCGGTCTTTTAACGCAACCTCAAGGCCTAAATTACTCATCAGCGTCCCCACAACGCCACCTGTTAAAAGTCCTTTCGCCTGCTGATGCAGCGCAATGATCAACAACAACTCGTCGCCATCGACGACCTCACCTAGGTGATCCACCATGACCAGACGATCACCGTCACCGTCTAGCGCTATCCCAAGGTCTGCGCCTTCTTGAATAACCCGCTCAGCAAGCGCTTCTGGGCTGGTTGCGCCAAAACCCTCGTTAATATTCAAACCATCGGGAGAGCAACCAATTGCAATCACCTGCGCGCCCAACTCTTGAAAAACCGCCGGCGCGATTTTATAGGTTGCGCCGTGGGCACAATCTACGACCAGCTTCATCTGCTTTAGATTCAAAGACTTCGGGAAAGTCGTCTTACAAAACTCAACATAGCGCCCTACCGCGTCGTTCATGCGGTCCGCTTTACCGAGATCCGCAGAGGCAACCGTTGTCATCGGCTCATCAATTAGCCGTTCAATTTCAAGCTCAACTTCATCGGGTAATTTTCGGCCCTCACTGGAGAAGAACTTGATGCCATTATCAGAAAAAGGATTGTGGGACGCACTGATCACAATGCCCGCGTCGGCAGAGACGGCTCGAGTAAGATAGGCCACTGCTGGCGTTGGCATCGGCCCCAACATCGTGACATGGACGCCAGCTGACGCAAGGCCCGCCTCTAAAGCCGACTCAAACAAGTAACCCGATATACGCGTATCTTTCCCAATTAGGATGTTGCCGCCACCCGAAGGCGAAAAGGTTTTGCCCGCTGCCCAACCGAGCTTCAAAACAAAATCCGCTGTAATCGGTGGCGTTCCCACCGGGCCCCGAATCCCATCCGTTCCAAAATATTTACGCATCCTGCGTTGTCTCCTTCGCGCAATTGATCGCCTGCCAGACTCGAAGCGCACTGACCGTCGCCTCAACATCATGGACTCGCACCATGTTAGCCCCTCTGGCAACTGCCGCCAATGCACCGGCGACCGATCCTGCTAAAACATCGCGTCCCATCGCCTGGATACTGCGCTTTCTTGACAGCCCAATCAGAATTGGGCAACCGTGCTGGCGAAAGACCTCAAGCGACTGGACTAGGTTGAAGTTCTGATCCAGCGTTTTGCCAAACCCGAAACCTGGATCCAATATGATCCTCGAGCGCTCAATCCCGGCGTGTTGCAAAGCAGCAAGACGACTGAGAAAGAACGCATCAACTTCGCGAACAACATCTTGGTATTGCGGATCATCCTGCATCGTTGCAGGCGTGCCCAACATATGCATCAC
>Ga0075468_10000987_pt1 | contig 11850 bp, 16 predicted proteins | sample DEB08_DNA_12_FD_77578 | JGI IMG/M metagenome (GOLD analysis project Ga0075468, IMG submission 77578) | Aqueous microbial communities from the Delaware River and Bay under freshwater to marine salinity gradient to study organic matter... | ecosystem: Environmental > Aquatic > Marine > Coastal ...
GGTGCTAGTGCTTTAGAAGATGAGTTTTTACAATTTAGCCACCTATCTACTATTCCAACTGCAACAGGCACTTTAGACTTCCACTTTGGACAATGTCAGTTAATACTACCTGTGGGTAACTCAGTTCCTAATAATTTATTTAACTTGTATTGGTTGCCTTATTACTCTGAGCTTTATAATCCTGATACTAGAATTATGACTATAAAAGTAAATTTAAGTCCTTCTGATATTAATACATTCAAGTTCAATGATACTGTAATGATTAAGAACAGAACTTACAGAGTAAATAATATAGATTACAAACCAAACGACTTAGCAACAGTTGAATTTATACTTATACCATAATGGCAACAACAATACCATATTTATCAGGCTATGATGTAAAGCCTTTATCAACTTCAGCTTTAGGAGTTGTTACCTTTACAGACGGAAGAAATGACATAACACCTAATCAGTTGCAATGTGAAGCTTACGGTTACACTTACAACCAAGCAGACGGAACTTGCTCTACTTTTAGATACAATACAAATTTGAATAGAAGCTTTAGTGATGAAAGCAATAAATTTCAGGGTGCAAATAACACAACAGAAACAGGTACTAGTAATACTTTAATAATAGGTCAGAATAATACAGTAAAAGGTTTATCAAGAAACAACATAGTAGTAGGTAATGAAAACGAAATAGCAAACGGAATAAACAACGCTTCAGTCTTTGGAAACTATGGAATAGCAGAAAGAGATGGTGAAGTAGTTATTGGAGGAGGAGGTTTTAGTGGTGCAGGTAAAGGATATGCTCAAAGCTCTATAATTACTTTAACAGGAACAACAACAGACGGAACAGCTACTAATCTTTTTGTTAATGGTGATAGTGCCACTACAATTATAGCTAGAAGTTCAACAAGTTCTTTTCAGGGCTTTGAAGCAACTGTAATAGGGGTTAGAACAGGGGGTAGTGCAGCAAGTGGTGCAGTAAATGACAGAGTATGTTTAAGAATAACAGGTTTAGTGTATTTAAAAGCAGTAGATCAATCAAGTGTAGATTTAGGTAAGTCAGGAACAACAGGAGGGTGGGCTGCTGAGATGGCATTTAGTGGAACGAATGATATGTTATTTGCAGTAACAGGAGCAGCTAATATGAATATAAGTTGGAGTTGTACTCTTAATCTTTATGAATTAAAAATATAAAAAAATGGCAGATAAAGTAGTAATGGAAGCAGAAATAAAATCTAATGTTGGGGAAGTAACAGAAGATGTAAATAACCTAAATAAAGCTACTAAGAAGGCTTCTAAAGAAGGTTTTGGTGGAATGAAAAAAGCTATTGGAGGAATAGGGGGTGCTTTAAAAGCAGCAGGGATTGGGTTGTTAGCTTCTACATTAGCTGCATTTGCAGACGCTTTTAGACAAAATCAAAATGTAATAGATAAATTTAATATAGCCTTAAAATCAACATCAATTGCTTTTAATGATTTATTCACATATTTAGACAATAATTTTAAGGTAATTCAGGGTTATTTAAAAGGACTTTTTACAGACCCTATAGGTCAGCTTTATAAATTAGGGCAAGCGATACAGACATATTTTGTTGATAATTTAGGTGGTGTTGTAGATTTACTTTCATCAGTAGGAAAATTATTAGCAGAAATCACAAGTCCTACTAAATTGATAGCAAATATGGCAGCAGTATCTGTTGCTGCTCAAAATGCTTCTAAAGATATAAAAGCAGAATTTGATGAATTAACCACGTCTATTACAGAATATACAAGTGGAATAATAAGTAGTGCAACAGCAATGGTAGAGCTTGATAAAGCAGCAGCATTAGCAATAGCAACTAATCAAAAAATCCTAGAGCAAAAAGACAGAGAAGCAGAAGTGCAAAGACAAATCAGAGATGATGTTACTAAGACCTTTGCAGAAAGAATAGCAGCTAATAACGAGTTGAATAACATTTTAGATGACCAAGAAAAGTTAATGGTAGAAAATGCTAGTATAGTTAAAGAAGCAGCTAGGGTTCAAATGGAGCTTACAGAAAATGATGCTGATAGAATAGCTTTTATACAAGCAGAAGCAGAAGAGTTGGGAATACTAGCTCAAATAGAAGGTTTTAGGTCAGAGCAAAAGATAAATGCAATAAGCTTAACGGAAGAACAAAAAGCAGTTAATTTAGAAAACGCTCAAGCTCAATTAGCTGCTTATTCAGGACTTGCTAATGCTTTAAGTGGTTTGGCAGGAGAGAATAAAGAATTAGCAGCAGCAGGTGCTATTATAGACACTTACGCAGGTGCTACAAAAGCTTTAGCAGCAGGAGCAGGAACACCATTAGGTTACATAAACGCAGCAGCAATTATTGCAGCAGGTTTAGCAAATGTGGCTAAGATTTATAGTACACCTGTAGCAGGTAGTAGTGGAGGAGGAGGAGGAATGACAGCACCTACAACACCTGCACCACAAATGATGTCAGGAGCTTTTGAATTAAGTGGAGGAGTAGCACCTGAAGCAATGAAAGCCTTTGTAGTTACAGATGAAATGACTAACAGTCAAAACCAATTAGCCAATATTAGAAGAAGAGCTACAATCTAAAATCAAATAAATACTAACTTAATATATTATATAATATGCCTTGCGAACAATGTGAAAACGGAAAATACAAATGGGGAAAAACAGGAAGCTGTACTTATGACACAGTAGCTGAATGTGAAGAAGCCAATAAAGACTATTACGAAAAGACTACATCTATTGTAGAATTAGTAATTTCAGACGATAGTCAAGAATTAGCTATTGATGCAATCAGTTTAGTAACTTCACCTGCAATAGAACAAGACTTTGTTTACTTTGGAAAAGAAAAGAATAACTTAACATTTGCTAAGGTAGATGAAGAAAAAAGAATGTTAGTTAGTCCTGCTCTAATCCCTAACAAGCAAATATTCAGACACAATCCTAATACAGATAGCGACTACTATGTTTACTTTAGTCCTGATACAGTTAGAAAAGCATCTGAATTATATTTAAAACATAACAATCATCATAAAGCTACATACCAACACCAAGATAGAGTTTCAGGTGTTCTAACGGTTGAAAGTTGGATCAAGGAAGGTGATATGGATAAGTCTAAGTTATACGGCTATGACTTACCTAACGGCACTTGGTTCGTTAAAATGAAGATAGAGAATGACGAGCTTTGGAATAAAATCAAAGATGGTGAATTAAAAGGACTTTCAATTGAAGGCTACTTTACGGATAAGATGGAACAAATGTCAGAAAAAGCACCTACAAATGAGGAAATTCTTTCAGCGTTAAATGAAATAATTAAGCAAAATCAAACAAAGTAATAGTTTATCTATTATATATTACAAACACTAATAAAATCAAAAAGAAATTATGGACATTAAAGAACAAATCTTAGTAGCTCTAGGTCTTAACAAAGAAGAAACAATTAAGTTAGAGTGGCAAGCAAAATCAGAAGATGGAACTATTTTTGTTTCAACAGCTGAAGAATTAGAAGCAGGTGTGGACATCTCAGTATTAACTGAAGACGGAACTACAATTTTATTACCTGTTGGAACTTACAAGACTGACACAGGAGTATCTTTTAGAGTTGAAGAAGAAGGTATTGTTGCTGAAGTTATTGAAAGTGAAACTGAAGAAGTAGATACAGTTGAAGAAGAAGATTTATCAGTTGAAGTAAAAGAAGAAGAATTAGCTGAAGAAGATGAAAAAGAAGACTATGAAGAAGAAGCTGATGTAGCTGATTGGAAAGGTATGGAGACAAGAATTGAAAACTTAGAAATTGCTGTAGCTAAACTTAAAGAAGCTAAGGTTGGGGGTGATGATGAAGTTGAAGAAATGTCTGAAGAAACAGTTGAGCCTTCTACAAATCCTAAGTCTATTAAAACTACAGAAGTAGTTGAATTTTCAGCAGAAGAAGAATTGGCTAAGTTAAAAGAAGAAAACGAAAAACTAAAGACTGAGTTGGCTTCACAACCTGCTTCAGCTCCTTTAGATGTAAATAAATTCAGCTCAGACAGAAAGCCTGTATCAAGAGCAGAATACAAAAAAATGACAAGAAGAGAGAAATTCTTACACGATTTAAATAAATAATATTAATTAAAAAAAAACAAAAAAATGGCGTTTACTACAACATCAAACTTTTCAGGCAAAGCAGCAGGATTTTACATCTCAGCAGCACTGAAACAAGCAAACTCGTTAGACTATCTTACAATGATAGAAAACGTGAAATTTAAAAGTAACATACAGAGAATGGCAGGCACAGGAGCTTTAGTTGTTGATGCATCTTGCGACTTTACTTCATCAGGAACTCTTGCGCTCAGCGAAAAGGTCTTAGAGCCTCGTAATCAACAAGTTAACTTGGAATTATGTAAAAAAACTTTACTAGACAGTTGGGAAGCTTTAGAAATGAGAGCAGGAGCAGGAGCACCACCACCTGCATCTTTTGATGACTATGTAATTTCTTATATGGGAGAAATCATAGCAGAAGCAACTGAAAATAGCATTTGGAATGGAGCAGGAGCAACAGGAGACTTTCAAGGTTTCTTAAATACTAATGGTTACTTAATGCCAACAGGTACTAATGCTGATGCAACAGTTACTCAATCTTCAGCTTCAGGAGCTTATACAGCAGCTAACATTATTGCTAACTTACAAACTTTAACTGCTGACATGGCTGCTAATGTTTCAGCTATCTTAAGAAAAGAAGACCTTCACATATATATGTCACCTAAAACTTATGCTTTCTATATTTCAGCAGTATCTACTTTAGGATATGTAAATGCTTACAATATGAACGGAGACTATGCACCTGTATTTGAAGGGTACAAAATCGCTGTTTGTAATGGAATGTTAGATAATCAATTAATTGCAGCTCAGAAGTCTAATTTATATTTTGGGACTGATTTGCTAAGCGATAGTACGAGGATAGATTTAATCGATATGGCGTTTACAGGTTCGGACAACATGAGACTTGTTTGTCGTTACTCTGCAGGCGTTCAGTCAGGAGTTGGAGCTGATATCGTAAGACAATCATAATAAAATAAATAATACGGAAGGAGGGGGTAAAACCCTTCCTCCCTTAACCTAAAAAATAAAATAACATGGCTTGTACAGCACTAACAAAAGGTAGGGGACTTGATTGTAATCGTATATCAGGAGGAGTAAAGAAAATATTCTTTTCTGTATTTGATGAAGATGTATCTTACACTTATGACGCAACTAACAAATTAGAAATTGACGCAATTGATTGGAATAGTACGACTATTTATGAATATGTTATGCCTTTAGGTGTAGCTTCAGTTACCGACACTATTACAGGTAGTAGAGAGAATGGAACAATTTTCTATACTCCTACTGTAAATATTATGCTTAACAAACTTACTAAAGAAGACCAAAACGAAATTAAGCTTTTAGGAAAATCTAAAGTAAGAATTTTTGCAGAATTAAACCAACAATTAACTAACGGACATAATGTATTTATTGCATTAGGAATGGCTAATGGATTAGAACTTAATGCAGGTACTATGGATAGTGGTGCTGCATTTGGAGATAGAAATGGTTACACACTTACATTTGACGGCTTAGAGGCTTTGCCTTTCGCTTTCTTAGAAGATTATACTACAGCACCTTGGGATCAAAGTGGCTTTATTAATGAAGCAGGAACTTTCCCTACTACAGCTTAATCTTAGTAGTTTTCTTATATATTTCTTGATTAGGGTGGGCTTAGGCTCACCTTTTTCTTTTTATTACTAACTGAATACAAATAAATTCATAGTTTTTCTATTATATAACAGACAAGCTAACTATGATACAAGCAACAACAGAAACAGCATTTAATATATATGTTCAAACTGAGGACAATCGTATAGATACGTCTTTAGCTACTACTCAAATAAGGCACTTAGTTAAATTCACTAACGACTTAGATAAGTCTGTTCATTATGCTTATGGTGCTACTGAAACGATTAAAGATAGGTTCACTCAGATAAATTTGACTTATGATACTACTCCTGATATTTATTTAGGGAAAACAAAGTTATTTCCTTCAGGATATTGGAAGTATGAAGTTTATGAAATTTCTTGGATAGGAAATGTAGCTGTTCAATTAGGTCGTGCTCCTGCAACTGAAGATGATGTTTTACTTCCTAAATCAGATGACAAAGGAATAGTACAGGGATTAGTTACTAAGGGAAAAATGTATCTAGCAGAAAAAGATGGAACACAGCAAGTTCAATACACGCAAAGAGAAGCACCAACAGAAACAAATTACATATATTACGGACAATAAAATAAAAAAAAATGGCAATAGAAAACGTACAACAATTATTAACTGAGCAACTAGGAAAACATAGATGTGATGTTATAACTACAACAGCAATGACAAGTAAAGACTATTATGCAATTCACTTTGTTACTGAAAGTGTAATAGCTTCAATAGCTGCATCTAATATTCAAACAGGAACAGGTTCAGCAGCAGCAAGTCTTCATACGACTATACCTGCCGGAACAACTTTATTTCTTCAATGTACAGCTATCACTTTGACTAGTGGATTAGCTATTTGTTATTACGATCAAGTTATATAATGAAAGCTTTAAAACTAGGACAAATGCTAGGTGGTTCTAATGCACCTAGTGCAGCAGGATTTGATAATTTATATTCAATAGATTTTGATGGTGTAGATGATTATTTGACAATGGGAACACCATCAGCAGCAATTATAACAGGGGATGTTACTGTAAGTGTTTGGGCAAAAATAGATAATTTTGTTGATAACGCAAGTATCATATCAATGTCAGGCAGTACTGAAAGCGCAGCAGATAATTTTTTGTACCGTATAACAACTGATGGGGGTACAGGAAATCACGATATAAAAGTAGGACATGAATATGCATCAGGAAGAAATCAATTTTTCACTTTTAACACCAACCTATCTCTTGATACTTGGTATCATTTAGTTGTTGTAAGGGATGCAACTGAAAAAACTTGGGAATTGTATGTAGATGCCGTCTATATTGGTAAATATGATTTTACAAGCAATGCGACAGGTGGTACTTCAGCAACACTTAATGTTGGAGTGCAGGGTAGTTATTATTTTGATGGCAATATTGATGAAGTTGCAATATTTGATACAGACTTGTCATTAGCAGAAGTGTCTGCAATATATAATAGTGGAGTTCCTACAGATTTATCAGGGGAAAGTAACTTGGTAGGATATTGGAGAAATGGAGATACAGCAGGACCGATAGTATACCCAACAATAGAAGACCAAAGTTCAAACAGTAATGATGGAACTATGACAAATATGGCTTCAGGAGATATAGTAACAGATGTACCTTAAAAGACAATAATATGATATATGTAATTTACGATATGGCAAATGTAGCAACTATTGATTTTTCTCAAGTAGGAGAAACTAGTCAAGAGACATTAAGATTATCTTTAGACGGAACAAAAACAGTTTTAAAATTTATAGGTGAAACTCCTAGTTTTTTAGTAGGTTTACAACAATATAACCATCAAGAGATTTTAGTTGTTATGAGGTCTGCTGAATGGACAAAAGAGGATTAAATATGAAAGATACAATATTAAGCATTAACTTAGAAACTTCAACTGCACCAATAGTACAGGAAGTAAGAGGTCGTGATTATATAGAGTACGGAACGGAAGATTGGAGAAACCTCTACCCTCAGTTCTTAATTGATTTGTACTACAACTCTAGTACACATGCTGCTATTATAAATCAAACTTCAGAAATGATAGCAGGAGAAGACTTAGTAGCTGAAGAAGAAGATGCTATTAATTTAGAAGCTTATGTAAAATTAAAGAAGTTTCTAAGACACGCTAATTCTAATGAAAGTTTACACCAAGTAATAAAGAAAGTTGCTTTTGATTTTAAACTTCAGGGAGCTTATGCTTTACACATTGTATGGAATAGAGAAAGAACAGAAATAGCAGAGGTGTATCACGTACCTGTAGAACGTGTAAGAGCAGGTAGACCAAACGAGTTAGGAAAGGTTGATACTTTCTTTATAAGTGCTGATTGGGGAAACACTAGGACAAATAAACCTTATCCAATTGCTGCATTTAATGTAAACGATAGAACTTCAGGAAGTCAGTTACTTTACTCAGGTGCATATAGTCCTAATATGGACATCTACCATACTCCTGATTACATAGCAGGTTGTAATTGGGCTCTAGTAGACCAAAAGGTTGCAGAGTTTCACCTCAATAATATAGAAAATGGATTTGCAGGTTCTTACTTTGTGAGTTTTGCGAACGGCATACCGACACAAGAAGAAAGAAGACAGATAGAACAAAGTTTAGTAGAGAAGTTTACAGGAGCATCTAATTCAGGGAAGTTTGTATTGACGTTTTCAGACGATAAGACTAGAACACCTGAGATAACTCCTATTAGTGTTTCTGATGCTGATAAACAATATCTAGCTTTACAAGAACTATTAGTTTCAAATATTTGTGCAGCTCATAGAATTACATCTAAGACTTTAATGGGAATTGATACAAATAACGGTTTTTCTAGTAATGCTGATGAACTTATAAATGCAGCGAATTTCTACCAAAATACAGTAGTAAGAGGATTTCAATTAAATATCTTAAACACTTTACAAACTATATTCTCAGTAAACAACATAGACTTACCTGTTGAGTTTGTTCAATTAAAACCAATTACAGTTCAATTTGATAGTAAGACTATTAGAGAAGTAATGACGATTGATGAAATAAGAGCTGACTTAGGACTTGAGCCTTTAGGAGATGAAGATACAGTAGAGCAAGATGTAAAGCTATCTAAGGCAGGAAAGATAGACGGACAACCTGTTTTTACTACAATAGAAGAAGCTGAAGCACACGCAAAGACAATAGGTTGTGAAGGGTATCACGAACACGATTTAGAAGGGCAAACAGTTTATATGGCTTGTAAAGACCATTCTGAAGCAACTGACTTAAAGAAATGTGATTGCTCAGAAAAAACAGAGCTAGAAAGTTTTATTGAAGAATTTGGAGAAGACATTCCTGAAGATTGGGAATTAATAGATGAAGAAATTGTTGATGGAGAACACCAAGACTTTGACTACGAAGCCGAACTAAATAGTTACAACAAAACTGAATTAGCATCAACAGGAACAGCTAGACCTAACGCTAGAAGTAGTCAAGACGGAACTAATAAATCTGACAATGAGTTTTACAAAGTTAGATATGTTTACACTAAAGATAATTTCTTAACTCAAGAAGGAAGTACAAGGGATTTTTGCAATATAATGATGTCAGCTAGAAAAGTTTACAGAAAAGAGGACATTTTACAAATGGGTTCTAGGGCTGTTAATGCAGGGTGGGGACCAAGAGGTGCTGCTACATATTCTATATGGCTTTACAAGGGCGGTGGTAACTGTCATCATTTTTGGTTAAGACAAATCTATAAAACATCTTTAAGAGGAGCTAAGAGTAATATCAAACCAAGTGAAGCAATATCTTACACTAAAGCTTTATCTGAAGGATTTACAGCAGAAAGAAACGACAAGCTAGTAGCAAGACCACCAAAGAGAATGAAGAATAACGGATTTTTAGAACCAAGATAATTATGGCATACGTATTATTTATATCAGAAGCAAAGCTTAAAGATAGCACAGCAATCAACTTAAATGTAGACCCTGAAATCTTGTTACCTTATGTATTACAGGCACAGCGTATTTATATAGAAACAAAATTAGGAACTACACTTTACGAAAAATTAGAAAGTTTAATTACAGCAGGTACAATAGGTAATGTAGGTAATGAAGCTTACAAGACTTTAGTAGATGAGTATATAGGCGACTGCCTGCCATCATGGGCGTTTCATATGTGCATACCTTATTTACGCTTTAAAACGGAAAACGGTAACATCTATTCTAAGACTTCTGAGACAGGAAACGCTTTAAGCACAGAAGAAGCTCAACACCTTAGAGAAGAAGTAAGAAACAATGCTGAATACTTTACAGAAAGAATGATTAAGTATATCACTAATAATATAACTCTTTTTCCTGAATACAATACTAACAGTGGTGCAGACATTTCACCTGACCAAAATGCGTATTACAACGGAATGAACCTTGAAAGACCAATGAGACAGGGAACTAAACTTACTTTGAGAAACTTTTTAAACGCTTCTGATTACTCATAATGAAAAAACACTATAAACCGAAAACTAAAAATGTTACTAAGTTAAAGACCTACTTAGATAAAAAAACAAAAACAAATGACAGAAGTAAAAGATACTCTACAAGTAGGGTTAGCTAATAGTTCAGCAATAGCTTTCAGCATAACAGACTGTAACGAAATACTAACGCTAGTTTCTTTAATTCTAGCAATTAGTTTTACTATATATAAATTCATTCAATTTGAAAAAACTAAATAGATGGCTCGTAAAGTTATTACAAGCTCTTATAAGAGCGTTAGAAAAAAGCGAAAGGGAGTACACTCCAAAAACGCAAGTAAAGGACAGAACGCTTACAAACAAGCCTACAGAGGTCAAGGCCGTTAATCTTTTAATCATTAGAGATACCTTTACAAAAGAAAGCACTATTGGTAAACTGTTTATCAATGGCGAAATCTTTTGTGATACATTAGAAAATCCTTATATTAATAACGAAAGAAACATAAGCTGCATTCCTGAAGGGCAATACAAAGTAAGACTTAGATTAGCAAGAGAAAGTGCTTCAAGAGATTACTTACACTTATTGGTTCAGGATGTTCCTAATAGGGATTGGATATTGTTTCACAGAGGAAATACAGCTAAAGATACAAGTGGTTGTATTCTAGTAGGGAATGGTCGTGAACAAGACACTGTTAATAACTCACGCTTAGCTATGGATTTAGTAATCAAAGAAATACTTAATTTAGGCGGCGAAAACATTAATTTAATAATCAAAAATAAATAGTTATGAAAAAGTTTTTAGAGAAGTACCTTATCGGTCAAATGATTAAGAGCAAGAAGTTTTGGTATGCAGTTAGTTCTGTAGTAGTACCTGCTTTAGTTACTTACTTAGGAGTTGATGAAACAACTGCAAAAGATTTGTACTATGCAATCCTTACTTTAATTGTAGGACAGGGAATTGCTGATGTTGCAAAAAAGTAATAGATATAGATTAAAGCCACACGAAATAGTGGCACTAGAAAAAATGCGAGAAGCCGAGACTAGAAATGTTCTAGTTATCGGTGACTTGCATGAACCATTCTGTTTAGATGGCTACTTAGACTTCTGTATAGAACAATACTATGCTTATAATTGTACAGAGGTAGTGTTTATAGGTGATGTAATAGACAATCACTACTCTAGCTATCACGAAGCTTCAGCTGATGGAATGGGTGGCTTAGATGAGCTAGAATTGGCTATTAAGAAAATAGGAAGATGGCGTGATGCTTTTCCTATGGCTACTGTAATCATTGGAAACCATGACAGAATAATAATGCGTAAAGCTCAAACATCCTCAATACCTTCTAAATGGATTAAGTCTTTTAAAGAAGTCTTAGAAACTCCTGATTGGAACTTTGTAGAACGATACGAAGCCGATGGAGTACAATATATACATGGAGAAGGAGGTACGGCTCGTACTAAGTGTAGAGCTGATATGATGAACACAGTACAAGGACATTTACATACTCAATGCTATACAGAGCATTATGTAGGCAAGAAGTTCAGAGTATATGGAACTCAAGTCGGTTGTGGAATAGACCACAAATCTTATGCTATGGCTTACGCAAAATACGGTAAAAGACCTGCTGTTGGTTGTGCAGTTATACTAAATAACGGTCAAACTCCACTCAATTTGTTAATGCCTTTATAGGTTTTTAAC